>Ga0255768_10006087_pt1 | contig 11466 bp, 2 predicted proteins | sample 071ome_33_FD_179983 | JGI IMG/M metagenome (GOLD analysis project Ga0255768, IMG submission 179983) | Coastal salt marsh microbial communities from the Groves Creek Marsh, Skidaway Island, Georgia - 071412AT metaG (version 2) | ecosystem: Environmental > Aquatic > Marine > Intertidal zone > Salt...
CACCTCGGGTTTGGACTGTTTCCTTGAAAGCGATGGGACGACTGTGTGCTCGACAGCCGGACCTGACTGCTACTTCATCTCGGACTGGGACGTGAGCGGCGTGACGGACATGTATTGTTTGTTTTGCGGGAAAAACTTCAACCAAGACATTGGTAACTGGGACGTGAGTTCAGTCACCGAGATGGAAAACATGTTTTCCTGGAACCCAGCGTTCAACCAAGACATCGGTAACTGGGACGTGAGTTCAGTCATGGACATGGAAGACATGTTCCAAGACGCTTCCTCTTTCAACCAAGACATCGGTAACTGGGACGTGAGTTCAGTCACCGACATGGAAGACATGTTCGACGGCGCTTCCTCTTTCAACCAAGACATCGGTAACTGGAACGTTGCGAGCGTGGAGAATATGGAGGACACGTTCAGAGCAGCCAAGTCCTTCAACCAGCCCATTGGTAACTGGAACGTTGCGAGGGTGGAGAATATGTATGGCACGTTCAAGGACGCCCATTCTTTCAACCAAGACATCGGTAACTGGAACGTTGCGAGCGTGACAGATATGGAAGACATGTTCAGACGTGCTCTCTCTTTCAACCAAGACATCGGTAACTGGAACGTTGCGAGAGTGGAAGATATGGACAGGATGTTCTATGTCGCCAAGTCCTTCAACCAAGACATCGGTAACTGGGACGTGAGTTCAGTCACCGACATGGACAGCATGTTCAACTCCGCCATTTCTTTCGACCAAGACCTCAGCGGATGGAACACTCCCGCGTTGGTGGACAGCACGGACATGTTTACTGACTCTGGTACGTACTGTTTCAAACCCGACGATGTAACAACCGGCGACGGACCCCCGTCTGATCGGACTCTATGTGCTCCATTCGAATCTCCGTTCACAGAAAATTCCAAACTCAAGGGTCAGATCAACTATTGCTTGAGCTTGGACGCGACCGGGGCGTCGTGCGTCGATAAAAACGGAGTCTCGATACGGGACTGGGACGTAAGCACCGTGGCGGATATGGACCACATGTTCTATGGAGCTTCTTCTTTCAACGCAGACATCGGTAACTGGAACGTTGCGAGCGTGACAGATATGTCGCGCATGTTCAAACGTGCTTCCTCTTTCAACCAAGACATCGGTAACTGGAACGTTGCGAAGGTGGACGATATGGACGGCATGTTCCAAGGCGCCACGTCCTTCAACCAGCCCATCGGTAACTGGGACGTGAGCAACGTTTATTCGTTCGGGCTCACGTTCAAGGACGCCACATCTTTTAACCAGCCCATCGGTAATTGGGACGTGTCCAGCGCCACAAAGACGTCTGGCATGTTCGACGGCGCCACGAGTTTCAATCAACCCATTGGTAACTGGGACGTCTCGAACGTGGAATCCTTCGCAGCCATGTTCGCCGGCGCCACGAGTTTCAACCAACCCATCGGTAACTGGAACACCGCGAGCATGGCTACATTGACTACAATGTTCAAAGACGCTACGAGTTTTAACCAACCCATCGGTAACTGGGACGTGAGTAATGTGAAATCGATGATGCTCACGTTTGCTGGGGCTACCTCCTTCAACCAAGACATTGGTGATTGGGACGTGCGCGAGGCACGGTGGATGCAAGGCATGTTCAAGGGTGCCAAGGCGTATGATCACGATGGAATCCTCAAGTGGAACACGGACTATACAACCGAATGGATTCGCCGTGGTGGTGTGCATCCCGACTACGGCGGCGACAACGACGACTACGTGGACTTCGACTGGCTCGAGCGAAGCGTTGCAAACATGTTCATGGATGCCGACGCATGGCTCGCGAGTCATCAACGCGTCGCTTCTGGGGTATTCAACATATTTAACGACTATAACGACTATGTCGACGTAGACTACGATATCGATTACACCTCCGGGAGTGACTATGATAGCGCAGGATATCGCGATTGGGGCGTACGCGATTCGCAGCACGATTTGTCCACGTTCGGACCTCCGAGTTTTTGGGTTCGAATTTCTTCTCAAAATGCCTCCTCGTCGATCGGTGCATCCGGATCCGACGGTTCTTCTGGTTCTGACTTCCCAGAGTGGGGCATCGCCCTCGCTGGCGTCGCCCTGGCCATTTCCACCGTCACCTCCGTCTTTTTCTTGATTCAAAAGCTCTGCTGCTCGGGACCCAAGTACCACCCGAGTTTGACGTACGCGATGCAACAACAACCGCAACCGCAACGCGTCGTCGTCGTCGCCAATCAAGTGTGAGGGCGAGCCACTCCACTCTCCCTACCGTTTGACAAAGAGGGGGGAGCGAAACAATCAAACAGCAGCACAAAAAAGATCAAAAGTGCAGAAGAGACGGACAGCGCGTGGAAGGGGTGAACGAGCCCGACGGTCGGGCGGCCTTGTGGCGCTTCACGATGCCCTTTGAGTCTGAAAAGACACCGAAGAGCAAATTTAGGACGATTATTACGTGATTTAATGAAAACACCCGCCGTCGTGAATGTAGTGTATAAAAGGGACTCTTTTAGAAGTACAAAAATCGAGGCAGGCAAGTCGAGCAGGGTTTTACAATCCAACGTCGGGACCGTTGGAGAGACACCGTGACACGAGACGTGACAATCTTCTACTTATTACACACTGGTCTCTTTGTCGCTGCGCACGTCGTTGTTGTCGTCAGCAAGCAATAGCTTGTTCGCAAGTTCGCACACTTCGTTGAGCTGACCACCATTCCACACGTCCTCCACGCTCACAGCGAGCGGTGCGTTCAACATACCAGCCAAAGCGTTACACTTTCCATCAATCCACCTTAACGCCATGTACTTCGTCTCCTCGTCGAGTGGCCACGCTGATTTCAACGCCGTCGCGACTTCCGCAGGCGTCGCGTTTGCGCCCAAGTGTACAGGAGGAACGTGAAACACGTCCTCAATTTCACTCGCATTCAACACACCGAGTGCGAGCGCTTTGTCCTTGGCGTCGTCCTCGTCGTCCTTGGCGCGGTTGATGGACTCACCGCCTCCATCCATCGCATGTATGGATATCTTGGTGAGATCCCTTACGCGTTCGATGAGTTCAAGCGCCGGTCGCACGCATTCCTGACATCTATCGCGCAACCGCTCAATCTCGTCTTCATGGCGAGCCACCTGTCGCATGAAACGTTGCGCCGTCTGTTTCTCTGTAGATAGCCTAGTCGCCTTGATCTCTTCTCGTAGACGCACGACCTCTGAGGCGTCGCTTTCTTGCACGTTAGGCGTGGCGACGGCGAGAAGCTGCGCCTTCAGCGACGCCACCTGTGCTTTGAGCGATACCACTTCCTGCTCTAATTCGCCGGCCCAGCTGCTTTGCACGCGTTTCGTCAATTCGGCGATTTTCGCCTCGGACGCCTTTGCAAACTCGAGTAGCTTGGCTCGTTCGCGTTCGTGCTCCGTCTTCAGGCGCTCCATCAAATCGCGGTATCGCTTACACCGCTCGACGTGTCGACGTCTCTCGGCATCATCTGGCTTGGTACGCTCCAGCCATTCCATTTCTTTCTGTTTGAGCTCGACGAGCTCAGATTCCATGTTGAGCAAACGCGCCGTCATTACCTCTGCGTACGCCTGCAGCGTCGTCACGTCGTGCTCAAGCATCGCGCTCGCCGCTTCGTACTGCTCGCGCTGCTCGTTGAATTTGAACTCGACCTGTGCTTGTAGATTGACGAGCACTTGTTCATCGAGACCGTCGAGCGAGAATGACGCGGACACGTGCGACGACTGGCGGCGTTTCAGCTCTGACAGCTCTGCACGTAGTTGCTCAACCTCCGCGAGTGCGGCTTCTGTGTCTCTCCGAGCTGCAGCGGCGACGACGGCGGCTACTCGGTTGTCATCGAGCGCATCCCTGACAATGGCTTCAGACGTTGCGATCTCTACTGGAGCCGCATCATTTCGTGGTATCACGAGCTTTTGCTCGCCCTGCAGTGCAGCAGCGCATTCGCGCGTGAGTTCCTCAATTTTGCGATCCTTGGCGTCGAGTGTTTCCTCGTACTTTGCGCACACCTCAGTCATAGACGCTTCCGTTTCGTCAATCTTTGCGACGTATTCAGCTTCGCGGGTTTCTCTCCGAGACAACTCAACCGACGCGTCAGCAATCGTCTTCGCTTGCTCTTCTATAAGAGCGTGCAGGCGTTGTACTTGGTCCTCCACGCGAGGTTGCTCGCACGACATGTTGCGCAAGCGTTCGCGAAGGTTGGAGATTTCAACCTGTGCTTCCTCCATGCCTTGTTTAAGCTCCATGGCACGATCGCGTTCTTCAAAAGCTTTCTTCTGAGCCGTATCGCGAGCGATAGACATTGCTTGAAGAGCCTTTGCCGCAGCCTCTCTAGCGCCGACAATTTCTAGCGCAGTCGCTTCCAACTCATCTATTCTTGCTTGTTGCATCCGGATTCGTTCGTCACGCTGGAATGAGTCGTCATCAGTCTCTGTATCGGCAGAGCCTACCCCACCCCGAATCATTAAGGTGTGCAATAGTTGCGTGCAGCGAGCGTTGGATGATCTAACTCTGTCTTCCATCATTGCCAGCGTCTTGGCGCTCAACGACGCGTATGACTCCTTTGTCGCTTCTAGTACGGCGCAGACGTGATCCAACGCAGTCTTTGTCGAATCAGCTCGATGTTCACTCTTTTGAGCGCTACGCAAGGCGGCTTCAAATGCAACCTCGAACTTTGACGCGCGTGTTTCCATATGAACGATCGTTTTCTGTGCCTCCATGAGCACGCCAACGATACCTGAGTCTCGGTCTGACCCCTTTATCGACAGAGCGTCCAAAACGTCTTGTCTAAACTTTTCAGACGAGGCGAGGAAGCAAGCCGCATCGCTCGAGATGCTTTCGCGTACACTGTCGCTGAGCGCGGCGACGTGTTGCCCAACGAAATCGCCAAAACGCTTGACTTGCATCTCGAGACTGCGCTCGAGTGATTTTGATTTCAGCTCCGCCTCCAACTTTGCGTTATCCGCTTCATGGAGTCGGCACAGCAAGTCCATTTCCGCATCCATGTAGCGAGCGCACGCATCCGATTTCCAGTCAAGCTGATCTAACAGCAAGCTCTCGCGCGACTGGGTCGTTCGCAGCATGTTCTCAAACGCATCCGCCCGTTCAGCTTCTGTTTTACATTCTTGACGCAGCTGGCGAACCTCACTCGCAAGAAGCTCCCGATCGTTTGCTACGGTGGAATGTTCGCGTTGAAGAGCGTACAGCGTCTCGCGCAGAGCGCGCAATTCTGCGAATTTCTCATCAGTCGACAATCGTTCGCTTTCTATAGCCACGACGGTGTCTCGTAGAGCGGTGAGCTCGAGTTCATTGTCTCTGAGAGTGGTAGAGAAGTACTCGCGTTCCCGGGCCAACGTTTCAGACATTGATGAAGCGTTCTCCGTCATCGATTTACTAATCGCGACTTGTTCACGCAAAAGGTTTTCCAAGCGTAATAAATCGCCAACTTGCGTGCTATTGGTCTTTGTCAGCTCTTTCACGGTATTCTTCAATGATGCGACTTTTGCCTTCAATCCGTCGTAACGCGCGGTATCGCGCACTTCCTCTCGGCTCGTACTCGCCGAGATTCGCAGTACGTCGACATCAGCTGTCGAGAAAACGCCCGCCGGCTCGTTGTCGCGCAAGGCGAGAGCAGCCAACGCTTCGTTCAGCGCGACACGTGTCTCCGCTAGACGCGCTCGCAACAGCGGACGCGACAATTCGTCGCCATCAGAATCGTCTGTCTCTTTCTTCTCATCGCCCGCGAGATCTTGCAACTCAGCCTCCAACGCGACTGCGCGCGCGCGCCAACGACGCGCCTCATCATTTGCGACTTGCTGAGTTGTCAGCAACATGCTTTCTCTCTCCGAGTTGAATGCTTCTTCAGAAGCAAGAAACTCTTCTTTCCGGTCCTCTCGACTTGTCAAAAACCGGTCCAGCGCTTCTGTGAGCTTTTTTGCATGTCTTTCACTCGCCAAAGCGAACGATTTTGCCTCTTCATGCGATTTCGTCAATCGCTCAACATGTCCGTCTTGTTCGCGTAGCTGTCGCTTGAGGCTAATCACTTGAGCCCGCTCTTTCTCCAACTCTCGGTCGAAATGAGCTCGCCGGTACCGGTCATGCCCATGTTCGTCTCGAAAAGCGTTGATGTGCGTCGAAGAAAACGGCGGTCGTTGCAACTTGTAAGATGTAGCGTGCGTTTGAAAAGCATTTTCATCGCCATCGCCAACGCCGTCCCATCGTCGCCCGCTCCGCTTCGCATCGGCGAGCTCTGCTCTGAGGGAAGATATGATGACATCCTTCTCTTGCAAAGCCCTGAGTGCACGGGCGGAGGTACTTTCGAGACGAGCGCGTAGATCTTGCTCGTTCAGCGTCGATAATGACGGGACGTTACTCATGCGTGCAACGCGTCGACGGGGAGCAACGGCCGCTCTGCGACCCCTATCTACAAGAAGCGAGATGGACGCTCGAGTGTGGTGCCGTCGTCGCGCGGCAAGCTCTGCGACACCGACGCCCCGCGCGTCTCGAAGTGCCGAAAACGCCTTTTCCTAAACGACGTGCGCAGCGACAAAGAGACCAGTGTGTAATAAGTAGAAGATTGTTGTGTAGCTAAGCACTAAAACGTTTTGAATTACAACAGCAACGGAGCGTGCGCGCCAAACGACTTGAAACGTAACTTGATGATGTCTTGCTCGGGATCAAATTTGTACCTATCGATCCGAGCTTGCGCTTTCCGTCTCGCTTCTTCCCGTTTGGCGCGCTTTTCTGCCCGCAGAGCCTGGCGCTGCTCACGAGCCTCTAACGCAGCCTTTCTCTTCTCGACGGCAGCCTTGATTTCTTCCGGCGTCAAGCGCCGAGCTTTGCCATCTTTATCTGTGACAGTCTTTTTCTTCTTGTACGCCACACTGCCTTTTTTCTTGATCGAGGTGGCCTTTACGGTCTTTTTTGCGGCGGCGTTGCCCATTTTCGCCGTAACCCCGCTCGTGGCATGCTTAACTCCGCTGTACATTCTCGTCAAAAATCCAGCTGCAGGCTCTTCTTCAGAATCTGATTCATCTTGCTGCGCTTGCGTATCGACCAAGAAACCCAACCAAATCAATATTCGCTCGATGAGCGTGTATTCAACAAACTCAGTGTGTACGTCGTCGTCAGAGTCGCTTGATTCGTCAGAGAAAAAGTCAGACCCGTCGTCATCAATCAAAGCATCGGGATCTGAGTCAGATGCGTAATCTTCTGGATACATCTTGCTGTTGATGGCGACGGCATTTTCTTTCTGTGGTTGTTTCTCCTTCGGAGTTTCTGTACTAGTCTTTGGCGATTTTGGAGCCATTGAGCTCGATCTTTCTCCGGCCCGCTTCGCCGTGGTGATATGGTCTGATTCGTGTATCTGAGCGGAGAACTTTGATCCCGTCTTCAAACTCAGTTTTTTTATCAACGTCAAGTCATCTACAGGCGGGTCGTTATCCTGGGTCTGCTCTTCAATGGGTTCAGGAAAGTGCACGACTTTATCTTGCGCGTTGGGCTGCGAATCCTTGGCTGGAACTTCTTTGTTGTCGCTCGCCTCAACCGTGGTTGGAGCCTCTCTTTTAGCGTTCGCTTCCACCTTTGCCTTCTTTCCCTTTGCCTTCATCTTTTCGTCTTTCACTGAAGAGTCCGTGTCAGAGTCCTCGAACGCCGCCGGAAGACTCTCAGGGAGAGGATCGCTCTCATCTTCAGAGGGATCGAGCTCTTTGAAGATTGTGAGGTACTTTGTGCGATACATAAACTTGTTCGTGCCAATCTGAATAACTTGACCTGGAAGAGCATTGTTGGTTGGAATCTCTGGCATCATGAATCCCTCGAGAATGAGTTTCATCCAACTGCCGTCTTGGCGCGCAAGTTCTGCGGTGGCGGCTTCCTCTTCTTTTCTGCGCCGCTCTTCCTCTTGCGCTGCCACTTGCTCGGGATCGAGACCAAGTTTTTTCGCGTTCTTTGATCGCTCAGCGCTTTCTTGCTGCTCGACAGCTTGGTCTATATTGTCAAGAACTCTCTGAAACCAGTTGGACGTCTTCGGCGGCGCTGGCGCTGGAATCTCTTCTTTGGCAATTTGATGATCATTGGCGGCATCCCTCTGCTCGGTCTCATCTTTCGCCTTTTCGTCTTGTGCGGGATGATCTTTTGCGCTCAGAAGGTCTTGTATCAACGTATCGAGATTCGGTCGAGCGTGAACTTTGACGCCATACTTTCCAATCGGTCGAACGACATCGGAACCGCTGAACAGCGTGTACCCTTGGAAACTACCGAGCTGACTCATGTAAGCGGGAACGCCCTGCGCAGTTACCGTGCGTTCGAGAAACGAAAACATCAACTCTTTGCGTTTCATTGCCCATATGTGCCGACGATAAATTTCTTCTGTCAATCGGATTATGTCGCCGTGTGAAGAATTCATCGCGTCGAGATCCATGCCAGTATCTGACGTCGACTCGAAATTGTACATTTGTATGAATCCAACGATGCCGTGTCCTTTGCTGATGCGTTTACAACCTTGCTGTCCCAAAGCAGCCATCTTGAGCACATTCTGCATTTGGAGCTGTGAGTACAAGTGAGGGTCCTCATCAATCCTGAACTCGTCGGAGAAACGTTCAATCTTCGCCAGTCGATAAAACGACTGGCTTCGGTCGTTCGTCACGATGAGATAATTATTCCTCGTTTCAAATATTTGGTAACCGTGAGCCTCTCGCAACTTTGAAAGACGCTCTTTGGACCGCTCAATGTGTGGATTTGGCACGAGTATCGGTGGTCCGCCGCGCCTACTCAAATTCTTTGAAACTTCCGTCAAGTCCCACTCTTCGTCGTACTCGTCGGCGCGTAGCTGGCGAGCTGGATGCGTATTCTTACGTCGCGCATCTATTTGCATTTGTTTCGCTCGTTGCTTCTCCTCTTTTGCCTTTTCCTCGAGGTACACTAAACGCATTCTTCGCGTCGCCTCTTCAACTTGACTTTCGCTGTGAGAAGTACCAAATACACCCGTTTTCGCCGCAGCGAAAGGCATGTGTACTTGGCAATAAGCAGCATACGTCCTATCTCTCTCTCCATCGCCCAACTTTGTCATCGCGACTTCGTTGCACGTACAGACTGGTAGTGGTGACAAACCATTCGTCTTTGCGTACATGGACGTTCTCGTCAGGATGTCTGCGTGATGCATTTGGCCAAATGATACAGCTTGGGAGTGGGTGACTGCTCGAGAAACCGCATCGTGTAACTCCTCATTCTCAAGCGTACCGCCGTCACCCGTCTGAATCACATATTTTACTTTGGATTGCTGTTCTCGAAGCTTTTCAGTGAGTTGCAAGGCGGCTTTGAGTTCGCCTTTGATGCACCTGTATCGAGCCTTGCTTTTTGGACTCATGGGTGGTGTCAAATCCGCCCCCGTGACGTGTCTATCGTCGTCACTACTAGTGCTTCCATCTTCGTCGCCCTCACCGTCGTCGTCCCCACCGGAACCTGCGCCGTCGCCTTTTTTAACTTTATCGCGCTTCTTTTTCCGCTTTTTAATTCCCAACTCCTCATCCGAGTCAGTCCCAGTGTAGTACTCGATGTCTGACTCGTCGTAGTGTCTGATTTGTTCTTGACGCATCAAAGTTCGTCCAGCTAGAAGATTCGGCCTGGGTTCGCTTTCGCTCCCCGAGCCAGAACTCGTAGCTGAAGACGACGAAGAAGAGGATGAAGACGACGAAGAAGAAGAGGTTGAAGAGGAAGAACGCGTAGAAATTCTGTCGCTCTCGGAAGATTCCGACCAGTGGAGAGCTCCACGCGAGACAGCGTATTTTTCATTCTTCGCCCAGTCCGAAACCGTCACCGCCGCCTTCAAATTTGTCGTATAACTGCTCTCCGAACTCAAATCGCTGTCCAGTCCGTAGCGCCTCGAGTCCGAAGCGGCAGCGCCTCGACGAGGAAACAAACCGTTCCCTGGTTTAAGCTCAGACTGATCGCGCCAACGCTCTTGCACGGCGGCCGCACTCGTGATATCGTTCTCATATTCAAAATCCGAGTCGTCTTCTTGCGCCCCGCGTCTCCAGTTGCGCGTATTCGCCTCGACGTACTGCTTTTTGCGATCGGTCCACAAGTGCTGGTGATGGTGTTGGTGGCGACTTTCAAGAGTCGTTGTCTCCGTCGTCCGAACCCCGTTCGCCGCATCCTTCGTCGTCACCGCGGTTGTCGTTTTCTCTATATTCGTCGTCGTGTCCACTCGACTCACCCCGTCCAGCCCGCTCTCATCCTTTGTCGCCGTCGTCGTCGCCATTCTCGTCGTCCCATCCTTGGCAACGTGTGAGCCGAGCTCTCCTGCGTCCTCCTCCACGCTCGCTGGCGCCATCGAAAGAGGAAGATCGAGGACGAAAGGCCGGCGACGACGACGGAACGATCAAATCCTCGATCCTGTCCGTCGTCGACTGGGGTCGAGCGGTGCGGTTTCGAACACGGCCCAGCAAAGTCAGTCGGTCCAGCAATCGGCAAATCAATCCAAAAAAACAGTCAGTCAGTCAGTCAGTCAGTCAGTCAGTCAGTCAGTCGGTCGGTGCCTGCTGCTGTTGAGTGGTGGTGACGCCAGTCGACGACGGTGCGCGACGCCAGTCGACGTTGACGACGAAGACTGGCGCGTGAAGGAAGAGAGACTGGCGCGTCAAGGGTGTTGAGCTGATACGTCCGAGGCGGGTCGTTCAGTCGCGTCGGAACGGGTGAGAGGCGTGGAGGCGTGCCATTTCGCAACACCATTCGCGTTCGCGTTCAGACGGACGACGATAATGTTCAGCCAGAGAGATCCGAGCTGGAGGAGTGTGGTACCGGGAAGAGAAAACGATGAGACTGGACGAACGGCGGACGATGAACCGGATGAGGTGACGCGAGCGTTGGCCCGTCAGGGACTGGGAATGCGCGAAGGCGGATCGAGCGACGACGACGACGCGTACGTCACAGACGTGGAGGAAGACGAGGACGAGGACGACGGAGTTCGAAGGGCGGGCGACGCTAGTGAATCCGATGGTAACGATACAGATGAGTTTGAAGACGCGGAGGAATCTTTAGTGGGGCGAAAGGAGAGAGTGGCATCGGGAGAAGCTGCCATTACTACGAGTTTACTGTCAAACGCCGAAAAACGCTCAATCGTCAACGCGAGCTCTAGGAGAAGTCGAGGAACGATCGCGACGAGCTCGCGCAGAAGTCGACGACACGGCGGTTCGGTGAATAAGGCACAGTCGTCCAAGGAAGCGCTTCGTAGAAAAGCGGAGAGGCGTGCGTACAAACCGGTGACGTTTAATCTTTTGATGCGGTTGTTTGGTTTGTACGTGTCATTCATGGCCATGGTGTTTTTATTCGTCATACTCACTTCAGTCGGGGCGTACATTAATCCAGTGGACGAGATCCTCGAGCTCAATACTCTGGAAAATTTGGTGTGGTTTGTCATATCCTTGGCGAGTTTCGTAGCGATTCCGTCTTGTTTAGCGCAC
>Ga0255768_10006097_pt1 | contig 11460 bp, 10 predicted proteins | sample 071ome_33_FD_179983 | JGI IMG/M metagenome (GOLD analysis project Ga0255768, IMG submission 179983) | Coastal salt marsh microbial communities from the Groves Creek Marsh, Skidaway Island, Georgia - 071412AT metaG (version 2) | ecosystem: Environmental > Aquatic > Marine > Intertidal zone >...
TTATATCCGTACACCTCCGCGGTGTCGAAAAAGTTTATTCCGGCTCGTCTCGCGCGCGAATACGCCGCTATTAAATCTGTTTCGCGGTAGGATTCGTTAAATCCGTACTTTTCGTCGCCCCAGGCGATGGTGCCCAATCCGATTTCGGATATCGGAATGTTTTCCCCGTCTCTCGTTTTAAGATACGGAAGAGAAGAAGAAGAGGAGGAGGACTCGAGAGACGCTCTCGTTCTGCCACCACCGCTTCGTCTTCCTCCTCGAATCGACGATGGCGTCGTCGCGGGTATCGAGAGAGCAGCACGCGCTGGAGGAGACATGCGTGATGCTCTCTGTGCGGGGTGTTTTCGCGGATTCGCGCGTAAATGTGAAGAACTCACGCACGGGAAATTCGAAACAAAAAGAGCGCTCGTGTTATCGTTCACGTAAAACAAGATGTCCTCCGAGCGGCAACAATCAGAACAATCGCAACAACAAGAACAACAACAACGAGCGCTGCGTCGCAAAATCCTCGGCGACAGGGCGATTCTGAAGCGCGCACGCGCGATGACTGGAACGGCGTTCGACGCGTGGAAGAAACGAGTGCGGTTAGTGCAAAGAGTCTCGCGATTTCAGCGCAAAAGGGAAGCGCGGGAAAGGAAAAGACTGCTCTGGGCGTGGCGCGTGGTGGCGATGAGAGAGCGCAAAGAGAGAGAAGAGAGGAGGAGGTTGGTGAGGACGGCGTTTCGGGCGTGGTTGGCGCGGGTGAGAGCGAGAAATAGGAGAGGAAGCGATGATGATGCAGAAGAAGAAGCAGATAACGGTAAAAAGGAGGAAAGGAGAAGAGAGAAGGAAGAAGAAGAAGACTGCGAGAAAGAAAAGGAAAAAGAGAGAAACAGTTTACTCGCGCGAAGGATGTTTCATCGATGGCACGCGTCCGCGCTGACGAGGAGACGGAACGAACGGGAGAAAGAATTCATCAAACTGGAAGTTCGGGAGAAGTTTATCGCGGCGAAAGCGAGAGAAACGAAAGCGAGGTGGAAGTCGGAGGCGAGGAGGACGCGCGCGTGCCAGTACGCGTTGGAGACGTTGAGGATAGCCGCGGTGAAAGATTTAGAGGGCGAGAAAGAGAATGCGTGCGAACGCAATAGTAAAGAAGAAGACGAGAAGTTCTCGCATAAGAGACGGGAGAGATTGCGAGAGGCGTTGATGAAACAGAAAGCGCGCTTGTTGGAGGAAATCGAGAGGGAGGAAAATCGAGAACGAATACGAGCTCGATTTGGAAACTAGAAAAAATCCCTCGCTGTCGTCAGGACATCTGGTAGTTTAGCGTAGCGATAGAATTAGTGTAGCGTATATGTAGGGAAACCTTTAATTACGAAATGTTTATATTATAAGAGCTAATATATTTATTTGCTAGTTTTTCAAATCGCCGACGAGACCGTTTGCAATTTAATAGTCGTCGTAATGGCGAACCTTCTTCGGCGGCGCGGACAAGAAGTCGGTGTATTCTTGCGCCGGCGCTTTTTGCCACTTGTTCTCCGCCCACAAGTCCGGAGTCAAGAACTCGTACGTAGATCTCAAGGCGAAGTACGTCGCCTTGACAAAGTTACCCAACGTTCTCGTGTGGCCTCTGGAGCACGTAAACACGTCGTGAATACCCGCCATGACTAAAACCTTCTTCGGCGTTTGCGCAGCAACGACACCGGTACCCTTCGGCGCCGGAATCAAACGGATGTGAACGGAACCGCACTTGCCGTGCACCTTAGTCGGCACGGTGTGCGGCGCGCCGAGCGCGGCGCCCCAATAGCCTCTTCTCACCGGAACCATGTTCAACTTGGCCAAAATCATAGACCCTTGAATAGAGTGCGCGACTTCCTTGCACGCCTTCACGCCCAAACCAATGTGGCCGTTGGTGTCCCCGACGACAACGAACGCTTTGAATCGCATGCGCTGACCCGCGGAGGTTTGCTTTTGCACCGGCATGATCTTCATGACTTCATCCACCAAGTTGGCGCCGATGAAGTAATCGACGATTTGGTACTCTTTGATCGGAATGGAGTGGAGGTAGATTTGCTCGAGCGATTTGATTTTACCCTGTGCGTGTGTAAGAGTGAAATGAAAGTGAATAATTGGTGAGCATACAATGTTCGCATCGATAAAACCGGGAGGACATTTCGAGCAAAAACGCGCTCGACCGGGGAAAAAAGCCCTCGAAAAGCCCTCTTCTGAGAGCGAGAAAAAAAAAAAATTAACGCGCGCGGAAATCGCGCGCGACGAACGCCTCGCGACCTTTACGCGACGACGCAAACGCCGCCAAAACATCGACCAAGAACTTTTCGAACGCGTTCAAATCGTTCCCGTCGCGGAGATTTCGCGCGTCCTAATAATCAAAAGATGCGTCGACTGTGTACACGTACCGCTTGTACCAATCTCCCCAACTTCGTGCACGGGGTCCAGACGTCCTTGTCCTCCTTCCCTCTGCCGCCGCCTCGGCCGCGACCACCGCCTCGGCCTCTGCCGCCTCTGTCGCCACCGCGTCCGCGTCGGTCGCCTCTGTCGCCGCCGCGACCGAAGCCGCGAGAAAATCCGCCTCTGTCAGATTCTTCAGCCATCGTTTCGTGTTTTGTTTTCTTTTCTCTTTTGTGCGTAAAAAAGTGAAGACGAACGAGAACAAAAAATACACACGCTAACAACTACACGCACGCAGAGACGAGAAAGCTTTACGAAAGAAGAGGATTTTAAGGGAGCACACACAACACGTCTTTAATTTCAAAAAGTTACACAAGGTAATACAAACCAACACGCGCGAAAATTAGTATTCGTAGCAGAGTTTAATCTTCCTTCAGTTGTTTTCTCAGCGGCGACTGGCGGCTGAGCAAACGCGCGGAGTTTACGGCTAAGCGGACGAAGTGGAACTGCGCGAGCGCGAACCAGGCGGCTTGGATGCCAAAGCCGGCTTTTAAGGTGAGACCTAAACCGATCCAGGCTAAGAGCGCGTTCGGGACGTACGCTAAGGACATGAATTTAGTATCTCTGCCGGCGAGTAAGCATCCCTCGGAGGCCATGGAGCTGGTGTGTAAGAGCAACGCCAGCGAAGATACCGGGGAGATTTCTTTCATGAGGGCAGCCACGGTGCTGTCCGTGGTGAATGAATACGGGAAATAGACTGGGACGATTCTAGAGGTAACCGCGGAGAAACACCCGATGCATAACGCAGCGATCAGTAAGCGTTTGGTCATTTCGAACGCTCTCGTTTCGTCGCCTAATTGGGCCGGTAAGAACGTTTGGGCGGCTTGCGACACGCCGTCGCCAATAACCGCGAAGAAGAAATACACGGTGAACATGACCCCGTTCGCGGCAGAAAATGCCGGACCTAAAGCTGTCCCAGAACGAATCGTACTTCCAACGAAAATGGCTTTCACCAGCGTCACGAAAAATACCGGAGTGGCGATCTTTCCAATGCGACTAATCGAGGCTAAACTCGGCAATCGCAAAGGCATTCGCAACGGCGGAGGCCCGTTTAACCGGTAGCCCAAATCATCCTTTCTCGCGTCGCATTTCTTTCCTCTCGTGATCATCGCTCTGACGAACAAAACGGTCACCACAACTTGCGCGAAAGTCGTCGCCCACGCCACCCCAGCGATCCCGGCTTTAAAGGAAAACACCGCCACAAAGTCGCCGACGCCGTTGACCGCGGCGGCGACCAACGTCGCCTTTAAAGGCGTGTACGGATCCTCCGTCGCCAAGTGCGCGGATTGCATCACGGAACACGCGATCGCTGCTGGGAACGCCAACAGTCTAATTTTTGCATACGTCGCCGCGTACGGAATTAACGCCATGGAATTCGCGCCGACGTACTTCGTCAACCCTGGAATGTGAAACGCAAAAAGAAACGCGGCGACGACGCACCCCATCCCGGTGCTCATAACCAAAACATCATTCACCGTTTTCGCATCTTCCTCCACCGCTTCCGGCGTATTCTTTCTCCTCGCCACGATCCGATCTCTCGCAATCAACGTCGTCGCGCTCACCGCAAACGCCGAACACAAAATATAACACGTGTGCCCGACGTACACGCTCGCCGGCGATATCGCCGCCAACTCGATCGTCGACGTCAACCCAACCATCGCGGTATCTAACAAGCTCAAAATTGGATCGCAAAGCCATATCGCCATCGTCGGTAACGTAAACGCAATCAGTTCTGCCACCGAGGTAACTTTTGCCGTTTGCGGTGACGGCGTCGTGTTCTCGATTGACTCTTCCGTGAGGTCTCGTTTTTGCATCTCGTTGATATCCTCCGTTATGATTTCAGAATCTGGAGGCGAGAGCAAGATGTCATCCACCGAGGAAAACGCGTACAGAACGCTCTCTCCCGCCGGCGATTCCTCCCCCTGTTCTCGTTGCCGCTCGGCGGAGAGAGAGGCCGCCCCCGCGTCTCCATCCGACGACGCCATTGCCGACGTTGCCAACACGGGACCGCGGCGAAAACGACGACGACCGTCGCGAAAACGACCACCACCGAATGCGTTCGTTACGCGTTTCCCCAAAGTCGACGCGTAACATCGAATTTCTGTTTCTTCTTCTTCTTCTTCTTCTCGACGAGAATAATAACAACGAGAAGAAGAAGAAGAAGAACGATGTCGCGCTGCTCTGCCGCTGGATGTCGACGCGAGCGCGTGACTCTGCGCTCGAAGAAGCACCATCTGTGTGCGTGTACGTGACAGAGAAACCTTTTTGTGAGAGAATTCCGGATAAGAATACACACGAAAAAGGATGAAGTTTGTAAGCGCGGTAAACGCGCAAAGCCAAACTCGATCGTGGATGTTCGACTTTTAAAGCACATACAAATACAAAAAGTTATATTCTAGTAGTCTCTATATTTTTAAGAAGCCATGCTCGCGCTGAGCGCCTTCGCGACGGCGTCGACTCGTTCTTTTATCCTGTCTTCGTCTCCGCCGGCGCGAACTCGCTTCCCGTATTTTTGCATGAACTTGTCCGGGTGCCAGCGGAGGAGGAGCTCGCGGTAGATTTTTTTCTTCGCGGCGGCGCCGGCGTCGGCGGCGGAAGAAGAAGAAGAAGAGGAAGACTTTTTCTCGTGTTCGGAGACTTTTCGGTCGAGTAGTTTTGCCATTTTTGGAGGCCACGGGATGTCGTTGTACGTCAGAGGGAGGCGAGAGGTTGCCGCGGAGGCGTCGAGGGATTCCCAGCGTTGGTCGAATTTGGACCAGCGGCGTTCGCGTTTCGCCGCGGCGGACTCTTTTTCTTTTCTCGGGGCAGAAGACGTGGATGCTAACGGTTTTCTACTGCTATTGCTGCGATTTCTATGGCCATTATCGTCGTCGTCGTCGTCGTGTTTCGTGAAATACTCGTGATGGTTCCTTTGATCTTCCTCGTTCTCCTCGGCTTCCAACTCCTCCGCCTCTCGTCTCGCCCAGAGCGTTTCCCGGTAAGCGCGTTCTCTCGCCGTCTCGCTCGAAACGCCTTCGCTGTACCCAAACCCAGTCGCAAAATCAGTCCCATCGTCCTCGATGTTGTTACCATTATTATTACTACCGTTCTCGCTCGACCACGCGCCGCCTTTCGCTTTCGCCCAGTTGGCGTCCGGCGGTCTCGCCGCCGCCGCCGCCGCGCCGCTCGAGTTCCTATACGGACTCGACAACACCGACGGCGCCGCCGCCGCCGCCATCGTCGTCGTCGCTTCCACCCACTGACTTCCGTTCCAACTCTTTCCAACGCTACCACCACCGCTTTCTCTTCCTATCCCGGCGGTTGCCGATTGGCCTTCCACGACGCGTTGTTGTTGAGAAGAAGACAAAAATATCTTTCTCGCGCGTCTCGCGGCGACCAAAATCCCAATCGTCGCCGCGCACGCGCACGCCAGCGCGACGTTGGCCGCACCTTCCCACCACAAAAAACCACCACTCTCGCTGCTTTTTCCGTAAAGGTTGTTCTCGTCGTCGACGTGGTTCTTCTCGTCGTCGCGCGTTCTCTTTTCTTCTTCGTACGACAAAACCGCGTCCTCGTCTTCCTTCGATGCTGTCGGAGAAAACGAAGCGGAATATTGCGTCGCGGTCAACAGGAAAAGAAGCGAAAGAGACGCGAACGAGAGGGTCAGAAAAAACCCGCGAGGGTTGTTGTGTCGGAACGATCGCGCGGACGCGATGAGTTTCACGAGCGCGTCGCCGGCGACGAGAGGAAGAGGCGCCATGTGTTTGGGGAAAATTTGCGGATTGATGTTTTTCCAATTCGTGGAACGCGTGAGAGAGTCTTCTTCAAAAAGTCTCCGCGTTTCCACGCGCGCGCGCAGAGAGAGTAAAAGCAGAAGCTGTGAGCGTCGAGAAGAAAGAAGATCCTTTTTCGCCTCGCGCTGCTCGACTCTTTTTCTTCTTCGTCTGTTTCTTCTCGTGGGAGGAAAAGAACGCGCGATGACGAGTTTTGGAAACGAAGAAGAAGAACTTCCCGAACTGGACATTCTCTGGAAGATCGTTTCCCCGCTCGAGCTCGAAACCTGGCGCGCCTCCGGAACGTTCACGCTCGAATCCAACCTCGATAAAACGGACGGTTTCTTCCACTGCTCGAATTCGCATCGCATAGAAAAGACGGCGGAGTTATACTTTCAGACGGTCTCGGATCACAAGATGGTGAAAATCGAGACCAAGCGGTTAACTCGTGGCAACTCGCGTTCGGTCGTGTTCTGCGCGGACGCGCCGAGCGAAGAAGAAATCAAAAACAGCGGCGACGTGATATTCATCCACTACTTGCTCGTGGAAGGGAAAGCGTGCTGCGCGCATTTGTACGCGAATTTTGAAAAGCATCCGCTCGAGACGGAAGATTGCGTCGCGGAGGTGTTCGATATGCCGTGGGACGAAGCGAACGGGAAGCACGCGTTTCCCGGGTTGAAATAGTCTCTTTGGCGCAGAGAAGAAGAAGAAGAAGAAGAAGAAGAAGAGCAGAGAGATGATGAAAATATGCCGTTAATAATAGTAACGATGTAGTCGTTTACGTCGCGCGACCGCGCGCGTTACGAATAGAGTACTACTCTAGCAGAGAGAGAGAGAGAGAGAGAGAGAGAAATGTCAATGTTAGTCAATTAAATTCACGCAGTCAATTAAATTCACACACGCACACGTCTTTCCAATTTTCAAAAAAGTCCGATGACATTTTTCCCCACATACGCGCGCGCATATATACAAACGATACGTATACATCTCGTCTCTTTTTTAAAAATGCCACCCGCAACGCCGCTCGGAAGAAGAGGATACTTTTCCAGAGTCGCAAAGTACGCGTTCATCGCGATCGCGCTGACCGGTACCGCGTATTACGCGTACATGCAAGGGTTTCAAGAAGAGGAAGAAGAAGAATTCGAAAACGACGACGACGCGGCGACGAAGGAAAAAGAAGAAGAAGAAGAAGAAGAAGAAGAAGAAGAAGAAGGAGAAGAAGAAGAAGAAACGACGATTGGTTCGACGACGACGACGACGACGACGACGCGATGGGAAAAGAAACCACCGAGAAGTCCTCGGTCGATGTCGTCGCGGGAAACGAAAAGCGATGATTTTGATGTTGCAACGAAGGAGGAGGAGGAGAAGAAGAAGAAGAAGAAGAAGAAGAAGGACGGCGAAGCGACGGCGACAGAGAAGAAGACGATGCGGCGAGGATTTTTGAACGAGAAGAAATTATCGTCCAGCGGGTTGTTTGGCGACGAGGACGAGAAAGAAGAAGAAGAAGAAGAAGAAGAAGAAGAAGCGGAGGTTGTTGGTACGAGGACGGCATCGGCTTCGGTATCGTCGTCGGCGAGGAAAAGAGAAGGCGCGGCGACGGTAAAGTCTCCGCTCCAACTCGTGTACAGAAACATTCGGAGAGATTTGCTCACCTCGAAGTCGTTCGATGCGTCCGCGATAAGAGCGACGAGAAGTTTGTTTCATTTTGAACCATTTCCGGGGGTGGGCGTGTGGCCGGTGAAGTACGACGATATGAAAATGTTTCCGATGAAGAGTTCGTGTTCGCGGTTGATTGTTTTGTCGGTGTTTGACGACGCGCCAAGTTTAGCCGCAAGCGGGACCGCGATTGTCTCCGAGTTGAGTAAGTTGATGATGGGTTTTGGTGGAGACGGCAACGACGAAGAGGAGGCGGAGAACGAAGGAAACGCGCCGACGAAAGTGAAACAGAGACCGATGTTTGTGTGCAATCGGGCGCAGTATCACGTGACGATGTTCTTTTTCAGTCGACCAATTGAAGGGATGACGAGAGAAGAACCGGTGGAGTTTTTAATCGACACAAATGGTAGCGATGCAGAAAGAACAGACGTAGCGAGGAGAACAGACTCCGAAGATGAAATAGAACCACGGTCGTCGTCGTCGCCGCCGCCGCCGCCGCCGCCGAAATCATCGCAACCGACGATGGAGAAGCAACCTTCCATTCCAAAAGGATTAGGAGAAATGGTACTTCCGGACAAGCCAAAACCGCGTGTTAAACGTTCTGTCGAGCAAAATTACGACCGCGTGTTATCTCCACCAACACCACTGTCGAAAATCAAACCTCCGTCGGCTATTAGCAGTGCAGAAAATCTCTCGGGCGCGTCGACGCCGATATCGTCGACGCAGAGCAAGTTCAAACGTTCCGCCTCAGGCGCCATCCTCGACGAAGCCACCAAAGCGCAAGAAGTACTCCAAAACTGCGAATCCGTCGAGTTAATCGTCGATCGAGTCGTCTTAGCCACCTCCGGTGCCCTTCTCTTGTGCTTCGACGACGTCAACGACTCGCTCAAAAAATGCCGCGCCGCGCTCGCCTCCAACGCCGTCGGCGTTCGAGGCGTCCAACAAACCTCCACCGCGCACTGCACTTTAGCGCGAATCCTACCGAACGCCGGCGACGAGCAATTATCCGACCGCGAGTTGAAACAAATCGACCAACTGCTCACAAAATGGACGAAACGGTTGCGCGGCGCGAAGATGACGTGCCCGAAAGCTTGGTACGTGCGCGAACAACGATTTTCCTCCGTGGACGGCGATAAAGTTCGCTTGCGGTTCGGACTCGGGTCGTCCCGCGGCACGCCCCCGTAGCGTGTGAACTTGTGTTTCTTTTTTAGCGTACCCGTTGTTGTAAACCTACTAGAGTGCTATTATTGCCGCCGCGCTTTCATTAATTATCATTCGTGTACAACGCGACGACCCGATAGTCGCCGCGTCGCATTCGACGCGTTCGTCGTCCAAGGAAAGGAGAAAGAAACTTCTTCTGTTCGCACCCTCAAGAGTCCACCAAATAAGTACACACAAACCACTTACACTACTTTGCGCTGAAAAAAGAAATGTCATCTCGAGAAGCCAGCGGCGCGAGCGCGTTCGGGCGCGCGAACAGCGGCAGCGGTAACACCAACGCGACGACGTCTTCTTCGTGTTCGTCTTCGTCTTCTTCTTCTTCTCTGAGACGCATCCTCCATCTTAAAAACAGCGTCTTTGAAATCTCGAAAGCGGATAAAACGAAATCGAAGAAGAAGAAAAGCGAACACTATCAGCGCGTGAAAGTTACCGGCGACGGACGATGCATGTTCCGAAGTCTCGCCCTGGGTTTAGCGCATATTTCGAAAACGAATTTAACGTCCGCGGAAGAAACGCGCGAGGCGGACACGTTGCGCAACGCGGTGTTTGAACAAATGTGCAGAGACGAAGAGAAGCGGAAAAGCCACGGAGAAGCGAACATGTCGATTAAATACGGCGACCCGGACGGAATCGAGGGGTACTGCCGAAGAATACAAAGCCAAGATTTCTGGGGCGGGGAAACGGAGTTGTTGGTGTTGACGAAACTCATCAAAAGACCCATCATGGTGTATTTACCCGCGCACATGGCGAAGAACGCGGCGAGCGGAAGCGGGTACGTGTGCATACAAACGTACGGCGAAGAGTTTGCGAAAAAGACGAATAAAAAGACCGGGAAAGTGACCGAGCGTGCACCGGTGAGGCTTTTGTATAACGGACAGACGCACTACGATTTGCTCATTTAGTTATTTTTGTCATTGTCATATTACGCTTGGCTGCCATTAGATTTAGTATTACTATTTTTGTGTCATGGTCACAGTCTGTTCTACCTAATAGACCTATTAGAGTTGGTATTACTATTTTTGTGTCACCGCCTTCGCCTGTTTTTGCTCTTCTTCGTTAAACTCTCGATGTCGTCCACGCCAGCGATGGCCGTTTTGTTGGAAAGATACGAGCCGCCAGTCGCGGTTTCACCGACCGCCGGACACGTACCGAACTCAGGGTGTTTATTGGTCGGTACCGGCGCGTTGACCTTATCGACTCTTCTCAGCGTTCTTTTTTCCATTCTATCGACGTAAAGGACGCCGTTTAGGTGGTCCATTTCGTGTTGCGCGATTCTCGCCGGCCAGCCCGTCAATTCCACTTCAATCGGTTTTCCATCCGGCGCGACGCCTTTCAGCTTCACCTTCAGATGTCGCCTGACGAGCGCCCGATATCCCTGCACCGATAAGCATCCCTCCATAAACGCAGCGCTCGCGTCGCCAATCGGTATTAACACCGGATTGATAACGACCTTCGCTTTGAAAGGCGCGCGTTTCTTCCTCTCTCTCTCCTCTTCGCTCTCGTCTGACATTCCTTCCGCCGTATCTTCCATCACGAATATTCGTTTCTTCACGCCAATCTGAGGCGCCGCGAGTCCAACGCCTCTCCCTTTCACGATCGCCAACATCTCCGACACTAACTCTTGTATCTCCGTGCTGTCGATATCTTTCTCGTCGACTTCTTCCGACCGTTCGTACAAGCACGCCTCCCCGGCTTGGACGATTTCTCGTTGCCCTTTCGCCAGGGATATTAAACTCGTGAACGGGTTGGACGCGTTTTCTGTCCACGTGCCTTCCCCGTCGGACGTTCCGTACGCTGCGGTGGTCCCCCGTCGGACGTTCCGCACGCGGCGGTGGTTTTTCATCGCCATCGCGGCGGAAGAGGAGGAGGAGGAGAAGGAGGAGGACGACGACGAAGCGCAGCAGCTGCGATGCATTTTTATCCTTCGCACAACACACTTTGACGACTTTGAAAGAAGAGAAATTGTAAAGTTGTTTGAAGGCGAAAGTCCGCGCATGAATATAAATAATCAACTCGAAATATTACAACAACTTACTAGCCGCGAGCATTTCCCTGTGCCTCTTCTCTTCTCTTCTCTCTGCCGCGGCTGCCGCTAATCTAATTTCGCTATTCGTGAGAGGCGGTTCAGGTTCAGCGTAGACGCCGTGCGCGTGCGTGCACACGCCGACCAGGAGAAGACCGATAATTTGTTCAGTTTGGAGCATTTCGCCTCTGGTTATGGACTCGATGATGCCGGTTAAGATTAAACCGAGCGTGATGGCGAATCCTTTGGCGACGGAGCCGAGATTTTTGGTGACCAGACCGACGCAGATGCCGCCGACCGCGGAAGTGAAAATCGGTACAAACGTGAGTAATGTGAAATGGTCAAACATGGAGGACCATT
>Ga0255768_10006102_pt1 | contig 11451 bp, 12 predicted proteins | sample 071ome_33_FD_179983 | JGI IMG/M metagenome (GOLD analysis project Ga0255768, IMG submission 179983) | Coastal salt marsh microbial communities from the Groves Creek Marsh, Skidaway Island, Georgia - 071412AT metaG (version 2) | ecosystem: Environmental > Aquatic > Marine > Intertidal zone >...
GAAGTTCTGCCCACTCCTCAGTTCGGTCAATCGGGCTTCCGTGCCGTTGCTCGTTGCTCACATCTCTCATGATGACACGCCACATATCGGGATGCCATCGCGACCACGGTGAATATAGGGAGAGCGTCAACCAGAATTTCGGGAGGACCCCGGAGTGGAGCTGAGGGGAATCGAACCCCTGACCTCAACAGTGCGATTGTTGCGCTCTACCAACTGAGCTACAGCCCCGGAAGCGGAAAGTGTATCGGTGGGTCAGTTCAGCGACGCAGCCAGTCGTCACCTCGAGCAGCAGGACCCCACGAGGACGTGCGCTGCCGCATTGAGACGAGAACGTAGACATAGCCGCACAGCGAAAGGAACGACATCGCAAAGAGGTACAGCATTGCGACCTCTTTGGTCGTGGCGGCAAGAAAGAGCAAGCAGATGGTCATAACCAGCAAGCCGGTAAACGTGTTGGCCCGACGGCGCCGCTGCGCCTCACCCGCCGAAACTGGGCGGCGCTGAATCTGAGGTGCCGAAAGACTTGGTGCACCATGAACCTTCGGCCGTCGAGCTGCTGCGGCTTCACGACGGCTTTGCACTGCGATCTGCGAACCTGCAAGCGGGCGAACAGCTGCTCGCATCGAACCTGTTGCGCGACTTGGCACTGAACCCTGGAGGCGGGAAAGTTGACGGTTGAAGTCAGTGACCGACGAATTTGGGCGATTCTCAAAGCGCGACCGCATCAACGGTGGAAGGAGCACTGCAGCCCACGCTGCGGCAACGATGAGAAGGACGAGTTCACCCATGAGTTCAAACTTTCAGGCCATTGAAATATGACCAAGTGTTACGATCATACGACAATTATGACAAGAACAGCAACGCGTGCTGCGGATGCTGTGACGAGCGTCACTCGGGCCTACGGAACGTCCCAGAACGCCCACCAGACTTCTCGACCAGCATGACCTCGCTGATCACCATCGCTCGGTCGAGCGCCTTACACATGTCGTAAATCGTAAGCGCTGCTGCCGTGCAGGCATGCAGTGCCTCCATCTCGACCCCGGTGGGCCCGGTTGTTTCAACAACTGATTCGATCTCGACCGATCTATCCCCAACAGACAGATCGACGGACACCTTGCTAATGAGAAGTGGGTGACACAGCGGAATGATGTCAGAGGTGCGTTTGGCAGCCTGAATTCCAGCAATGCGAGCAACCGCTAAGACATCACCCTTTTTTGTGTTGCCGTCAGCGATCGCTGAAGCCGTCGCTTCCTCCATGTTGATGACGCAGCGAGCAACCGCCCGGCGACGCGTCGCTTCTTTTTCTCCGACATCAACCATGTGGGCTGCGCCGGTCTCGTCAAGATGTGTAAAGCCAGCGTCGTTCATTTCGCCTCCAGACCAATTGGTCTCAGCCTCCGATTTGGCTCATTGTTCGCGTCGGTCGAGTAAACGTCACCTGATTGATCTGATGGCCAGCCCACTTTGTGCCTACAGCGGCAATGATCTCATTGGCGATCTCGTCATCAGTCGCACCGCCACGGAGCAACGAGCGCAGATCGAATTCATTAGTTGCGAATAGGCACGTACGGAACTGACCCTCTGCGGTGAGACGAACCCGATCACAATCACCACAGAACGGCTTCGTGACAGTCGGAATAACTCCGACTGTTCCCCCTCCATCGACATACTTCCATCGGTCAGCAGGGGCAGCTCCGCGGGCAGGAACAGGTTCTAACGGAAACTCGGCGCTAATTGCTGCAACGATCTCGTCTTGACCGACAACCTTGTCGTTCCCCCACTCCCCGGACGCATCAAGTGGCATGAACTCGATGAATCGAACTTCAACACCTTTTTCACGCCCGAATCGAGCGAGGGCGACAATCTCATCGTCGTTGGCGCCTCGTTCGATCACTGCGTTGATCTTCACCGGTTCAAACCCGGCATCACGTGCAGCCTCGATTCCCGCGAGCACCCGATCAAGTTCATCGCGCCGAGTCATCTCAGCGAAACGCTGGCGATCAAGCGTGTCAAGACTGATGTTGAGTCGACTCAATCCAGCTGCCTTCAGATCTCGAGCAAGGCTGGTCAGCCGGGATGCATTCGTTGTCATCGCAAGGTCAACTCCAAGATGCGACAATTTCTCGACAAGAGTCACAATTCCTGCGCGAACCGTCGGCTCACCACCCGTAAGGCGAATACCTTCAACCCCAAACCGTCGGACAAACAGCGCAGCGATTCGTTCAATCTCTTCAAAGGTGAGCACATCGTCACGATCGAGCCACTTCAAGCCTTCTTCCGGCATGCAATACGTGCAGCGGAAATTGCAACGGTCAGTCACCGAGATACGAAGATCTCGGATCACCCGCCCGAACGGGTCGACAAGATCGCGCGCTTCCGAGTTCATTTCATCAGGATAGGAGAAGAAGTACCGCTACTTCTCCCCCAGCCGGCACTCCTTCGCCGTCAGGCACCACAGCGATTGCGTTCGCCGATGACGTCGCTGCCAGCTGGTGACTTCCTTGCGCCCTCACCGGCACCACGTGACACCGCCCATCATCGGAAAATTCCGCTTGAACTCTCATCAGATGCGTTTTCCCGTCAGGGCGACGCTCAAGAGCAACATCAGCAACCCCAACCACACTCGGCCGAGCGAGCCGCTCAAAACCCATCATCTGACGCAAGGCGGGTCGGGTAAACATCTCAAAACTCACGAAGGAACTCACCGGATTACCCGGTAGGCCGAAAACAGGGGTTCCATTTAGCAATCCGAATGCGAACGGTTTCGCAGGTTTGATCGCAACCTGCATCCACCTCATGTCAGCGATTCGTCCAAGCACTGCTTTCACAACGTCATAATCACCCATCGACACGCCACCACTCGACACCACCACGTCATAGGTATCCGCCGCCGAGCGAAGCACACTCTCAAGCGCACCTTCATCGTCGCGCACGGTGCCAAGATCGGTGACCTCGCAGCCAGCATCACGAAGCGCAACGGCGAGCATCCGGCGATTGCTCTCTCGAATCTCACCCGGCGCAAGTGGTCGCCCATCGTCGACGAGTTCATCGCCAGTCGACAGGACCGCAGCACGAATCCTCGGGTACACCGACACCGTTAAGGCGTTCACCATTGCGAGCACACCCAGTACAGGAGGGGTGATAAGCGTTCCGGCAGCAAGCACAACCTCACCCGGTTTCACATCATCTCCAGCGGGCCGCACGGCATCGCCCGGCTGCACGCTCGACGAAAGTCGGACCGTGTGCTCGTTCACCATCTCAGAATCTTCAACCATGACGACGGCATCAGCCCCGGCAGGAATTGGCGCTCCCGTCATGATCCGGATCGCTTCTCCTCGAGCGAGCACACGATCTGTCGCCGCCCCTGCAGCAACTTCGGCAACGACCTGAAGATCAACCGGCTGCTCGTGTGCGGTCGCCACATCGGCTGCAATCACCGCATAGCCATCAACGGCGGTGTTGTCGAACGGCGGAACCAACTCGGTCGCTATCACATCGGCAGCAAGCACCATCCCAGCGGCCTCTTCGAAGGGCAGTTCGATTGGTGGCCGCGCCGGACAACGCTCAAGAACGAACGACTGGGCTTCTGACAACGGAATCACGTCCCTGACCGTACCGCGAGCGGGGCGGCCTTGCGTACGGCAGACTAGAAGGGTGAGTGCGTTCACACCATTTCCCGCTGACGGCTTTACGGCCCGCTGGGACACCTGGGATGGCGACCACTCCGAAGAACTCACCCTCCGATGGGAAAATGAGGCCTGGACAGCATCTGGCGTCGTTGGCCGTGAACACGTTCAGTACGTCGTTCGGCTGTCCCCATTGTGGGAGGTACGGCAGTTCCTTCTCTTTCGCGATCTTGAAGAACCCGACCTTTGGCTAGGGACAGACGGCCAAGGACGCTGGGGCGAAATGAATGGGGCTCACCGGCCAGACCTTGATGGGTGCACCGACCTTGCATTGAACTGCACTCCGTTCGACCACCTCGTTCCAGCCCGCCGACACCAGCCAGCCGTCGATGCACCATCCATCGTTCAGGTCATTGAAGTTGACACAGAGACTCTTGGCCTCACCACCGGATTCCGCCGCTATGAGCGGCTGAACGAATCAACCTTGAGCGTCGAGCACCTGGGTTCGGTAACCACATTTTCGGTTGACAGCTTCGGCCTTCCCCTCGACATCGAAGGGAAATTCCGCCGAAGGTAACAGCGTCAGTTGCGATGTCGATCGAGAACGGCGCGTAGTTGGGACTCAAGCCCATCCGCCCACCCGTGCACAAGCGCAATTTCGACTGCAGCGGTGAGAAACCCTTGCGGAGTACCGGTGTCCCACCGATCCACCATGGTCTCAACGCCGTGAAGAGGAGCGCGCTGAGCCTGCGCTCGAATCGCATCAGTCAGTTGCAATTCACCGCCAGCGCCCGGCGTCAATCTTGCGATTTCATCAAAAATGTCAACCGTCAACACGTACCGACCGATGATGATGAGTGAACTTGGAGCATCCTCCACCAATGGTTTCTCGACAAGATCGGCGATCTTCACGACGCCGTCGACCATCTCAGCAGCCGGCGCAACCACTCCGTACGCAGACACCTCAGATCGGTTCACTTCCATAAGACCGACGACACTGCCTGAAGTGTTGCTACACACATCGATCATCTTCTGAAGGAACTCTGGACCACCCATAATTTCATCGGGAAGCGAAACGACGAAAGCGTCACCGTCGACAGAACCAGATGCGCATCCAACGGCATGTCCAAGGCCCTTGGGATCATCTTGGTGAACAACGCTCACCCGCCAATCCCGACCAATCGAGGCGAGTCGATCAGCCATTGCATCGTTACCTTTTTCGCGAAGTGAACGCTCGAGGTCTGGTCGTGGAGCGAAGTATTCCTCAAGCGCAGGCTTCGCCGCACTTCCAACGATGACCACGTGATCGATTCCTGCGCCAAGTGCCTCGTCAATCACCAATTGGATGGCCGGAATATCGCCGATCGGCATGAGTTCCTTCGGCACCGCTTTGGTTGCCGGAAGAAAACGAGTGCCAAGCCCGGCCGCCGGGATGACGAGAGTTCGCACCTCCACGAGTCCGACGATATCCTGCGAACTGCCATGCCGACGTACGTATACAAATTTGTTGACACCGGAGAGACCATTGAAGTGCAGCAGTCATTTAGTGACGATGCGCTCACCGAGTACGCCCACCCTGATTCAGGTGAGGTACTCGCAGTGAAGAAGGTCTTTCAACCGGTCGGCGTCACATTCAAAGGCGGCGGTTTCTATAAAAACGACAGCCGCGGCGGATCAGCGAGCAAGTCGAGTTCATCCACTTCAACCTCGAGTGCGAGCAGCTCCACGTCAACAACATCTGACTCGTCGTCGTCATCTTCAACCTCATCGGCATCGACCTCATCCAGTTCGTCGACGACTTCAACATCAACCGACTGAGCCGGCATCATGCTCGCCACATGACGAGCAGAAATCAGCAGCACTCCACACTTCGCGTGTTCTTGGTGAGGCTTAGCGATTCAACTACTGCGACGAGTGCACGCATGCGCATCTGGCGACTTCGCCATCCACTCGCGATTGACATACTCACTGTCAGTTCTGCGCTGTTGTTGTTTGCACTATTGATCGCTGATCGCCACCGCCTCACCTCAGAACTTGGGTGCACGCTTGGTCACCCCACCTAGGCGACGAGTAGCACCACCACGCCGAGAACAATTCGGTACACCACGAACGGCGTGAATGAGCGCGTTCTCACCAACTTCAACAATCCGGTAACTGCGATCCACCCGGTCAGTGCCGACACCGCTGCACCGATCACCATCGCCTCTACCAGACCATCTGGCACTCCATCTTTTACGAGCGATGCCATCTCAAATACGAAGGCTCCGCTGATCACGGGAATGCCCATCACAAACGAGAATCGCACTGCTGCCTCTCGCTGCAATCCCACTGCTCGGGCCGCTGAAATCGTGATACCAGAGCGCGATGTGCCCGGATTCAACGCAAGAACCTGCGCAAGACCGATGACACCCGCATCCCGCAGGCGCACCGATGACAGATCACGTTCGCCCACCATTCGGTCCGCAGCAAACAGCACCAGGCCGAAAATGATGAGTGACCAACCAACCACGATTGGTGTTCCGAGCCGATCATCTATGAATGAATTGAACAGCACCCCGGCAACCGACGCTGGAACCGCTGACACAACGAACAGCCACGCCAATTTGCCGTCAGCTGATGCGGCCTTCGGGCTCCGCATTGCTCGAATTCCATCGACCACATAACGGACAAGGTCAGCTCTGAAATGAACGACCACCGCAACAAGTGTTCCAAAATGCAACGCAACGTCGAACGCTTGCGAAGCAGAACCCTCTGGCTGACTCCAGCCAAGCGCTCGCGGCACTAATTCGAGATGGCCGCTCGATGAGATTGGCAGAAATTCTGTCAACCCCTGAACAATTCCAAGCACCAATGCGTGCCAAAGATCCATCGAGCTATGAACTTCCTGACACCATCACGTCGCGAATGACGAGCGACGATCCAGATGCTCTCATCGGAAGCCACTCAAGGTCGCCACCGACCTCGACGATGTCGTTCAACAGCCGCTGAATTGTGCTGGCGATGGTGAACTCACGAACTGGCTCGGCAAGCGCACCATGACGAATCGACATCCCTGTTGCGCCAACCGAGAAGTCACCACTCACCGTGTTGACCCCAGAATGCAATCCGCTCACGCCTTCGATGAGCACGCCGTCGTCAATCGATGCAATGAGATCTGACTGACTGCGATCGCCCGGCACTAACTGCAATGCGAGACAACCCGCGGACGGTGACCCCGCATAACCACCCCGAATTGCATTTCCAGTTGTCGCCGCCCCGGCACGACGTGCTGAGTAACTCGAGTGCACAAAACCTTTCAACTCTCCCCCATCGACCAACACATTTCGCCGAGCAGCGAGACCCTCGCCGTCAAGGTCGGTAGCGGTGTATGCCCGTCGGTCGGTGGGGTCATCTACGAGAGTGAATGTTGATGCAGCGATCGATTCGCCCACGCGATCAGCGAACAGGCTTCGACCGCGTACCACTGCATCGCCGCTCAACGTTGATCCGATAATTCCGAGTAATTGAGAGGTCACGAACGGGTCAAGAACAACCGTGGTTGATCGCGATGCGGGCTTGGTCGCACCAAGCAGTCGTGTGGCGCGATCGACTCCCTCGCGTGCTGCTCGCTCCACGTCAAACTCGCCCGGATGCGCCCCAACAGCAAAACCGAACCCAGTACGAGTTCCATCCGTGTCATCGGCAAGGGTTGACACGCTGAGATAGCAGGAATTGGAACGTCCATAACGTCGAATACCTGTGGAGGTCACCACAAGACCCTCGCCACCACCGTCAACGAAATTGGTGTCATCAACTCGAATACGGGAATCCAACTCGAGCGTCATTCGCTCAAGTCGTTTCGCAAGCTCGACCTTGTCAGCGGTTGGATAGCGCTCAAGTTCGTCGCTCCATAGATCCTGCGCAGTGACGTCAACACCATCGGGCTCTGCCAGCGCCGCCCACTCATCAACCGAACTGAAGCTCACATTTTCTCGAGCCTCAGCGAGCACCTCCGAAGCAATCTCTGCATCAAGATTGCCTGCATGTGCAAACCCCGTTCGACCGTCATTGATGATTCGAATACCGATCCCCGATGACATCGCTGAAACAAAATGCTCAACTTCACCGCTGTGGACGCGAACTTCGGTGCTGGAGCCCCGCGAGATGTACACCTCAATCTGCTCACCACCTGTTGCTGTCTCAATGAGCGAGTCAGCGAGCGCGAAGAGTTCTTCGTTGCTCTCAGTTGCGCTCACGCCGCAGTCCCACCAATCGTCATTGACGAGACTCGTAAGGTCGGCTGTCCGGTGCCGACAGGCACTCCTTGACCATCTTTACCGCACGTGCCCGGTCCGCCCATCGCAAAGTCGTTGCCGAGCATGTCAATATCGCTCAACACCTGCGGACCATTGCCGATGAGGTTGCCCTCACGCAGCGGCTCTGTGATCTGACCGTTTTCAATGAGGTATGCATCTCGCATGCCGAACACAAAGTCTCCCGATGCTGTGTTCACACTTCCACCACCGAGCTTTGCGACATACACGCCATGCTCCGTTGATGAAATGATGTCGGCGGGGTCATCCTCGCCGGCCAACACGAACGTGTTCGTCATTCGCACCATTGGCAAACTGGCGTAATCCTGTCGCCGCCCGTTACCAGATGGTGCACGCTGCTCATCACGTGCTCGGATGTGGTCCCACATGTAATCGACCAGCACTCCGTTCTCGATCAGCACGTTGCGTCGAGTTGCTTGACCTTCATCATCAAATGACCGGGTGCCCCACTCACCATCAACCGTGCCGTCATCCACGAGTGTCACCAGCGGAGAAGCAACAAGTTCACCGAGGCGTCCCGCATAGACGCTTGCACCTTTTGCAATGTGATCGGCTTCGAGGCCGTGTCCGCACGCTTCGTGAAAGAGAACTCCTCCTGTGCCCTGGGCAATAACGACCGGCAACTGGCCTGAAGGTGCCGGGCGGGCACGGAGCTTGCGAACAGCCTGCTCAGCAGCTTCTGTGGCGAGGTCGGTGAGCGCGTATCGATCAAATACCTCCCAGCCTCCGGTGAAACCAAGTGATTCAGCGCCGGTCTGCATTCCAAGATCGCCGTCGGCAACAACGCTGACTCGAAACAACACCCTCGTGACCTCATCGGTCACAAACACTCCATCAGAGTTTGCAATGAGCACCGAGCGATAGCTGTCGCTCAGCCCAGCACTCACCTGAGTCACCGCACCATTCACACTGCGGGCAATCTCATCGACCTCGGTGAGCATCTCTACCCGTCGCGCCTTCGACACAGAATTCGGGTCAACCTCGACAGGCGTTCCGGCACCTCGCGTGCAACCGTCAAGCCCCACGGTCACGACTCCACCGGTTCCAGATCCTGCAGCATCAGCGGCCGCTCGAGCTGCTGCCAACAACCCACGTTCGCTGAGATCTGAGGTGTGGGCATAGCCCGTCGTCACGCCGTTGATAACCCGCACGCCTGCCCCGCGGTCACGCCCTGACGACACGCCATCAACGCGCCCATCATCAAAAGCCACCCCGGTGTTGCGACGATCTTCGGCATACACCTCGGCGAACCCTGCACCATGGCATCGGGCCTCATTCAATACTCGGTCGAGCACATCACTGTCGATCATCTCGACATGCTACGAGAATGCCGGTTTGCATATGGTTCGCAGCTCAAAGAACACGAGTTACGAGCACCCGACGACATTGAGACAGATAGCGAGGTAGCGTCTCATACACCATGTTGATGGATGATCTCAACGGCCCTGAGGACCTGAAACGTCTTCCTGCGGCGCAGCTGCCAGAGCTCGCCCGAGAAATCCGTGATTTCATCGTTGATTCGGTTGCAACGAATGGCGGCCATCTCGGCTCGAATCTCGGTGCAGTCGAACTGTCGATTGCGTTGCACCGCGTCTTCGAGTCACCAACCGACGCCATCCTGTGGGATACGGGCCATCAGGCCTATGTCCACAAACTCCTCACCGGACGCAAATCTCAATTCAACGAACTTCGACGTGCTGATGGTCTTTCGGGGTATCCGTCTCGTGAAGAAAGTCGCCACGACTTTGTCGAGAACAGCCATGCCTCAACCATCTTGAGCTATGCCTACGGTCTCGCAGTTGGGCGTGACGCCGGAACTACCGATCACCGACACATCGTTGCAGTGATTGGTGACGGTGCGATGACCGGCGGAATGTCATTTGAAGCGCTCAACAACCTCGGGCATTCAAAGCGTCGCGTCATCATCGTTCTTAATGACAACGGCCGCAGCTATGCGCCAACTGTGTCGAACCTGTGGGCAAACGCACAGCAGGAGGATGAGCGATCGAATCATCCAAGTTTCACTGACCGCATCACGTCAACGCTCTCAAGTGCGTTAACCGACATCAGGATGAATCCGGTGTACGTCAGGCGTCAGCGGAAAATTGAGCGTTTCCTTCATGAGTTGCCAGGAATTGGCAATCAAGCTGAACGAGCACTTGACGCGTTCAAGGCTGGGGTTCGAGAGTTCCTGCAACCACCGTCATTCTTCGAGGCGCTAGGCGTTCGCTATACCGGACCAATTGACGGCCACGATATTGAAGCCCTTGAGAGCGCTCTGAAACAGGCCGAGCAACTCAGTGAAGAGGGTCCGATCGTCGTACATGTCCTCACTCAAAAAGGCCGGGGGTATGCGCCTGCGGAGTCAGATGACGAGAAACACCTGCATGACACCCCCATCTTCGATCCGCTGTCAGGTCCCCCTCCAAGCGGCCCGACCGGCTACACCGAGGCATTTTCTCGAACGATGCTCGACATTGCTACACGCGATGACCGAATTGTCGGCATCACCGCTGCGATGGCAGGCCCGACCGGTTTGTTGCCGATGCAAGAACGCTTTCCCGACCGGGTCTTCGATGTTGGAATTGCCGAGCAACATGCCGTCACCGGTGCTGCTGGTATGGCAATGGCGGGCTTGCGCCCGGTAGTCGCTGTGTACTCAACCTTCCTGTCTCGGGCTTGGGATCAAGTTGTCTACGACGTTGCTCTCCATCGCTTGCCAGTGATCTTCTGTCTCGACCGTGCAGGAATCACCGGTCCTGATGGTGCCAGTCACCATGGTGTGTACGACCTTGCACTGCTGTCAAAGGTGCCGGGGATGCGCGTGCTTGCTCCCTCAAACGCCGATGAACTTGAACAGATGCTCAATGATGCTGTTGAACTTGCCGATGACGGCCCCCTCGTCATTCGCTACCCACGAGGCGGTGCACCACGGGCAGCAGATGGTGTTGGTTCAGGTCTTCATGCCCGCAAAGTCGTAGCCCCTACCGAGCCAGCATCGGTTGTGATCTGTGCGATTGGCCGGATGGTTGCAACAGCAGAAACTGCGGCTGGGAAGCTTGCAGCTGACGGAATCAACTGCACGGTCTGGGACGTCCGTTCTTGTGTGCCGCTTGACCCTGCGATGCTTGATGATGCCGGTCAACATCAACTTGTTGTCACCATCGAAGACGGCATTGTCGAAGGCGGTATCGGTTCGATGCTGACTCGGTCGGTAAGCGATCGCCTGTCGTCAACATCAGACGCTCAGCCAACATTTGTCAATCTCGGACTTCCAACGGTGTTCATTCCGCACGGCGCACCCGATGACCTCTTTGCGAAGTTTGATCTCGATGCCGACAACATCGCCTCACGTATACGCCTAGCCCTCGGCTGAGACCACCGCAGTCGGCCTAGGATCGAACTATGAGTTCATCCGCTGAGTGGAGAAGCCGTTACACCCGTCTTGAGTTCACCGACCACGACAATGGTGTTGTGCTGGTTACGTTGAACAACCCCGGAAAGTTGAATGC
>Ga0255768_10006106_pt1 | contig 11445 bp, 9 predicted proteins | sample 071ome_33_FD_179983 | JGI IMG/M metagenome (GOLD analysis project Ga0255768, IMG submission 179983) | Coastal salt marsh microbial communities from the Groves Creek Marsh, Skidaway Island, Georgia - 071412AT metaG (version 2) | ecosystem: Environmental > Aquatic > Marine > Intertidal zone > Salt...
GTAATCTGTATTATCAGAATATTTATAAGGTTCGATATTCATTTCCATGATATACGCTTCCTCTTTATCAATGCTTGCAAAGGCATCTATTATTGAAACACCACCACTTCGAACACTTTTTGTTTCAGGTCCTGAAAGAACAACCCCTGCTTCGTAGAAATCTAAAAACTCATATGAATTTCTGGCTTTTCGATTTTCAGCAAATATTTTCATCAGTCTAGGAAACAATATGGATTGACCCTTCCTCGAGAAGTAGGATCAAGATAAGCAAGGGAGCAATTTGCTGAACTCGGATTTCTTAGTCTTGTTTCAAAATGAAGATGGGGTCCTGTAGTCCTACCAGTAGTCCCAATAGTGCCTATTTGATCTCCAGTTATAACAGTCTGTCCAACACTTACTAAAATTTTGTCCATATGAAAATATAAAGTTGTCATCCCACCACCATGATCAATAAATACTGTTCTTCCTGCATTTCCATAATATCTTGCAAGTATTACAACTCCACCACCTGCAGCGTAAATAGGCGTCCCTCTAGAAGCTGCAATATCAATCGCACCATGAAAGCTTGTAGTACCGCCTAGTCTTCTCCATTTATAACCACTTGAAACATAACCCGTTTTGACTGGCCAAGAAAGTTTATCTGGGGCAACACCGCCTGAGCTACTTAGCCTTTCAATATCCGCTTGAATTGCATCCTCAAGCTTTTCAAGGTCAGCATGTTCCTTATCTAATTTTTCAAGTTCTTTATTTGCCTGATTTAATAAACTTTGTGCATTTTGCCTAGCTTTTACAACCTGTGCTTTTTTAGATTCAACTAGCCGTTTTTCTCTTTCAACTGCTTCCTTTTTTTCCTCAATATCTTCAGCATATTCTTCAGCTTCTATAGAAATCTGATTTTTTCTTTCCTCTTCATTTTGAAGATTAGATACAATTTCTATTCTTTCATCTTCTCGTTGAGTAAGAAATTCAGTTTGACTTGAGGCTAGGTTCTCTAAAGCATTTAATTGCTCAACAATTGCATAAGCAGAATCTACAACAGTAGATGCATAACCTAGAGCTACTAAAAAATTTGACAATTCATCTAGTTCAATAAATAAAGCTGTTGTTGGACTCATAACACCATTTATATAAAGACTGACAGCCTGTTCTTGAAGTTTTTCATCTGCTCCTAAAAGTTGTTTTTGAGTCTCAAGCAATTCATCAGATACTTCTATTATTTCATTTTTTATTTTTCCAAGTTTTATTTGTTCGTTAACAATATTTTCTTGAACATCAGCAAGATCATTTAATGAAACATCATAACTTTCTAATGCTTTATCCAGCTCTCTTTGAACAGAAGCAAGCCTACTTTGGACTTCAGCTAATTCACTATTCACCTGGGCAAGGTCTTTGTCATTAGCAATAATTGCTTTTTCTAAATCTGTTCGTTCTCCTTCATATTTGCTTATTTCTGCTGCAATTGCTTGAAGCTGCCTTTCAACCTCAATTAATCTATCTTCTGCAGTAATGGCATTCAATTCAACTGGAAATACAAAAGAGATTAACAAAAAAATTGAAGTAAAAAATATTGTTATTTTATTAATCATTTAAAGCTTTCCTAATTCCAACAAACGAAGCAAAAAGTCCAAAAACAAGTGAAAACATTAACAATGAAAGAGTTAAAAATATTAAATAATCATCTGAAATTGTTATATCAAATATACTTTCTGCAACTACAGAATTTTTAGAATACTCAATAACAGCCCACCCAAATCCTACTGCAATACTTGTTCCAATCAATGACTCAATTACTGCCTCAAATATAAATGGTAATCTGATGTAAGTAGATGAAGCTCCAATTAGTCTCATGATTTTTATTTCTTTCTTTTTCGCGTAAGCAGCAAGCCTCAAAGTATTGATGATTAGTATGAATGCTGCAAATCCTATTAATACTGCAAATGCTGATGCCGATATAACTAAAGTATCAGTTAGGCTTAGGAGTCTTTCTATTGCCTCCCCAGAGGTTCTAATTTCTTTTACCGCGGGATTTCCATCTAATCTTTCAATAATAAGATTGTAGTTTGAGGGATCATTCAAATTAATTCTCAATGAAGAAGGTAATATTTCATAATCAACCTCAGCAAGTAATTCTGGTTGATCTTTGAACAGTACTTTAAATTCTTCTTGTGCTTCAGGCTTTGAGAAATAATCTACTGTTCTAACTTCAGGATAACTTTCTAAAGATTCTTGGAGTTGTTTGTGTGCAGTGGTTGTTACTCTGTCATCAAGAAAAACAACTACATGAATACCATTTTGCCAGCGTATAGTATTGTTCTCTACAATAGATCTAGCCGACAATGTAGTAAACACAAGAAAGCTTGAAACCAAAACAGCGATTATTGTTGCAAATACTAGAAGTGGTGTTCTTCTCATATTTAATAGAGTATTTTTTAGAACATACGAAAATTTTCCCATAATTACCTAACTAAATAACTTCCTTCGATTTCATCACGAATAATTTTTCCATTTGAAAGTTCTATAACTCTCTTTTTTCGTCTATTGACAATTGAAGAATCGTGTGTTGCCATAACAACAGTTGTGCCAGCTCTATTAATTTTTTCAAGTAAGGAAACTATCTGGGAACTTAGATCTGGATCTAAATTTCCTGTAGGCTCATCACACAACAATACAACAGGGTTATTAGCTAAAGCTCTTGCAATGCTTACTCGAGTTTGCTCCCCTCCAGATAATTGTCCTGGGTATTTGTATGTACTATCATTCAATTCAACTAAATCTATTAATGTATTTGTTTTTGCGTCAATTTCTTCAGGCAAACTTCCCATTACCTCTAAAGCAAAAGCTATATTTTCATAAGTATTTCTATTTTCAAGTAGTTGAGGTTCCTGAGTAACTATGCCAATTTTTCTTCTCAATAAAGGAATCTTCCATTTAGGTAGTTTTGAAACGTCAATATTTGTGACTTCAATTTCTCCTTTTGTAGCAATATACTCTTTGTAAAGCAACTTAAGAAATGATGATTTTCCACTACCTGAATGACCAACTAGATAAACGAATTCACCCTCTCTTACTTCAATAGAAATATTAGAAATCGCTACGCTTCCACCTTGAAAAACTAAAGAAACATTTTTTAAATTAATCATTTATTCCCTGCCTACGCCATTTTAGATACTCTTTAATAAATATGTAAATATCGCCGTCAAGAACGTTACTAACATTACCAACTTCTGTATTACTTCTTGAGTCTTTGACTTGTTGATATGGTTGTAATACATATGATCTAATTTGGCGTCCCCAACCAGCTTCATGTTGGTTTCCTCTTATGTTGTTTATTTTAAGAAGTTCTTCTTCTTTTTGCTTCAAAATTAATTTTGTTTTTAATAGTTCTAATGCTCTAGTTTTATTTTGCAACTGTGATCTTTCTGCTTGACAAGCCACAACTATTCCTGATTCAATATGGGTTATTCTTACTGCTGAATCAGTAGTATTAACATGTTGCCCTCCAGCACCAGAAGATCTATACACATCTACTCGAATTTCATCATCTTGGATATTAATTTCTTCGTCATGGTCAATCAGAGGAACAACATCCACACCTGCAAAACTAGTGTGTCTTCTTTTATTACTGTCAAAAGGGCTAATCCTAACTAGCCTATGTACTCCTCTTTCACTTTCTAAAGTCGCATAAGCTCTATAAGCATCAACTCGAATAGAGGCTGATTTGATACCTGCTTCTTCTCCTTGAGATATTTCTTCAATTTGATACTTCATATCTTGGCTTGATAAAAATCTTGTATACATTCTGAGCATCATTTCAGCCCAATCATGGGCATCAACACCACCAGCACCAGCATTAATTGTTATTACAGCATTTAAGTCGTCATATTCTCCAAAATATAGAGCTTCATCTTCTATTTCCTCAATTTGAACTTCGAGCTCTTTTAATTCATGTAAAAAATCATTGTCCTCTATATTTTCTTCATCTGTAATATCAACTAGTTCTTTTATATCTATTAAGTTCATTTCTAAGTTTTTTAAAGATAAAATTAATTTCTCGATTGTAGATGCTTCGATTGAAACTTTTTGAGCATTTTGAGGATTATTCCAAAAATCTTTATTGTTTATCTCTATATTTAGTTTTTCTAATTTTTTCTTTTTAGTTTCAAAGTCAAAGATACTCCTTAGCTGAAGCAAGGCGTTCTTCAAAATTATTTACTTTATTTAGGATTTCTTTATACATTTATCAACCAATCCACACTTTTTATATTTTTTACCCGATCCACAATAGCAAGGGTCATTTCTGCCTATTTTATCCTTAGTAATAGTCTTTTCTTTTACATTATCATCAATATTTTTTTCTTTTTGAACAATTAAATTTTTATCAAAGTTTATCAAAATTCTTATGACTGAAAATTTAACATTATTTATTAAGTCTTCAAAAAGATCATATCCCTCGTTTTGATACTCTACTAGTGGATCTCTTTGCCCCATTGCTCTTAGGCCTATACCAGATCGAAGATAGTCCATTTCAGATAAATGGTCTTTCCATAATTGATCAATAAATGATAATGCTGAACCTCTTGCAAGGTTCCAAAAATTACTTTGGTCCTGAATTTCATTCTCTCTAAAAAGATCTTCTAAGTTTTTATATATATCTAAATCATCATTTATTTTTAAATTTTTCATAAATTTATTTCTACTTACATCACTTAATAGTTCACTTAATTCATTTTCAACAAGTTCTTGAAAATGCTCTAAATTTTCATAACTTTTTTTATAAGATTCAATATTGTTAGCTACAGTATCTAATACATCAGATAGCCAACTTTCAATCAAATCATTAATCTTCTCAGAACGTAATAGCTCTCTTCTCCATTTATAAATTACATCTCTTTGTTGATTTAATACTTGATCAAACTTAAGAACATTTTTTCTTATTTCAAAATTTAACGATTCGACCTGTGCTTGAGCTCTTTCAATGCTCTTTGTAACCATAGATTGCTCTATTCTTTCTTCATCTGGCAAATTTAATTTATTCATAATAGATTCAATTCTTTCACCCTGAAATCTTCTCATCAAATCATCCTGTAAAGAAATATAGAATCTTGATTCACCAGGATCGCCCTGTCTTCCTGATCTACCTCTCAACTGATTATCAATTCTTCTTGATTCATGCCTTTCTGTTCCAAGAACATATAGACCACCAAGTTCCAAAACTTTCTGCTTTTCTTTTTCTACTTGTGATTCAAGTTGAAGAATTTTTGCTTCCAAAAAATTGGGATTTTCCTGCTGATTTTCTTTTATTTGCTGCTGGATTGCCATCTCTTCAGGATTTCCACCTAGCTTTATGTCAACTCCTCTTCCCGCCATGTTTGTTGCAACTGTAACTGCACCAAGTCGTCCAGCCTGAGAGATTATGTTTGCTTCTTGTTCATGATTTTTAGCATTTAAAACATTATGAACAATGCCCTTAGATGTTAATATTTTTGAAATTTCCTCTGAAGCTTCCACGGAGACTGTTCCTAAAAGGATTGGCTGTCCCTTTTCATTGCGTATTTTAATATCTTCAATTAAAGCATCAAGCTTTGCTGTATTTGTTTTATAGACGGCATCTTGTTGATCAATTCTCTGAATAGGCAAATTTGTTGGTATTTCAACAACATCTAGGTTGTAAATCTGAACAAACTCCTCTTCTTCAGTCTTAGCTGTTCCTGTCATTCCTGCTAAGTTTTCATACATTCTGAAATAATTTTGATAAGTTATTGAAGCTAAAGTTTGATTTTCATCTTGAATTTTGACGTTCTCTTTAGCTTCTAACGCTTGATGTAATCCATCAGAATATCTTCTGCCTTCTAATACTCTTCCTGTAAACTCATCAACTATTTTTATCTGACCATCTGAAACTATGTAATCAACATCTTTAGTAAAAATTGTCTTAGCTCTTAAAGTTGCGGTTAGGTAATGAATAAAATTTGTTTGTGTGTTTTCATAAAGATTAGTTATTCCCAATTTTGACTCAACATATTCAACCCCTGCTTCAGTGGTATGAACCTGTTTCTTGGCTTCATCAATTTCATAGTGAACATCTCTTTTCATGCCTTTTACAATTTTCGTAAAATCCGAATACCATTTTGTAGAATCACTGACTTTTCCAGAAATTATAAGTGGAGTTCTTGCTTCGTCAACTAATATGGAGTCAACTTCATCAACCACACTATAAAATAATTCGCCTTGTACTAGCTGTTCGGTTGAAACTGCCATATTGTCTCTTAAGTAATCAAAACCAAATTCATTATTTGTACCATAAGTAATGTCTTTTTTATAAGCTGCTGCTTTATCTGATGGGTCTTGGGTTGAATTAATAAGGCCAACTTCCAATCCTAAAAATTCGAAAATTGGACTCATCCATTCAGCATCTCTTTTTGCTAAGTATTCATTTACAGTTACTACATGCACTCCCTTTTTATATAAAGCCATTAATGAAATTGGTAATGTTGAAACAAGGGTTTTACCTTCTCCAGTTTTCATTTCTGCGATTTTGTTTCTTAATAGAACAAGCCCTCCAAAAATCTGCACATCATAATGTCTTTGTCCTAAAGTTCTTTTAGCTGCTTCTCTTGTGTATGCAAAAGCCTCAACTTCAATGCTGGAAGGACTGTCGTTTAATTGTTTATATAAATTTTGAAAGTTAGTTTTTATTTCTTGATCGGATAATTTTTCGAATTCTTGTTCTTTGTTATTAATTGCATCAACAACAATATTAAGTTCTGAAGCAAGCTTCCCACTTCCAACAGATAAAACTTTTTTAAAAATACTCAAATTTAGCTAGTGCCGTGCTCCCATGAGTCAAGATAATTAATTTGTTCCTCAGTAAGAATTTCTAACTCACCACCCATGAGTCCTAATTTAGTTGCAGCTATCTTCAAATCTACTTCTTTAGGCAGGGTATAAACTTTTGATTCTAAATTCTTATAATTATCTTTTATCCATTCAGCTGCTAGAGCCTGGTTTGCAAAAGACATGTCCATCACAGATGCTGGATGTCCAGTCGCTGCAGCAAGATTTACTAACCTTCCTTCAGCAAGAACTAGGATTTCTTTATCGTTATATTTATAGCTTTCAACATGATCCCTCACCCTGTCAACACTTGAACTGTGTTCTTTAAGTGCATTGAGGTTTATTTCCACATCAAAATGGCCAGCATTTGCTAAAGCAACTCCATCTTTCATTACATCAAAATGTTGCTTATCTAAAGCATGCATATTGCCAGTTACAGAAATAATAACGTCAGCGATCTTTGCAGCGTTAATGCTAGATTTAACTTCATAACCGTGCATCAATGCTTCTAAAGCTCTTACGGAGTTTGGTTCAACAACTGTTACTTTAGCCCCCATTCCATAAGCTCTTTCAGCAACTCCCTTACCGCAATCTCCAAATCCAATAACTACAACATTTAATCCTGCAATAAGTAAATCTGTTGCTCTAACTACACCATCCATTGCGCTCTGGCCCGTGCCGAATCTGTTGTCAAAAAGATGCTTAGTGTCAGAATCATTTACAGCAACAACAGGAAATCTTAGCTTGTTATTTTTTTCCATTGATTTCAGCCTTATTACACCAGTAGTTGTCTCCTCCATAGAACCCATTACTGGTAAATCTGATCTATCTGTGTGTAGTAGAGAAACTAAATCAGCTCCATCATCCATTGTTATGTCTGGTTTAGTATCTAATACAGAATTAAGATGCTTGAAAAAATCTTCATTACTAACACCATGTATCGCATGAACCTCAACACCACTATCAGCAAGATAAGCTGCTACTGAGTCCTTAGTAGAGAGAGGATTGGAAGCACACAAAGCAACATTTGCACCTGCTGATTGTAGAGTGAGCATTAAATTGGCTGTTTCTTTTGTAACGTGCATACATGCACCTATATTTAACCCATCTAAGGGTTTTCTCTTTTCAAAATCAGTTTTGATATCCTCCAATACTTGCATTTGTCTCTGAGCCCAATTGACCTCATCTTTTCCAACAGTAGCTAAATTGGAATCTTTAATTGTTGACATTAAATGTTCACCTCTTTAATAATTTTTTTAGATTTTCAATTGCAGTAATGTCATATGGATTAATATCTAAATTGTCAGCCATATAAACACTTACTAAATCACCTATTAATGTTAAATGAAACAAATTACTAATGATATTTTCTGAAGATATATTCTCTATTTCAGAGATATCAACCTTGTCACCAATTATTTCTTTTGTTAATTCAAATCTCATACTAATTTGAGAATTTTCATCTGAAGATCTTAAAAATAATAACTGATAATTCTTTTTGGAATCTTCTTTATTTGCTTCCCAAGAAAGAATTTCATTGTGATGTATTTCAGGCATATATCCAACAAAAGCTTTTGATTTTGCATTTTCGTTTATTTGCGTCTTCCATCGTTGAGCAACAAGATATGTGAGTGGTGTACCTCCATAAATTACAGAAGTCTTGGAATTAATCTCTTTTGATATTTGTAAAGCTTGTGATAAAAACTCATTTTCTGATTGGTTTACTAATATTTCATTTAAATAATCACCTGCTTGATTACATATCGCTAGATAATCTATACCTGTATCAGGAGAAACGTAGTGCATCACTGCTTTAGTCATTAATCCAAATGCTGCTCTAGGTTGAAGTCCCTCTGTGACTTTTACAAATGGTTTGTTATGTTCTATTGCTAACTCTAACAAACGCCCGCCACTTGAAATTACTGACCAATCTAAATTATATTTAATTGCATCATTAACAGCTTCTACTGTTTCTTCAGTATTTCCAGAATAAGAAATGAATAGACACTTCGGGTTTCTTTCAGTAGTAACTTCTGGAATTCCATAGGCTTTTCTTACTTCAACATTGATTTGAGTAGTTTCGTTTAATACTAGCTTTAAAACATCTCCTGCCACACCAGAGCCACCCATACCAACAATTAATAAATCTTTATAAGGCTGAACTTCAAAATTTTCTGAAGTTTCTAATTCTTTTTTTAACTGATTACCTAAATCTAGTACGTGCTCAATCATCATCTATATATTAGTTGATATTTTCTCTAAAACTTCTTCAAGTATTTTTTGAGACGGAGCTTCAATATTTACTCTTAATTTTGGTTCAGTATTTGATCCTCTAACATTAAACCAAAAGTTATCATCAAAATATGACAATCCATCAAGTTCATCAAAATTCCCTGAAAAAACAGTCTTAATTTTTTCTAATGAACTATCTACATTTTCAACTGTAAAGTTGATTTCTCCAGATGATGGAGGGAAGTTATAATTATCAACCATGCTACTTAGTTTTTCTTCTCCTTCAGACATGATGCTCATCAACATCAAGAGGGTAAGTATCGCTGAATCAGCAAAATAATTATCTTTGTAGTAAAAATGAGCACTATGCTCACCACCAAAATCTGCATTAAGTTCTTTCATCATCGCTTTTATATTTGAATGTCCTACCTTACATCTAAATAGTGAAATATTTTTTGATTCAAGTATTGATAAAGCATGCGGTGAAACGTTAACGTTATATACAACTTTCAAATTATCTTTTTTTTCAGACAAATAATCAGCGATTAGTGTTGTCATCATACTTCCAGATACAACTTTTCCAGTATCATCAATAAAAACTGCCCTATCAGCATCACCATCAAAAGCTACTCCAAAGTCTAATTTTTTTTCTTGAACAAGTTTTATTATCTCTTTCAAGTTTTCTTTATTTGATGGATCTGCTGGATGATTTGGGAAATTTCCATCAACTTCCATATAAAGTTTTTCACAATCAAATTTATAAATTGTTGATAATTCATCAAATATTGAACCTATTGCTCCATTCCCACCATCAACTCCAAATTTTATGTGGCTATTGACTTTTTCTGGTTTTACTAGTTTCTGTATATGTTGAAAATACAAATCCAACTCATTGTTTGTTTCTAAACGTAAATTTCTTATTTCACCAAAGTCTATATTTTTAATATTGTTTTTTATTTCTAAAAGACCTGAGTGCTCTCCAATCGGTACTGCTCCTGAATTGCAAAGTTTCAATCCATTGTATTCTTTGGGGTTGTGTGATGCAGTGATTACGATACCGGGTAATTCAAGCAATCCTGACAAAGAATAAACAACATCTGTTGGTACAAGACCAACATACAAAACTGACTTACCACTGTTAGATACACCAGATGCAACTGCGTTTAACATTTCCATATTGGATAAACGACCATCATGACCAATTAGAATTGATTCTGAATCAACAAAATCTGCAAAAGAATGTCCAATTTTATAAGCATCTTGCAAAGTTAATGTATCTCCAAAGACTCCTCTAATATCATAGGATTTAAAAATTACATCTAGATTATTACTCATTACCCAATTATTGTACTCTTGATGGAATCAAAGTTTAACTATAAGAATTTTTCAATTGTAATACCTATTTACAATGAAGAGGAAATACTTGAAGAATCTACTAACGCAATTTTTTCAATATGTAAAAGAATGGGTATAGATTTTGAAATTATTTTTTCAGAGAATGGTTCTACTGACAACACAAAAAATATTGCTAGTGAGTTAACAACCAAATATTCAGAGATAAAAATTATATCCAATCCGGAACCAAATTATGGGAATGCACTAAAAGCTGGATTTGAATTAGCAAAAAATGATTTAGTCATATCATTTGATATTGATTATTATTCAGAATCTTTTTTACGTGAAGCTTTAATGCTAAATAGCGAATACTCCTCAATAACAGCTTCAAAAAGACTTGGCTCCTCTGAAGATGGGCGAAGGTTTGTTAGAAGGTTAGCTACTAATTTTTTTGTAATTCTTTTAAAAACTTTTTTTGGTACAAAGCTAAGTGATACACACGGAATGAAAGCGATTAAAAAAACAGAAATTGAAAAATTTTTACCGCAGGTTGTTTCAACACAAGACATTTTTGATACTGAATTGTTAATAAGAATAGAAAAAAACGGTGGGAAAATAAAAGAAATTCCTGCAAAAGTAAATGAAATCAGACCTAGTGTTTCCTTGATTTATAAAAGGATCCCAAGAACATTAAAGAGCTTAATTAAACTGAGAACTATTTTTTATAAAGAATCTTTAAAAACAAAAAATTTATAAATCAAATACTTGATGGGAAGTATTGCTCCATTTATCAGAATTGTAATTACAAGAAACCAAAGCTCATCCTTTTGTAAAGCATCATTGATAAAATTAATTATGAACCAAATTAAATTTGGAGCAAATAAACTAATTAAGTTAGTGTAGGAGAAATTCAAAAACTCTTTTAACTTTCCTCCAAAAAAACTAAATTTAAAAATTATTCTTCTAGATAAGTAGTACGAAATGACTACACCAATTAAAAATCCGAGCACATTAGTTACATAAGTTCTTATGGGAAAATCAATA
>Ga0255768_10006107_pt1 | contig 11445 bp, 15 predicted proteins | sample 071ome_33_FD_179983 | JGI IMG/M metagenome (GOLD analysis project Ga0255768, IMG submission 179983) | Coastal salt marsh microbial communities from the Groves Creek Marsh, Skidaway Island, Georgia - 071412AT metaG (version 2) | ecosystem: Environmental > Aquatic > Marine > Intertidal zone >...
TTTCGTAAGCCCTGACAATCCAGCAGTAGATAAGCCGCCGCAGTCGGCATTGACCATGGGCAAAGGAAACATGGCGGTAGAAATTCCCGGCATGAGTAAGACGGGTATTTATTTACCTGTAAAGGCCGCGCTTGAGAACATAGATATTCCGGCAGGCGGGATTACGGGCACGAAGCTGCTTGAGAAGCTGCGTGGTCAGCCGCGCACGGGCCGGGATTTGACGGCATCGGGCTTTGCTGATTTCTTAAAAGACATAGGCAACAACAAGATTGACAAAGAAGCGGCGCTTTCTGCGTATGATGCTGTCCGCAACAAGATGGTTATTCGCACAGTTATGTCAAATGACTTTGCTTACGACGGCGCTGTTTCACCGGGTGAGCGTATTAGTTATTTAGGTATGCAGCGTCAGATTGGGGCCGAAGCTACGGAGCGTAACTACGGCGTAATGCTGTTCGGTGATGAGTCAGCAAAGATTGGGGATCAGCCCATAACAACTGTTGATAATCATGGCTACTTCACTGACAACCTACCAACGCATTTTGGGCACATACGATTTAGCATCCAAGAGATTCTTGACCCCAAGACAAACCAGCCTATCAAAGCATTACTGGTAGAAGAGATCCAGTCTGACTTGGTTCGTGCATTTGCTCAAGCGGAGCAGGTGCAGCGGAATGTTAAGTCCGTTGAGTCTTTAAAGAAGGCTTTGAAGAAAGACCGCCCGGACTTGGACGAAGACACAATCAATCTGATGGCTGAGAACGAGCATGATCAGATGGTGTCGAATGCTGAAGTGGCTCTTGGAAGAATATTTGGTGACAGGATTCCATACGGTCCGGGTGAGCGTCTGGCTGATGCGACATTGGCAGCAAGCAAAGATGTGAAGCAGTACGACCAGATGTTAAAAGACTACAAGTTTGCAGAGGACGCTGACGAACTTTTAGATATGCCACAGATGCAAGTCTATGAAGATACCAAGTATATCTTTTTCAACAAAGCTTCTGACATGGAAGCTGATGCCGTTGGGAAAAAGCTTCTTTTAACGTCGGGCATGCACAAAGCTAAGTCACTTGATGAGGCGGAAAGACTGATTAACAATATTTCAGATGATGTTTTGTTAAACATACCGCTCACAAGACAGGAAAGCAGATTATTTCAAAACTTGGATCAAACGGAAATATTAGCAGAGAAAAGAAAAAATCTTTTACGAGACTGGGAAAAAGCCAATCAATCTGCTGTAAGAAAAGTTCAAAGAGCAGACGCACGTCCAAAGGGCATTCTTTCCAACATATTTAAAAAAGGCGTTGAAGATCAATTAACTGAGTTTAGACGGGAAGAAATGGTCTCTCAGTTAAACTTTTTAACTAGGGCAAAAGCCAAGAATAAACTGGCTCACCGTCTGTCAAGGATATTAAAAGATCAGCTACTCGAAGCGCGGATGAGGCCGCTTGCTGACGGGGAAGAAACTCATATATTCTATGACACCCCTAACTTGAGAGCTAAATCTAAAAACATAATGAAGCCTGATCCCGAGGCCGGAGAGACCACGGTCAGAAAAAGAATTCCGTACAAAGAAATACAAGAAATGTTGGACAACAACTCAGATCTTGTAGACGCCGACATTAAAGACGCGGCTCTTCTGCTACAAAACGAGTTAAGAAACATCGAAAGTGCAGATCCAGTATTTGCAGGCGTTAGTAAATATACGCAACGTACCACAGACAGTTTAGTAAAAGATTTAAAAATGGACATGGCTATTGATCACCTGTCTGGTATGGACATGCGTGATTTACAACAAGCAAACATTTACAGAAACAAAGCCTTAAAAATGGTTGAAGATGCTAAACAAAAAGCGCCGACATTGTCTGACCTTGGGGACAAAGTAGACAAGATTATTAACGATCCTATATTTGGCTCTTTGTTCAGAGAGCGGTATGGCATAGCAGAGGGCGCAACAGGCAAGGACGTGGTCGCCAGTGGCACTGACTTCTTATCCGGCAAGGCTGCGATGAAGGCAGGTGACTATATACCAAAGCCACCATTTGAAACGCAGAATGATTTTATTCAGTTTGCTACACGAGCGTTGATGCATGAAGCAGGCAAGATGGATGTTGATGCTGTTATCATGCCGTCAGTAGAAGAAATGATACTTGGGCGGCAGAATCATATCATGGGTGGTATGTCCCCGCTGGATAAAGTCAAGAACGTAGAGAAAATGAAGCAGGTGCTGGCGGGTGAAAAAAGACTGCGCGAAGTAAAGTCAAAGCTACAGAATCTAGCAAAAGAAACGGACGAAGCTCTCACCTCAGAGGATTTTGAAAAGGCAGGTATCCTAGAAGACATGAAAACCGCCTTTGGTTTTGATTCTTTGCTGGGTATGAATGCAAACGAATATTTAAAATATTTAACGCCAGATGGAATAAAAAACATAGCCAAAGAAAAATACGCGGGTGGTAGTTCATACATTAACAGTGAGCAAAACATGCGTGGTCACTTTCAAAACTCTGGTGAAGCACTTGACGCTGCATTGAGTGGTCTTGTTAAAGAAGGGTTTGAAATTGAAGAGCTAGAGCGTCTGAACGCCAAAACACAGGATGGTTCTAAGTATGTAAGTCTAGGCGGGTATGCACAGCAGGGCAAACCAGAGCTAGCTAAATACAGAATGATTGACATTCGTAAAGGAAATAAGGGAGCCGATGTTGCTAAAAAGGTCCCTAGCGCTTACAATAAGGGCGGTCACGTCGATGTTCGCGGCGGTATTGGCGCGATGGCAAGGGAAGTGATGTAATGTCAAAAGACAAAAAGATTGACGGTCGCACCGAAAAAGAAATTCGTATTATAGGAATTAGCGGCGACGTAACAAAACTGACTGACAATCAGTACGACTATTTAAACAAGGTCATATTTCCTAAAGTATACGGCAAACAAAACAAACGTGATGGCGGGATGATCAAGGGGTATAGTCCTATCTCACGCCCACAGAGATTTAAGGGTGTATTCTGATGGCATCAAGAAAACGTATTACAAGTCACAAGAAGTCGCGTCAGCAGCAAGAGTTTCTCGGCGAGGAGTTTCTCGGCATTGCACAGCGTCGTGAAGAACCAAAAGTTTACGAAGCTTATCGGGACATGACACCTGCAAGGAAAGAAGCCCCAACACCGAAGGTATTGCCAAAGTCAAAGCCAAAGAAAAAATCTTCTGGTGTAAGTTTTGATACTACAGGCACACTACCGGGCAAGACAATTAAAGGTAAAAAATGCGGCGGCGCTGTAATGAAAGCTCGTGGCGGCACATTTAAGGGTGTATTCTGATGGCTAAAGTTACAACCAGAATGATCAACGGCAAGCTTATGGCTGTGGTTGGTGCGACAAAGAACGAAGACGGCGAATATGTAGGCGGCACGATTATTGGCCCAGCCAAAGAATATGAAGAACAAGGAATGTCCTTGGCGGATCAGATTGGCTTTGGTAAGAAGATGGGCGGCTACACTGGCAAGGCTGTGATGAAAAAGCGCGGCGGTACATTCAAAGGAACATTTTAATGGCACTACCCCCACAGATGGTTGATATGGCGATGGGTCCGGGTGGCTCATCACAACTAATGCCTGAAGAGATGCAGATCGAATTACCTATGGGCGATGAGTTGCCTGAAGGTATTGAGCTTATTGGCGAAGAAGACCAGATGATTGAGGTTGAGGCGGAAGTCTATGACCACAATGCAAACCTCGCTGAAATATTAGACGATAGCATTCTTGGTGAGTTGTCTTCGGACCTACGTTCAAAAGTTAAGGACGACATGGATTCCCGCGAAGAGTGGGAAGAAGCCATTGCCAAAGGTCTGGGGTTACTTGGCATTAATTACGAAGAGCGCAATGAGCCGTTTTTGGGGGCCAGCGGCGTTCATCATCCTTTGTTGTCAGAGGCTGTAACGCAGTTTCAAGCGCAGGCTTACAAAGAGATGTTACCATCTGGCGGTCCTGTAAAGACACAGGTTATTGGTGCGCCGACCCGCGAGATTGAGGATCAGGCCAAGCGCGTTAAAGATTTTATGAACTACCAAATCACTGAGGTGATGGAAGAGTTCGACCCAGACACAGATCAGATGCTGTACTACTTGCCACTGACAGGGTCTACATTTAAGAAGGTGTACTTCGACCCGACCAAGCAACGGGCGGTGTCTAAGTTTGTACCTGCTGAAGATTTGATTGTGCCGTACACTGCCTCTGATTTGCGGACAGCAGAGCGTGTGACACACATCGTGCGTATGACAGAAAACGAAGTCCGCAAGATGCAGGTTGCAGGGATATATAGAGATGTTGAATTATCAGCAAGCGATGATACAGAAGATGAAGGCACTATCCAAGGACGTGCTAACGAGCTTACAGGCATACGTCCAAATTATAGTGACGATGTCTATACATTATATGAAATCCACGTTGATCTCGACTTGGAAGGTTTTGAAGACATTGGACCCGATGGGGAAGATACGGGCATTAAGCTGCCGTATATTGTTACTCTTGATGAAGCTTCTGGCGAAATTCTCAGCATTGTTAGAAGCTACAGAGAAGCGGATCCGCTAAAGCGCCGTCGTCAGTTCTTCACACACTTTAAGTTTTTACCGGGTTTTGGCTTCTATGGCTTTGGCCTGTTACACACAATAGGTGGTTTATCTCGTGCAGCAACATCAATTCTCAGACAGCTTATCGACGCGGGGACTTTATCTAATCTCCCGGCTGGCTTCAAAGCTCGTGGTGTTCGTATCAGAAATGATGACGAACCGCTTTCTCCCGGCGAGTTTCGTGATATTGACGCTCCCGGCGGTGATCTTCGGAATTCTATTATTCCCCTACCATACAAGGAACCTTCTGGTACGCTTGCTCAACTCCTCGGGGTGGTTGTTGATTCGGGCAGACGATTTGCACAAGTCGCTGATGCTAAGATCGCAGATGTCAACTCCCAAGCTCCCGTGGGAACGACAGTTGCACTAATTGAGCAGGGCTCGAAGATTATTTCGAGCATTCATAAGCGCCTGCACTATGCACAGAAGAACGAGTTTCGGATGTTGGCGGAGATTTTCGCCGAGAACCCAATCCCGTATCCATACTTTGTAGGTGCTAATATCCCTGCTGAGATTATGGCGCAGGACTTTGATGGTCGTATTGACGTACTACCTGTATCAGATCCGAACATCTTCTCTATGTCACAGCGTATGTCTTTGGCTCAAACACAATTGCAACTGGCACAGGCCGCGCCGCAGATGCATAATCTGTATGAAGCCTACCGCCGGATGTACGATGCGTTGGATGTGAAAAACATTGACGACATCTTGCCAGCGCCACAGCCGCCACAGCCTTTGGATCCGGCAACGGAAAACGGCAACGCGCTGAAAGGTATGCCGTTGCAGGTATTCCCACAGCAGGATCATGAAGCACACCTCAAAGTTCACGTCATGGCGCTGAAGAGTCCAGCCGCGCAGATGAACCCGCAAGGTTACATGATGATGCACTCACACTTACAGGATCACGTCGCTGCATTGGCACGGGATCAGGTCAAGGTGTTCTTTGAAAAGATGAACGAAGAAGCTGTGATGAATGGTCAGCCACCTGCACAGATTGCTAATGAAATGGTTGATGCTGCTATCGCCCAGCAGATTGTAAACATCATGGAGCAGATTGGTCCTGAACTGATGCCAGAACAGCCTGTTGATCCGCTTGTAGCTATTCGCCAGCAGGAGTTACAGAACGATCAGATTGAAATTCAACGTAAGATGCAGAACGATGCAATGGACTTCCAGATTGATCAGGCCAAACTGACACAGGCTATGCAGTTGGCGCAGCAGCGCATGAACATACAGCAAAACATTGCCGACGACAGAAACGATGTCAACGTATACCGCATTAATACACAGGCTGCACTGTCAAGGAACCGTGGACAATGATGAACCAAGGCATAGGGTCAATACTGGATTCAATTAATCAGGCTCTGCTGCAATATGTTGCGGCGGAACAAGTAAAACCAGTTATGCAGCAAATATCACAACTACTAGCTCCTTTTAATGATGGTCAGGCAGGCAGTTCGATGACAGGTGGCCCCTTTAGTGTTAGCACAATGCCAGTTCAACAACCAATGTCAAACATGAATTCATCCGATGCTACGAACAATGCCGCGTTAGCTAGGACACAGGACATGTTTTCACCGAGTAGTTATTCAATGTCAAATCATCCTGCTTTTTCAGGACCGACTCCTTTGGCCCCAACAGGGAAGTCTGATAACGTGCTTGCTATTCCGGGCATGCCTCAAGTTGATCCGGCCCCTGAGAAAATAGGTATAGGTTCGCTGTTATAATGATTATGTGGTTAAAGAAGATCTGGTCATACAAAGTGGGTGATATGTGATGTTCAAGGTCATAGTCCTAGCTTGTAGCACACTTGTGCCACAAGATTGCTGGGAATACCACGATACGAGGGGACCTTACGAAACGCAGGAAAGATGTACTAGCCGCGCTTATGATATGAGTAACGACATAGCACAGTATAATAAGGGTAAGCTTATGGCTAAATCTTTTGAATGCATACCGTTGATTGGAAAAGGGCTATGATACAAGCGCTGATTGGCCCCATAGCATCTTTAGCTGGTTCTTGGATGGAGTCAAAGGTTGAGCAAACCAAAGCCAAGGGTCAGGTAGCCAAGGCTAAAGCTGAAGCAGAGGCCGAGGTTATGAAGGTTGCTGCCACTCACGAAGCGGGGTGGGAAAAGATCATGGCTCAAGCCTCAGACAATAGTTGGAAGGATGAGGCGTGGACTATCCTGTTTATAGTTATAATTGCTATGTGCTTTATTCCGTTCACTCAGCCTTTTGTTGAGCGAGGGTTTGCAGCGTTATCTGCTACACCGGATTGGTTTCAGTACGCTGTTTATGCTTCTATCGCTGCATCCTTTGGTTTGCGTAGCCTGAAGGGTATAAAAAAATGAGTTACACAATGGAGAAAATTCTGGCGTGGAAACTACTGCCGCGCCTGATGATGTTGGCTATGACTGTTATGAGTTATCAGGTTGTACAGTGGTTCATGGATCTTGGTCCAGCGGCTACGACACAGCAGACTGCTTTTGTGTCTACGGTAGTTGGTGCAATGACAGGTGCCTTTGCTGTGTGGATGGGCCATGAAACAAAGTAAAAGCCCGTGTGTTGGGATTTGTGTCTTAGACGAAGATCGTATAAGATGTATCGGGTGCGGTAGAACAATCGAAGAGATTATTAGTTATGGCAAGACCAAGAGTTAATCAATTTGCAAAAGACATGGGTTTGAGCCGTAATCAGGCACAGAAACTTATTAGTGAGGGTCGTCGCCGCAACGACGGGGGGTCTGAAATACTAGACAGTTATTCTCCAGAGCTACGTCAAAGGATGCAGCGCTATGAGGATGCAGAGCGCATATTCACCGAAGACACAAGGATTGGTACGATGTCTGACAAGAAGAAAATGAAATTACCTAAGTCAAAGAAGAAGATGCTGGAGCGCTATGAAAATGATCGTGCGCCTAAAAACCCCGGCACCTTATATGATGCTATGGAGCAGGCTGACTTAGATGCAGATGTGGAAAACCGTGCTTGCGGTGGTACTCATGTGAAGAAAGCTATAGGCGGCATGCATTGTCGTGGTGGCGGCAAGGCTATTCAAGGCACGACGTTTCGCGGAGTTAGCTAAAGTTATGAATAATCCACCACGCCGCACAGAGATCCGTGGTCAGGACCACATGCTGGCCTACATTACTCCGGGTGAAGCTAGTGTTTTGAAAGCCTTGGGTGGTTCAGGTGAAGCTGGCCCTATGGGTATTCCGTCTTACCCAGAAGATAGCTCTCCCAGCGTAGGCGGGAGTGGTTATGGTGGTGGTAGTGGTTCTGGCGATCATAGCGGTGGCGCAAATAGCGCAAGTAGCGCGAATGAAGGTTATGGTAGCCACGACACTGGACAAAATACAGGTGGGCCAGCAACATCAGACCGTGGTTTCTTCGGAAGCATAATGGATGAAATAACTGGCAACCCGGTGTCTTCCGCGTTATCGGCTTTAGGCATGCTTACCGGAGTTCCTGCCTTTGGTATTATGGGTCTAGCTTCAAGACTAGGAAAAGCGTATGGAGATCCCAACTCAGTAGGGTCCGTCACAGGACCTAGTGATGAAGGTGGTGGGCCAGCAAAATCACAAGTGCAACAGATCGTGCCTACTTTTAATCCAATCGAAGATATGGTTGGGTCTGAATATGTGGCGTATGGCGGCGTTGGCGCAGACCAGCTAAGACGCCAGTTGTTTCCGTATATGAATTTCAACCAGCCCACACAGCCCGGTATTACAGGTTTGGTTGGTCAATATGCAGGTGCTGGTCAAGGCACGGGATTAATGACAGGGCCGTTTGGCGCGTCGAACACACAGGTGTAGATATGAAGATTGAAATCAAACTTATTCCAGACGGAATGGACTTGAGCAAAGTTATTCAGGACGGCATGCCTGTTGAGAAAATGGAAGAAGCTTGCCCGATTGCTACACAGGACGTGGAGACAAACGAAGAGAACCGTCGTCTTGCTGTTAAAGAAAACCAGTATGGCCCAGCTATCAACCCAGAGGAAAGCTGTGGAACATGTTCCGTGTTCAATATTACAGAGCACATGCAGCAGTGCATGAAGGATGAATCTGGTGAAGTTGGCTATTGTCAGTTGCTAAAGTTTATGTGTAGTGCTAAAAACAGTTGTGCAGAATGGGCTGAAGGTGGTCCGATGTCGGATCTGCCCGGTGAAGAAGGCCCGTGTGACTGCGGTAAACCTGATTGCAACTGTGGAATGTAAATGGATGTAGTTTCTTTTATCTCAAGGTATCAAAAAGCCTTGAGAAATCGTGTAGATGACATTAGTTTATCTATTACGAGTGGTAGCGCTTCTGATTGGGAAGACTACAAAGCAAGGGTAGGTGAGATACAGGGACTCACTTATGCACTTGACGAACTTCAAACCCTGCTAAAAAAGGCTAACTATGACGAAGACTCTCTTAGTACCTGACTATATCGTAGAGCAGCAGAAAGCTAAAAAGAAAGCTGAAGAAGCCGCAAAATCCAAATCCATCGCAGAACGAGTACCGCAGCCAACAGGCTGGCGGATTCTTGTTATGCCCTATATGGGAAGAGAAAAAACTGAAGGCGGCATTTATATCCCCGATGCCGCTCGTGAAAAAGAAGCCCGTGCGACAACCGTAGCATATGTCGTAAAGGTTGGCCCTCTTGCGTACCAAGACCCTAATAAGTTTGGCGACGGCTGTGAGCCGTGGTGCAAGGAAGGTGATTGGGTGTGTATTGGGCGCTACGCTGGATCTCGCTTCAACATCGAAGGTGGCGAGGTTCGTATTATCAATGACGATGAAGTCATTGCCACCATCATCGACCCAGATGATATCAAAACATACGGAGTTTAAGTATGCCCGATTTAGCAGAAAAAGAAGAACTCGAAATCGTTGAGACTGAGGATGAGGCCCAAGAGGTCGAGACTCAGGAATTTGACACTGAGCCCGAAGAGACAGAACAGAAGGCTGATAACGATGATGACGAACTCGCATCATATTCGGAATCTGTTCAGCGCCGTATTCGCACACTGACTGGTAAGTTCCGCGAGGAAGAGCGACAACGTCAAGCAGCGTTAGAGTATGCTGAAGGCGTAAAAAAGCAAAACGAAGAATTACAGGCTCGACTAAACAAGTTAGATGAGTCTTACGTTGGTGAGTTTGGCACTCGGTTAGAGTCTCAAGTAATCGCTGCTAAAGAAGCATACAAGAAAGCATATGACGAAGGTGATGCTGATGCCATGTTTGAGGCCCAGCAAAACATTAGTCGGCTGGCTATGGAGCAGGCAAAGTACGATCAGATCAAAGAGCGTGGTCAGCAGCAGGTACAACAGCCAGTTGAAGCACCACAAGCTGCCCCGCAACAGCAAGCACCAGCTAAACCTGATCCAAAAGCCGAAGCTTGGGCATCAAAAAATGAGTGGTTTGGTGCTGATCAGACCATGACATATGCTGCTTTTGGCATTCACAGGCAACTAATTGAAGATGAGGGGTTTGACCCAACGTCTGATGAGTATTATACTGAGCTAGATAGACGTGTCCGTACTGAGTTTCCGCACAAGTTTAAGGAAGCAGTTCGTGACGCAGGACCCCGAGTCGCTTCTGCGGAGTCCACGGCTTCCAAGTCGTCTAAAAAGGGGCGCAGAACAGTCAAACTTACGCCTTCGCAAATTGCTATTGCGAAACGCTTGAATGTTCCGCTTGAAGAATATGCAAAGTACGTCAAGGAGTAAGAATATGACTGATAGAAATACACGCGAATCAACATCACGCGCAAAAACTACACGGCGCAAGCCGTGGACACCACCGTCAAAGTTGGCAGCACCTGAAGCACCAGCAGGCTACAAGCATCGTTGGATCCGCACTTCAATTCGTGGGGAAGATGATCGTACAAATGTATCTGCGAAACTTCGGGAAGGATGGGAACCAGTCCGTGCGGATGAATATCCAGATCTGGCTGATCAATATCCGACAATTGACGATGGCAAGCATGCTGGGGTTATTGGTGTAGGCGGTTTAATGCTTGCACGGATTCCAGAAGAAACGGTTGAAGAAAGAACTGAATATTACCGGGAGCAGACCCGCAATCAAATGAAAGCCGTTGACGATAACCTGATGAGGGAACAACATCCCTCAATGCCTATTCATAACGATAGGCAAAGTCGTGTATCATTCGGGGGCAAGGATTAGTCCCCTTAATCTGATAAGGAGTAAGCAATGGCAAACACTAATGTTGCCTTCGGCCTCAAGCCGATCAATACCGCAGGTAGCGCTCCAGCTACTCAAGGTACTAATGCATACTTCATCGACAGCGCCGCTAGCGCGATCTATCAGGGATCAATGGTAAAGGCCGATAACGGTGGTGAAATCGTTATCTGTTCTGCATCCGGCGATACTGAAGCTCCCGTTGGCGTTTTTGCTGGCTGTGAATATGTATCATCTACGACTGGTAAGAAAGTCTTCTCAAACTACTGGCCCGGTTCAGGTGCCGACACAAACTTCGATATCATCGGATATGTGTACGACAACCCGCTCCAGCGCTTTGTAATTTGCACAGACGCTAGCATTACCAACAAAGCAACTGCTGTTGCCGCCATTTTTGAGAACTCACAGTTCAATAATGGTGCAAGCGGTAGCACAACCACAGGCATTTCTAGCGCACAGCTTGATGTCGCAACTCTCGACGCCGCTAACGCCTCTCTTCCTTTGAAGATTGTGGGCATCTTAGACGACGCTGAGAACGCCGACTTCACTGCCGCTGGTATTCCTATGATTGTGATGCTTAACAACCACGCACTGCTTCAGTCTAATTCTGAAGCCGCAATCGCATAAGGGAGTGTAGATAA
>Ga0255768_10006112_pt1 | contig 11443 bp, 19 predicted proteins | sample 071ome_33_FD_179983 | JGI IMG/M metagenome (GOLD analysis project Ga0255768, IMG submission 179983) | Coastal salt marsh microbial communities from the Groves Creek Marsh, Skidaway Island, Georgia - 071412AT metaG (version 2) | ecosystem: Environmental > Aquatic > Marine > Intertidal zone >...
CCGTAATCTGTCCGGCAGAAAAATTGCCACTTGCATCACGGGCTACAATGGTGCTTGCCGTGTTTGCAGAGGTGGCATTGGATGTGACTGTGAATGTTGCGCCTTCACTGGACGCTGACCCGGAAAGACCTACACCGCTAACCGCCCCGGCAGCAACGTAGTTACCTGTCGTTTTGGTTCCCAGCGCAACGGCATCGTTGGCAATCCCCGCCGCTGTAATCTGGGGACCTTCGCCTGTTGTCCCGTCGTGCGAGTGGCCCGTGCTTGCGTTGAACGCCGCCTGGATTGCATCGAACTCACCGTCGAGGTCAGAAGCGTTGATTACGTTTCCGTCTGCAATGTTATTCGGGGTGTCGTTTCTGGTGTAACCTGTTCCCATCTTTCTTATCTCCTCCCATACGTGCCAAATTCGAGGGTAGCGGCGTCGATGGTGAATACTGCGTCTGTGTTAGTTCCTGTGGTTTCGTAAAGAATCGATACGGTGAACCCCGAACCGACTGTTTGGACATCGAAGATGGCCTTTTGTTTCGTCCCGAAGAGAGACGTTCCGTAGATACCAGACCCGTAGGTAATGGATGCCCCCGCATCGGTACTCAAGATTGAGTCTGGCTGGGGACTATCGGGTTGGTCGAAGTCAAACTTGAGAGAGAATTCGAGGTCGAAATCCCCGTTGACGTCCAAATATGTAGTTCCCTTGTAAATCGTTTTGCGTACGTTTGGGTCGTTCAGGGGTACAAACGGAGTAGCAAAGGTTGCTGGGATATCTACCCCGTCGAACGTATTGCCCTGCTCCATCTGATAAACATACCCGTCGGATGCCGCAAAGTAGATTCGCTCCGCAAACCCATCGTACTCACTGAAGGTTACGTAAGCGTTGATACCTCGCATGTCATTCCACGAGATACCTTCCTGCAACTGTGTTCCCGCGATTCCTTTTGCGGCAGCGTTACTATAAGCGGCGTTGTAACCAAACAGGCGATACTGGCTCTTCTCCCGAATAACCGTGCTCGTAAACCCGCCGGGGCTAGACGAGATGAGGTCAAGCATCTCAGTCTGGATAGGTTTGGATATCACACCAAGACTGAAGTCACCTACCCGGTCTGTTGCGGAAAAGAGACGGATACCGTCCGGACCCAAGAAGGCAACATCCCCGCCAATTTCCTGAATCGTATCTTCAGCAACACACCCCAAGTCCCGCGATACGGGCTGCAGTTGGAAGTCTGCAATGCTGTTACCAACCAAGCGGTTGATGGTGTTTTCGCTAAAAACAATCAGTTGGTCACGGAAAACAATCAAACCTGTGATGGTATCGGCTATGTTTATTATACCACCACCACTCGCACTTGTAAAGTCATCATCTTCGTATGGGGCAGAAAAAACGAGATTTTTGCCATTTCCAAGAAATACGTGGTTCTTGAAGTTTACGATGTGGCTCGAACCAGATGTGTCGGATGGAAGGGCTGTCAACTGCTCGAAGGTTGTTCCATCGAACCTGAACGGCTTACCCGTCCCATCAACAACCATCAGTTTGTCCGTACCGTCGAAGTTGTACTTGAGGAAGCGAATCTTACCCGAACCTCCAAGAACGATGCCGCCACTGCTATATGTAGCGTTGTCGGTCACCTCTGTCCAACCCGAACCCGTTGAAAAGAACAAACCATCTCCCCGTCCTGCGAACACCTTGTCGTCGTAGCGCACAATCCCGCGAACATTGCCAGAGTTGGTCACGGTATTGGTGTCGAACTTTTCGTACCCTTCGATGCGGCGGTAGCCACCAAACACGGAAGGTTCAAAGTTACGAAGAATACGTGCCGAACCCGGAGCCTGAATACCTTGTTGGAAAGGAGACAAGTTCGTGATGAGTCCGCCCTTAAACTCGAATGGGTAAGTTTGCCAACGGTCAGGCATTAGACAGCCCTAGCATATATGTTTTCGTTTACAAGAAGAGTCCGCATTTGTTTGATTCCGTCTTCGAACTTGCGGAGAGAAATGCTGGCGGATTCGAGATTGTCACGGAACATATACGAATGGTACATCGCCCCGTCAACAATAACGTGCTTAAACCGGAACGGAATTGACGGAACATCGTCGTACGCTTCGAGGTCAGCCGGGAACATAAAAAATTCATACTCGATTGTGTAGGCTGCATCAGGCATTGGAGCAACGATGATGTCACCGTCCTGCGAACGTATGATGTATTCAGGAGCCTGACCTTTGGTGGTGTCGGTTTCGTACTCTTGGTCGATGTAACGGTCGACGTATTCATCGTAGGACATCTGCTTTAAGCGTTTTGCAGACCCCACGCCAAGAGTGGTGTTCCGTGCCAAGCGTACCGTATCAAAATCTGTGTACTTGGCGTTCTCTGGTAGCGGGTAGCGCAACTCACCTGCAGTCAAGGTGATGTCGTCAGAGTTGTGGTTGAAAGGCCAGTTGAAATGTTTTTGGTTGATGTCGCGGATGGAAGCATTCACGGCATCCTTGATTTGTGCGTAAAAACCGTTGGCTGTTGCAAAGTTGCTCGATGTTAATTCCGTTTCGTTCAAGCGGCGGCATATCTCATTAGCAAGGGATAGGTAGTTATAGGCCATCAGTTTTTCTCCACCACACGAATACGTACTTCTTGTTCGCGAACCGTTGCATCACTAGCTGTCATCCGGCAAACAATCTTGTACGTTGTAAAAGCAGTACCGCTGCCCAAGTAGATTGTGGCAACGGTGGTTGTGTTGGTTCGACTAATAAGTTGCAAGCCGTTTACAATCTGGCTATCTGACCAAGTTTGTAGCGTACCGTTCTCGTCGTAGATTTTCCAGACGAGGGATGAGATGGTGTCGCCGTCGAGAGCCGGACCCCAATTAACAGAGTAGTCCAGTTGGTCGTCGGGGTCTTTGTCGGGCCATTTAAGAGACATTACGCTGCCTTTCTGTGCGAACTTGTTTGTTTTGGAAGAACAGTAACAACCCGTGTTCTGTTGTAGGCGTCTGCTGCTGCTCCGGTGTCTACTGAGCGGAGTAGAAGCGCAGACGGTATAACGGTAACCATCCGTGTTCTGTTGTAGGCGTCGGAAGCGGCTCCGGTGTCTACGGACCTAAGCACTAAGGCGTTTGGAACGACGTAAACAACATTCTTGATGTCGTAGGCGTTGGCATCGAATACCGTTATTGCATCGCTAGGTGCGGGAAGATTCAGGGTAAACGTACCTTGAACTCCGGCAATTTGTTTTGCAACGTGTACTGTAAGCGAACCGACGAAAGATGTTGCTGATACGCTCGAAAGAGGTTCGTCGACCTTCGGTTCGATTGTTCCAAGTGCCGTCGTACCAACCGTTCCGATAAGTTCTACGGAGAAACTGACTACGGGTTGGACTGTTCCGATAGAACCTGTTGCAGATACACTACCTAGTTTTTCCGTTGGTTGGTCTTCTACGGTTCCTACTGAACCTGTCGCAGAGACACCCAATATGCGAACCGTTATCTGTGGCTCGATGGTTCCGATAGAACCTGTTGCAGATACTCCAGATATACCAGCAGTGGTATGAACTGTCAGACTTCCGATGCTTCCTGTTGCGAATACTCCGGAAATCTTTTCGTCGATGTTGACCTGAACAGTTCCAACGGAACCCGTACCAGATACGCTATCAACTGGTTCGCTAACTCTCGGTTCGACGGTTCCAATAGAACCTGTAGCACTAACACTACCAAGAGATTCAACGATGTTGATTGTTAGTGTGTTAACCGCACCTGTAGCACTAACACTCCCTAGCCGTTCTGACAGGTCAATCTCAAAACCGTTGATTGCAACAGTTTGAACCGACCCTGTTCCAACAACTCCACTTAATGCAACGTTAGGTGCTACGACTCCATAAAGAGGAGAGCCATATACACCAGTACCGTAAATAGCATCTGAGGAGTCATAGAACGCCATGTTCCGATTCCTTAGGCGATGCGGATAACGGCGTTAGATGCGTCAGCAGCAGGAAATTCAATGGTGAGGTCACCAGCAGTAGCGGACACCGTACCACCAAAATCGATGACAGCAATAGCCTTGTTACCCTGCGACGAGTTGTAGATGATACAACCGTCAGCAGAAAGGGTAACGTTACTGAATACTTCATCGGTAAAATCAACGATGGCTGTCGAACTGTCGAGAGTAATAGATGCTCCATCAAGAGTCTGGCCCCCAGCAGAGTATCCTGTTCCGGATGCTTCGTCAGAGTTGCCTGTTACGTCGGAATAGTTGGTTGTGCTGGCATTGTACGTACCAGTCGGGGTAGCTTTAATCAGGGCTAGCTTGATAACGTCGGTATCCAAATCATGTGTACCGCCCAAGATTTCCTGCTTGAAGCTGTTGCACATAGCAGTTGTGATTGCCATTGGGGTATCTCCTCTTAGGCAGGTTTAAAGTGAAGTCTCGTAGTATTCTTCTAGCGAGATTGAAATATTCACGGCACTGTTTGCACTAGCAAGGCCGCGAATCTTGTCATCCTTTACAAGGAATAGGGGGTAGTCGGTAATCTGCAACAGGGAGTTGGCAGGTAACTCGACGGTTTCAGCGAGGGTGTGGTACGTGGTTGTCGCTGCTTCGTACCAATCGAGGCTAAATGTAACGGTGCTTCCCGACGCATTGTTAATGTAGATGCTGTTTACGTCGGTGTTGAATCGACCGGGAACCGTGTAGATGTCTTGGTTCGAGGTGGTTAGTTCGAGAGCAAGGGTTCGTTTTTTACGTTCGCTCATGAGGTTAAATCCCAAAATGCCAGACAGCCAATGATGTCGTCAGTTCCTGAAATGGTTCGTGCAGCCAGAGTATAGACATCGCTTGTGCCAGATATGGTTCGCCCAATTTGAAGGTCGAAGTTGTAGCCTGTGGGAACTATGGCGTCCCCTGAAGATTGGTTAGTACCCTTTGTATAGTTTTGCAATACGATTGTTCCACCGGAAAGAGCCGTTGCACTGACATCGAAGTCTACATTGTCAAAAGTGCTGGTATCGTAAGAAGCACCCGTAAGTGTCGGATTTTTAATAAGGGCAATCTCGTAATCGACGTTGTTCGGAATAGGAAAGACTGTGTAATACGCTGGCAGTACAACAGCGTCCAGACTGCCTGAGTTTAATCTGATGGACACAAGTGGTTCAAACGAGGTTGTTACCGTTGTGTCGGTAGTCATCCTTGCCCAACTCAACGCATTTACTTGCTGGTATCCGCCTTCACTAATAACGCTGGAACAAATTTGTTTCATGGATGCGGAACTAGACAACGTGCCTGTGGCTGTAATCTCGTAACGTATCGGCAAGATAGCCGTCTTCATGTACACCTTATCGAGACTGTTCGCGTTGTGGAACTTGTGGCAAACAATGAACTCACCGTTGATAACAAAACCACACCGTACCGTTCCGACACCAAGCCACTCAAAATCCATAAACAGTATTTGTGCGCTAGGCGTGGTTGTTACATCTAATGTGTATCCACTTGGACCTGTGCCATCCAACTTATCTACATTCCAACTGGACTGAGATACATAGCGTGTGTCGTCGGCACTACCACTTGTTGAGGTGCGTACCACAAAACGTACGTCCGTACCATTCTGTTCGAAGTATACGCCGTCATTAGCACCGAAGTATCCTACACGTTGGCGCAAGTTTTCTTGCTGGGCCGCGAACACGAAGGTAGCCATCACAAGAAGACTCTTACCCGGCTGATATGGAAATACTCGCTTGGTTTCGCGAATGACCTCATCACCTGACGCAGTAGTAACAGACATCTGCACACTGCTCTCATTAGCAAGGTGAGATGTAGCACCGCTACCTGTTGTCGAGGTATCGAACTGTGGGTCTATACCAAATCTATTCTGACTATCAAAAAGCGTAAAGGGCTGTGCGGTTCGCAACCTTCCAAAAGCATCTACGTTCGTACCGCCAATAGAAACCTGATTACCATTGCCTGTGCTAGAAAGACGAACCAAATTAGGATAAGATGTAATTGACATCAGACTTTCCTGTACGCTTTGGTTTTCTTGGCAATCTTCTTCGGTTGTTTTGCTACCTGTTTACCAGCCTTCGTAGCCTTACGCTTGGCGCGGGTGGTAGCAGCATATTCCTTTGCAGACAAAGCCTTGATAGCTTTCTCAGGAAGGTAGCGTTCGCCTGTTGCTTTTGGACCTTGCGTAGATGGCTTACCGGACTTGGTACGCCACTTCTGCTTAGTCCACGCTTTCAGTGATTTCTGGCTCTTCTTGAGGGGCATTATTCTGCTGTACCAATGCGTTAATTGCTTCTAGTTTACCCCGCGCTGTATCCCAGCGTTCGAGGGCCTTGTCCATCTCTTCTAGCAACTGGGGATGTTCGCCAATTGCTGCAGGGTTGATAAGGTAGTTTTTGAACGTGTACTCTGCATCGAGCATCTGTGCGCGATACTTATGCGAAAGTGCGTCTACGGCTAATTGAATCAAAGGTTGTCTCCTGTTACACTATTGTAACTTATTTATCTGCTGATGTCAAGAAATCAATCCACGTGCTTTCATTGCAGCGTAGATTATAATAGCAAAGATACCAACACCAACGATACAGGCAACCGAAAGTGCGATAATCTCCAGCAAGCGTTCCCTGTCTTTTCTGCGTTGTTCCTCTGCCGCCTGTCGGTCCTTACGGGCTTGGGCTTGGAACTTGAGCCAGTCGTTCCACAGTCCGGGACGTCCAGCGTAAATCATGTATTGCTTAAGTTCTTCTTCTTTTTCACGGATGGCTTCGAGGGCCATAAACTCTTCAAAGTCGTTGCCCTGATGAAACGGGCTGCGTTTCTTTTTCTCAACCTTGCGTCGTAGGTCGTCTTGGCTTCCCACGAACTGGGCGATGTGTTGCCCAACGGTTGCAATGTCACGTCCGTTGGATACGGCTTGCTTGATAACGGCAAAGGCTGCGTTGGCTGCGGCAAGTTCGGCTAACATATCAGTACACCTCCACCGTACCACGTTTCAAATACTTAGGAACACAATAGGTTGTAACCCTGTCCCGCGAATCTATCCAGTCATCAAACCTAAAATTTCCGTACCGCCTCGCAAGTTCTTTGGCAAAAAAATTGCAACGGTTGATGTCCTCAAAGTACATGTCGTTGCTAATTAATTGTCGGTCTTCTCCCGTACCCAAGTAGACCAGAAGAAGAAAGACGTGGAGCATGGCTAAGACTTGTAGCCGCCCCCGGCCTTTTTGTACTCGGATGCAAGCAGTTGTGCTTTACGTGCGGACCACTGACCCGGCTTACCGCCCTTACTACCAGCCTTGATACGTTCAAATAACCGTTTTCTCATTCCGGGCTGAGTATAGTTGCCAGCCTCATTAACTCGACTTTTGCTCTTCGTTTTACTGCCCGACGATTTGCGACCTTTTCCAACTTTGCCGCCTTTCGCTTTCTCTTCAACATCCCGGATTTTGCCAGCATTGGCTGTTGCGTAGAAGACTTGTTCACCCTTCTTGCCCCCATAAGTACGTTTCATCGACTTCATTATTTCTTGGCCTTTTTTGGTCAAGGGCATTAGAATTCTCCTGTTCGCATTGCTTCCGCTAAACGGTGTGCGCGGTTGCCTACTTGCATCGCCCACTTCGAGTCAATCATCTCATAACTTGCGGATTCAAAATTACCGTCGTGAATGGCGTACCACATCTTCTTGAACTTGGACAAGCGAGGCACACCCATGTTGAATGCCATGTCTACAAGAATCATCTGGCGAACCATATCTAGGTTTTCAACACAAGGATGAACGGCAACCAGTTCCTGTTCCACAATCTTGATGTCGTTCATTGCAAGGTAGCGGGCATCTGCCTCTGTGATACCATCGCGGTAAACAAGGTCAATGTGAGGAATATCCATGTACTCCAGTTCTTCTTTGGAGATACCACGGTCACGAAGATTGCGACCGATACCGATGGTGTCGATGCCCAAGGTGTCTTGATACACTTGGCATACCATACCTTCGTGTTCGATAACCTTGTCCAAGAGGCTGCTGATGTTGTACTTCATCTGTTAAAACTTCCTTGTTTTTTTAACATGAGATGTTCAATCTGCTAGGTTTTCTTGTGTTCGTTGCCCATCCAAATGCCAAACGCACCTGTCATAGCACCCATTACAACGCTTACAAAGGCTGATTGTGGTGCTGTCGGGTCTTCCAAGTTCATAAACCACTCTGCACAACGCCAACTCATCAAGGTCATTACTAGCATCATGAAGCGGGGTAGGATTTTCCATTCGAGGATTTGCTTCGCGCTCACTTGGTTAATCCCTTTGCTTTTTCAAATGTTCGTAAACCACCAAGCCCTAGCATACCCAGCAACACGGTCATTAGGCTATCCATGTCAAAGGTTGGCAACTCTGGGAGTGCGACACCTGCGTATCCGGCCCCGAAGATTACAACGGGTGCAAGGACAAAGTGCCAAGCCAAGGCGATACCACATGTCCAACCAATAAACGGACGCCACCCTGCAACGAAGATTGAACGATGCTTTGCTTCTGCAGCGTTGATTTCAAGTTGACCTTTTGCCAATTCTTGGGCATGGCGTTCTGCCATCGTAGCAAGGTCGTGAGCCAGTTTTGCTTTTTGGTCTTTGTCTTCAATAAATTTATCAAGTAAACCAGAGACAGGACCGATTAGGGCTTCTAACATCACCACTTCTCCTTGTTGGCCCAGTATGCCGCTGACATTTTGCCTCGTGCTATGTTCTTTGCGTGTCGAGCCTTAAATGAAGCCCGTTTCTTTTTCATGCGGTCAGATTCACCAGCCTTTGGTTTACCTGCTGTTTTGGCTCCCTGTTCCCCAAAACGAATAAGCCGTACTTTTTCACCTTCTTTGGCGAGTACGGCGTGACTTTTCTTTGGATGGCTGGGAGTTCGTTTTGGTTTGTTGTATCCTGCGAACTTCTCACCGCGATATGTAATGCTCATATTGGGTTTACCCCCGGCAAGGTTGATTGCTTATAACATATAAATTAAAAGATGTCAAGGGGGCAAAGTTGCCCCTGCCCCCAAGACGTTAGATTAGGCGAAGGCTGCAGCAGTTTCACCTGCACCCATTTCTGCCATAAGAGCAAACACGCGAACCTTGCCAGCAAAGTCAGCAGTGTCAGCAGACAGGTCGATGGTGTCGGCTGCAGTGTACAGCTTCGGAGTAGCACTCATTTCTACGCCGTTAGCGGTGTTACCGTCGAGGTCAGAGACCCAAAGGTCCTCGTCAGTGTCGCCCAAGTCGATGAGCGAACCTGCACCACCTGCAGTCAGGATTTCAACACCTGCCATAAGGACAAGAGTGTTAGCGTTCATTTCGATTGCCTGAACAACATCCGTACCAGCAACGAGGTTGGTGGTGGAAAAGTCCAGAACAACTTCAACGAGTTGAGGCTTGATACCGACAGGGACGCCAGCAGCAGCATTAGTTACAGTGTAAGTAGCCATTATCTAGTCTCCCTATTAGTCTAAGCTAACAACACCGCGAACGATGGCTTCAGGGCGAAGGACTTTACGACCAAACACATGAAGACCGCGAACGATGTCGCTGAAGGTTTCGGTTGAACGTACAACTTCGGTCTTCGCGATGTGCGAAGCAGTTGCAGTTGCGGACATGTGACCGCCAAGAATGACGTTCTCAGTTCCGTCGGTTGCCAAGCCTGACAGTGTTACTTGGTCAGTACCACCGTTGGAAACGAGGGCAGTTGACTTGTAGCACTGGAAGCCAGCAATGTTGCCCAGTGATACCAGACCATTACGCAGCGGTGAAGTTGCGTCGCCAGTAACCTGAACTTCAGCGAACTTAGCACCAGCAGAGAAGAGGTGCTTATAGAATGCTGGAGGAGCAACGAACCAACGGTTCTCTTCTGGAACGGATTCGTTGTCGAGGGCTTCAGCCATTGCCAACATGGTGTTGATGGCAGTGTCGCCCGGAGTGGTAGCACCACCGATGTCGAGTGCTGAACCAAGCGTACCGATACCAGATACCTGAGTAACGGAAGCACCTGATTCGCCAGTCAGACCAGCGTTGGTTGCCATTGCATCGAGGACGTTAGCGTCGTACTTGCGCTTCAGGGAGTATGCGCCTGAAGAAGTAGCAAGTGCTTCGAAGTTAACGTGTGACTGACGCTCTTCGATGTCGTCAATCTTGAACGCAAATGCGTTTGCTTGGTCGACAACCATAGTGGTTTGGTCGTCGGCAAGGTCTTGTGGGTTAACCACAGAACCGCGAGAGTATGCGGATACAGTGATTGTCGGTTCTTTGATGATGCGAACCGTGTCGCCAAAGTTCTCAATTTCGCCAGCGTAGTCGGTGTTGGTGATGTCTTCCGCAACCGAAGCGCGACGGAAGAACTTGAGAACCTTTTGACTAAAGATTTCCGGTGTAAAGTTACCGGAAGGCAGGTTATTATAACCTGATGCGCTATCAAAAGCCATTGGTTTATCCTTCCTTAGAGGTTAGGTTAGTTGTTGTAATCGATTCGGCCTTCTGCCCGTGCTTGGTCTAGTTCACTTTCGAACTTTTCAAACTCCCACGGTTTTAGTTTGCCGATTTCAGAAGCCTTCCAAAGTCTTTTACCATCGGTTGCATTCAATTTCACATCCCTCGCAGGGTTTCTTGTGATTGCATCAGCAGCGGATGGCTGTTTGGATTTCTTCTTGGTTGAGCCTGTGTCAGCCTTATAAAGGTCAACTACTCGTGCCGCCCATCGAGCATCTGTACTATTTTTGTAGATGCCGTCTGAGATTGAAGCGGGTTGTTCTTCTAACCAGTCAAGAAACTTTTGGTCGGCTTTCAGTTCGTTGAAATCAGGTTGAAGACGGAGCAGTTCCTCGTAGGCTTTCTGCTTTTCCAACTCTTTTTCACGTTCTTTAATCTGACCCAGTTCTTCACGTAGTTGTGCAACCTGTGCTTCGGTTTGAACTGATGAAACACTCTGTACCATCTCGTAAACATCAGGGTAACGCTCTTTGAACTCGTCGAGTTCTTCTTGCGTTCGTGGTGCTCTAACGCCCGTAGGCATTTCCACCGCCTTACTGTTCACTGCAGATTTCAAGTCTTCGATTTCTTGTTTGAACTCGTTGACTTTAGAGTCGTAGTGTCGTTTCAGGTCATCATAGCGTTTTTTGTAATCGTGTCCGTCGTCGCTCGACTTTTCTTCGACAAAACTGGCTTCTTTGGGAGTAGCCTCTTCTGAGGGGTCCGTTGCTTCTACAGTTTTTTGCGTCTCGTCATCGTCTTCGTAGACTTCATCGCGATATTTACCACGATATAGATTTTCGCTATTGATTGTTCCAAACGAATCGTTTGGTTTGTTGGCACGATGGCCTCTTGCTTTTGCCATTTGTTTTATACCTCATCTTGCGGGGCCACTTGGCTGTGGGTAGCCGCTTCGGTTACGTCGGGGCCGCTTGGCGGGTAGCCGACAAATTCTACTATCTTCTACTTGAAGTA
>Ga0255768_10006115_pt1 | contig 11439 bp, 10 predicted proteins | sample 071ome_33_FD_179983 | JGI IMG/M metagenome (GOLD analysis project Ga0255768, IMG submission 179983) | Coastal salt marsh microbial communities from the Groves Creek Marsh, Skidaway Island, Georgia - 071412AT metaG (version 2) | ecosystem: Environmental > Aquatic > Marine > Intertidal zone >...
AAGTAGGCATTCTTTGCACCCTTGAATGCAGCAGCGGAAAATGCTCTCGTTGGCATCATGTGAGTTGCTACCGCCACTGCCTTGCCTCGATTCTCCTCGATGATTTCCTCCAGCGCCGCCCAGACCCTGGACTGCATGTCCAACACCGATTCTCCGTTGGGGGGTGCTACCTCAAGTGAGCCTCTCCAGGCGCTCACCAGGTCTAGCTCATCGGTTTCGAGCTGAGCCATCTCAAGCATTTCCCAGTCGCCAAACCCGATTTCCTTCAGCCTGGCATCTGAGATAAGTTCCAGGCTGTCTTCAGCTATTGCCCTGCCGGTTTGAGTTGTTCTTCGCATCGGTGAGTGATAGACCCGTGACAGCTCGGGCAATCCAAACTCGTCTAGCAAGATAGGCAGCTGCCTGGCAGCGGCGCTGGCTTCAAAGAGACCGAGCTCGCTCAGCTCAGGATCGGTTCCGTCTCCCCCAGAAATCAGGTTCTTTTCGGTGTTGACTGTGTGGCCGTGCCTAACAACCCCAATAGTAGTCGGCTCCCGAAACTGCCTCGGAGCCCTAATTGATCGGGGCTGGATAGAGCTCAGTGACATGTTTGCCTGCTCGGTGGAGGTGAAGTCACCCTCATCCAAAGCTCGGTTCGCATTTGCGTCAGCGTTTGAATTTTGCTCTCTTGGAACCCACTCAAACTTTGCATTGAAGTTCTTCAGGAGAGCCCTTGCCTCAATTGCAAGCTCCTGCATGCCAGAGTTCTTAATTTTCCAGCGACCAGAGAGCTGTTCGACTACCAGCTTCGAATCAAGGCGAATGGTTACCTCACGGTGACTGGTTGTGCTGAGGTAGCGAAGCCCAGCGATCACGCCAGAATACTCGGCCTGGTTGTTAGTTGCTGTCCCAAGATTTTCGCCGAAATCAGCAATGGGATTTCCCGCTTCGTCGATTATGTGCACGCCGTAGGCCGCAGGCCCGGGATTTCCCCTTGAGGCGCCGTCAGCGTATAGAAATATCATGCTCTGACCAACATCGCGGAGCATTCGCTGCATGTGGCCAGCTCGTCCATAGGAACACGACTAATCTCAGCCATTGCAGTTGAATTCAGGTTCATGTTGCAAGCGCTGCAGCTTGATCCAGTCAGCCTTCCTACTGCCGCTCCACGCTGAATCTTTCTGTCAAAGAGTTCCACTAACTCAGTCGGCAATTTCGACCTGAGATCTTCTATTGCAGCCACGAGGGTGTTGTTTTCTGATCTAAGGGACTCCAACTCGGCAGTGATGTTGGCTTTTGTGTTCTGGAGGGCATCCTCGGCTTCTTTACGTTTCTCCTCCAGAGAACCAAGCTCCGCCAGAGCAACGTCTCGCTGCTCCATAAGCTCAAGTTCAGTGTCCTCGAGACTGCTCTTGCGATTATTGAGCGAGGCAATCTCGTGCTCTATGCCTGCAATGTCCTTTGGGTTTGAGGACTGATTCATGCGCTCAATGTCTTTCTGAAGTCGCTTTTCGACCAGTTCGACATCTGACTCGAGTCTTTTGATGTCTCGCTCGACATCTTCTACACGACTTCGTTGCTCACTTAGGCTCCCGGTGATTTCAGCCAACTGAGCTCGAGCCTCCTCGATGTCAGAGGACGAAGATAGTTCTTTTGCCTTGAGGACCACTGAGCGCTGGGCGAAAACCTTGGTCTGAAGCTCAAGGAGTGTCTCTAGCTCTTCCACGGAGGCTTTCACTGCATCACCGCAAAGTCCCAAGGATCAGTCCGTATTTCACTCACTACAAACTCGACATCTGAGTGCAGTTTTGAAAGCTGCATAGCCGCCGATTCCAACCAGATTGACTCCGCTGCCCAGTGTGAGATGTCCATCAGAGCTGGACCGTCAACCAATTGAGATAGCTCCATGAAGTCCTGCGATGGATGGTGTCGGAGATCGCTAGTGATAAACACATCTGCTTTCGATTCGAGAGCCTGGGCTAAAAACCCATCTCCAGCCCCACCAATAAGGGCAACTCGATTGACGATGCGCTCCGGGTCCCCAGCAACTTTCAGTCCCTGTGCGACCGGTGGCAATACCTTGGCAACGTGCCTTGCAAAATCTACGAGCTTCTGGCTCGAAACAGTGCCGATGCAGCCATGGCTAGTGGCCGGATCTAAAGGTGAGATGTCTGTAAGGCCCAACGCCGCCGAAAGCGACTGTGATACGCCACCGCTTGCAACATCAGCGTTGGTGTGGGCGGCAAATATTGCCAAGCCTCCGCGGACTGCACTTGTTATGAGGTTCCCCTTGGCAGTCAGCTCCCCTAATTCATGAACAGGTCGTAGCAACATCGGGTGGTGGGTCAGAAGCAGCTGGGCTCCCGATGCGATTGCCTCGTCGACAACTTCGGCTGTGATGTCAACGCTAAGCAGCACCTTCGAAACCTCATTGGCCGGATGCCCCAGCATCAGGCCGACGCGATCCCAGTCCTCGGCGGTGGATGCTGGCCAGAGCTCCTCGAAGCTTTGCACTAAGTGAGAGAGAGCTGTCATAGGTAAAGCAAACCAGAAAAATCTGGTTTGGATTTGTTTTTGTTCGAAGTGGGCCCTACCGGGCTCGAACCGATGACATCCACGGTGTAAACGTGGCGCTCTACCAACTGAGCTAAAGGCCCGCCCGAAATACTACTACAGATAATGATCTAGAGAAGTTCTAGTGCACTGCGGTAGCTGGCCATATCTCTTGCCTCTCCAGGAGAGGTCGTGAACTTTGCGACCACGATTTGGTCGTGGTTTATGACGAAAGTGGCTCGAGTTCCGTGACCTCGCTCATCCAAGAAGGCTTCATAGAGTTTCGTAACCTCTCCATGTGGCCAGAAGTCTGCAAGCAACTGGAACTCATAACTCTCAGCCTCGGCAAAGGCGGCCTGGGTGAATTTGCTGTCCACGCTGATTCCAACGAGCTCAACCTTGGCGTCTTTGAACATGTCGAGGTTGTCTCTGAGTTCGCACATCTCGCCCGTACAGGTTCCACTGAATGAAAGCGGATAAAACACCAATACAACTGGCTTGCCCTTGTACTCACTTAGCATGAACTCTTCGCCGTGCTGGTTCGAAAGTGCGAAATCGGGCGCGATGTCTCCTACTGATACAGCCATGTGAGCTCCTTATGTCGAGACTTAGGACTATAGCTAAACAAATAAACGAATACCTGAATAGACTTTAGTCGCCCACAAAATGGGAACTTTTAGTAAACAGCCACGAAAAGAGGCTTACGCGGTGTCAATCAATAACCAAGATGCTTTCGCTGTCAACAATCCTGACAGGGACCCACAGGAGACAGCCGAGTGGCTTGAATCACTTGACGCCCTAGCCAAAAACCATGGTCGCGGTCGAGCCCGCGAAATCATGCTGAACCTGCTCAGGCGTTCGCACGAGCTGCAGCTAAATGTGCCTCTGGTGCCAACGACGGACTACATCAACACCATTAGCCCTGAGGACGAGCCAGAGTTTCCCGGCGATGAGCAGATTGAGCGAACTTACCGCGCGTGGATGCGGTGGAACGCTGCCATCATGGTGCACAGGGCGCAACGCCCCGGCATCGCCGTTGGTGGGCACATCTCATCCTTCGCCTCAAGCGCTTCGCTCTACGAGGTTGGCTTCAACCACTTTTTCAAGGGGCACGACCACCCAGACGGCTCTGACCAGATTTATATTCAGGGTCACGCCTCTCCAGGACCTTACGCCAGAGCTTTTCTAGAGGGAAGGCTTACCGAGGCCGAAATGGACTCCTTCCGTCAGGAAAAGTCGAGAGCGGGTAGAGGCCTTCCCTCCTACCCGCACCCTCGCCTTATGCCGGACTTTTGGCAGTTCCCAACGGTATCGATGGGCCTCGGGCCGATAAGTGCCATCTACCAAGCGCAGTTCAATCGCTACCTCATGGCAAGAGGCTTCAAGGACACCTCCAAGCAGCATGTCTGGGCCTTCCTTGGTGATGGAGAGCTGGATGAGGTGGAGAGTCGCGGAGCGCTTCAGCTTGCCGCTAATGACGGACTGGACAATCTCACCTTTGTTGTAAACGCAAACCTCCAGCGCCTGGACGGCCCGGTTCGTGGAAACGGCAAGATCATCCAGGAGCTTGAAAGCTTCTTCCGCGGAGCTGGCTGGAATGTCATCAAGGTCATCTGGGGTAGAGAGTGGGATGCCCTGCTATCCAAGGATCATGATGGAGCTCTAGTCGATCTGATGAACAAGACCCCGGATGGTGACTATCAGACCTACAAGACCGAGAATGGGGCGTTTGTTCGGGAGAATTTCTTCGCACGCGACCCTAGGACCGCGCAACTGGTTGCCGACATGAGTGACGACCAGATCTGGTCTTTGAAGCGCGGAGGCCATGACTACAACAAGATCTACGCCGCCTACCAAGCTGCTACAAGCCACAAGGGACAGCCGACGGTAATCATTGCCAAGACAATCAAGGGCTACGGCCTTGGCAAGAGCTTCGAGGGTCGAAATGCGACCCACCAAATGAAGAAGCTAAAACTTGACGACCTGAAGCAGTTCAGAGATGAGATGAGGGTTCCAATCTCTGATGCCCAGCTTGAGGCAGACCCCTACATGCCTCCTTACTACGTGCCCGACAGCTCCTCGACAGAGCTTCAATACATGCACGAGCGAAGAAAGCAGCTTGGCGGCTACCTTCCAGAGCGTAGAAGCAAATACGTTGACTTCAAACTCCCAGAGGACAGCGCTTACGACGTTCCACGCAAGGGTTCGGGCAACCAGGAGGTTGCCACCACGATGGCCTTTGTGAGGATGCTCAAAGACCTACTCCGATCAGAGGGCACCGGTGAGCGCATTCAGATGATCATTCCGGATGAGGCAAGGACCTTTGGAATGGACGCCTTCTTCCCGACCTCGAAGATTTACAACCCAAATGGCATGAAATACATCTCGGTGGACAGGGAGCTACTCCTGAACTACAAAGAGAGTGAGGCCGGTCAGATTCTTCACACCGGCATCAACGAGGCGGGATCGGTTGCAGCCTTCACCGCATCAGGCTCCTCGTATTCAACTCACGGCCAGCCCATTATTCCGATCTATGTTTTCTATTCGATGTTTGGTTTCCAACGCACTGCTGACTCGCTATGGCTCGCGGGCGACCAGATGGTCAGGGGATTCCTAATTGGTGCCACTGCCGGTAGAACGACACTTACCGGTGAGGGCCTGCAGCATGCTGATGGCCACTCTCCAATAATTGCCTACACAAACCCAGCAGTGATTAGCTACGATGCTGCCTACGGATATGAGATTGCTCACATCGTCAAGGCTGGATTTGAGCGGATGTATGGAGGCAAGCATGAGGATCCGAACGTCATGTATTACCTCACCGTTTACAACGAGCCAATGCTGCAGCCCGCGGAGCCAGAGAACCTAGACGTCGATGGTGTGCTTAGGGGTATCTACAAGCTCAGTGGCTCGACTGAAGCTGGGCACAGGGTAAACCTGTTAGCCTCTGGCGTCGCAGTCCCCTGGGCCATCGAGGCCCAGCAGCTACTTGCCGAGTACGGGGTTGCCGCGGACATCTGGTCGGTAACAAGCTGGGGAGAGCTGCGAAAGGACGGTTTGAAAGCCGATGAGCAGCGCTTTCTGTACCCCGATCAGGATGCTCCGATGCCATACCTAACCCAAAAGCTCGCAGACGCCGAGGGTCCATTCCTAGGGGTGAGCGACTACACCCACTCGCTGCCAGACATGATTCGTCCTTGGGTTCCTGGGGACTTTGCAACCCTTGGTGCCGACGGCTTTGGCTTCTCGGACACAAGGCCTGCAGCAAGGCGCTTCTTCAAGATTGATGGCCCCTCTATCGCCGTGAGGGCGCTAGAGCAATTGGTGGCTCAAGGCAAGCTAGATGCAAGCATCCCGCAACAGGCGATCGATAAGTTTAAGCTTCACGATGTCTCTGCGGGCACCAGCGGATCGGCCGGTGGTGACGCCTAAGCACCTTCCATGGCTTAGATCCATTGCTGGTGACCTGGCAACGGCAACACTCACTCGTCTTGAGGAAACACTCCCCTGGTATTCGCAGATGCCCCCGGCGCGGAGGGCAGCGGTGGGTTCGGTTGCGCAAAGTGGCATCACAAGCTTCATCCAGTGGTATGAAGATCCAGGTTCACAGCCTTGGGTAGCGGCGGATGTTTTTGCCGGTGCCCCCAGAGAGCTGCTTAGATCCATCTCCCTCCAAGAGACGCTACAACTAATCCACATAGTCGTAGAGATGGTGGAGGAGAGAATGGTCTCAGAGCATCCGGATTTGAGAGAGGCTGTGCTTCGATACTCAAGAGACATTGCCTTTAGTGCCGCTGACGTCTATGCCCGCGCGGCAGAGGCGAGAGGTCTTTGGGATGCACGTCTAGAGGCACTCGTGGTGGACAGCATCATCAGCGGCGAGACGTCTCAGGAAATTAACTCTCGAGTCGCTGCGCTTGGTTGGCGAGCCGATGGGCAGGTTGCGGTGCTTCTTGGAACCACTCCCGAGACACCAGATCCAGACAACATGCGCAAGATTGCGCGCAAGTCTCAAGCTGATGTTTTACTGGGTATTCAAGGCCGCAGACAAGTGGCAGTAATTGGGTTGCCCGAGATTGTCAGTAAACCGGCCACGGCAATTATCAAATTGGCAGAGGCTCTAAGCGAAAGCTTCGGCGCTGGGCCACTCATTCTTGGCCCAGTTGTCAACACTGTCTCTGACGCACCCAGGTCTGCAAAGGCTGCGCTATCGGCAAACTCAGTTTCTGCAAGCCGTGAAGTTAATTCAAGACCGATGCAGGCGGACGACCTGCTACCGGAAAGAGCGCTGGCAGGTGATTTGCTGGCCAAGCAAACTCTGATTGCAAACTATTACCTACCTTTGGCCGAGAATTCGCGGGAGCTATTGAACACTCTGAAAAACTATTTTGAGAATGGCGGATCCCTTGAGGCAACCTCAAAGGCCCTCTACCTTCATGCAAATACCGTTAGGTACCGACTAAAGAGGATTCAAGAACTGCTCGGTGAAGACATGACCCACCCCCGCACCAGTTTCGTGGCTCAAGTAGCGCTTTCTTTGGGCCTAATTAGCGATGCCGAAAACGGAATAAGGAGAGATTGATGCTCGTAATTGCGTGTCCGGGTCAAGGCTCACAGACCCCAGGCTTTCTCCTCCCCTGGCTTGAGGCCTATCCGCAACTGGAGGGCAATCTCGCGTCCCTGGGTGAGGCATGTGGTGCCGACCTTGTCCGTCTAGGCACCTCCGCAGAGGAAGACGAGATTAAGGACACCGCAAACGCTCAGAGGTTGATAGTCGGGAGCGCTCTTGGGGTCTTCCGAACAGTTTTTGCAGGGGAGAAAGTTGACGGCGTGCTCGGTCACTCTGTCGGCGAGTATGCGGCAGCAGCGATAGCTGGAGTAATTGGCGACCACGAGGCAATGCAGCTCGTGGCTAGACGTGCCGATGCCATGGCAGAAGCGGCAGCCAAGACGCCAACTTCAATGGCCGCGGTTTTAGGCGGCGAAGAGAATGAGGTGCTCTCAGCGATTGAGCAGTTTGAACTTGAGCCGGCGAATTTCAATGGTTCCGGTCAGATTGTCGCGGCCGGAGCGAAATCGGCTATTCAGAGGCTGGTAGAGAGCCCTCCGGACAAATCCAGGGTGATTGAGCTAAAGGTCGCGGGAGCGTTCCACACCAGCTTTATGGAGTCCGCGAAGCAGTCGGTAGCTCAGCTGGCCGAGAGCTTCTCCCCAGTGGACCCGAAGATCAATCTTTGGTCAAATGTTGACGGAGGCCCCGTGCGGGACGGAAGCGCATTCCTAACTTCCCTGGTGAGCCAGATCTCAAACCCAGTTCGCTGGGATAAGTGCATGACATCACTTAGCGGTTTGGGTGCCACGGTCATCGAGCTTCCACCAGCTGGAGCTCTTGCGGGACTTTTGAAAAGAGGGATTTTGGATGCGACTGCGATAGCCTTGAAAGCTCCTGCCGATATTGAGAAAGTGCCTGTCTTTTGAAGAGCCTGAAGCAAAACGAACCAGTCCAGTACTCAAGGATTTACTCTCTTGGCGCCTCCAGAGGAAGCTCGCAGGTAACCAACGATGAAATCGCTGGCCCAATTGAGTCTTCCGATGAGTGGATAAGGCAGCGCACTGGAATTGTGACGCGTATGCGAGCACCTGAGGATCAAAGCCTCATGGACTTAGCTGTTGAGGCCTCTAACGAGGCAATCTCAAAATCTGGCATTGATCCAAGTGAGATTGACGCAGTAATTCTCGCCACAATTAGCTTTCCCTATGCCACCCCGTCGGGGGCCACCATGCTAGCGGCTGAGGTGGGAGCCAACGATGCTGCGGCCTATGACATCAGTGCAGCATGTGCTGGCTACTGCTATGGAATTGCCCAGGCAGATGCCTTGATTCGCTCCGGTAACTCAAAATACGTTCTGGTTGTTGGAGGAGAGAAGCTCTCGGACTTTATCTCGCCAACAGACCGTTCAATAAGCTTCCTGCTTGGAGATGGAGCGGGAGCTGCAATTGTCGGACCAAGTGACCACCCCGGTATCTCTAAGACAGTCTGGGGATCTGATGGCACCAACTGGGACAAGGTTGGAATGACAGGTTCCATGCTTGACTTCCGCGATGGTAAGACAGAGTGGCCCACTCTGGTTCAGGAGGGACAATCAGTTTTTCGCTGGGCAGTTTGGGAAATGGTCAAAGTCGCGAAGGATGCTCTGGAGGCCTCCGGACTGGAGCCGGAAGATCTCTCCGCTCTAGTGACCCACCAGGCAAACGTGCGGATAATCGATGAATTTGCGAAGCAACTGGGGCTCCCAGACACAGTCATTGTCGCAAAGGACATAGTCGAAACCGGCAATACCTCCGCGGCATCAATACCGCTTGCTATGCACCGATTATTGGCAGAAGGCAAGGTCAAATCCGGCGGATTTGCCCTGCAAATAGGTTTTGGCGCAGGGCTTGCCTATGCGGCTCAAGTTGTAGAACTCCCATAAAATAAAGCGATAAACAACGAACCAATTAGGAGAAAATCATGGCTCTATCTGAACAGGATGTACTTGCAGGACTTGCAGAGCTGGTGAACGATGAGACTGGCATTGCCGCAGATGCAGTTCAGATGGAGAAATCCTTCACCGACGATCTAGACATCGACTCAATCTCAATGATGACGATCGTTGTCAATGCCGAGGACAAGTTCGGAGTCAAGATTCCAGACGAGGAAGTCAAAAACCTCATCACCGTGGCTGACGCGGTCAACTTCATTACTTCAAACCAGGGATAGCCTTGCGCAGAGTTGTCGTTACTGGGATTGGGGCAACCACTCCACTAGCTGGCAACGCTACTGAAAGCTGGAAATCCCTGCTCGAAGGCAAATCGGGTATCTCCACCCTCGAGCAAGAATGGGTCGCGAGACACGAGCTTCCTGTGACATTTGCGGCTCAAGCCAAAGTCTTGGCCTCCGAGGTTCTCACGCCGCAGCAGGCCAAACGCCTCGACCCCTCATCCCAATTCGCCCTAATTTCAGCCAGGGAGGCGTGGACCGATGCTGGTGAGCCTGAGGTAGAACCTGAGAGACTCGCGGTTGATTTTGCGACCGGAATTGGTGGGGTCTGGACGTTGCTCGATGCGTATGACTCCCTCAATGAGCGCGGGCCAAGAAGAGTCCTCCCCATGACCGTTCCGATGCTTATGCCAAATGGGCCGGCCGCAGCGGTAGGTATGGCACTCGGTGCTCGCGCTGGCGTTAGAACAGCCGTTTCGGCCTGTGCCTCTGGCAACGAGTCAATTGCCAATGCCTTCCACAGAATCCAGTTGGGCGAAGCCGATGTAGTAGTTGCAGGTGGAGCAGAGGCTGCAATCCACCCACTGCCCATCTCCGCCTTTGCCGCAATGCAGGCTCTGAGCAAGCGCAACGATGACCCTCAAGCGGCCTCTCGGCCCTATGACGTTGGACGCGACGGCTTTGTAATGGGAGAAGGTGCAGGCGCACTAGTTCTCGAAGAATACGAAAGCGCTAAAGCGCGTGGTGCAAAGATCTACTGCGAAATAGTGGGCGGATCTGTTACGTCCGACTCCTATCACATCACCGCTCCTGACCCAGAAGGATCAGGGGCTGCAAGAGCAATGCTTGCCGCTTTGGAACAGGCAGATGCAAAGCCTGAAGATGTTGAGCACGTCAATGCCCACGCAACCTCAACGCCTGTGGGTGACATTGCCGAATACACAGCTCTTGAGAGAGTTTTCGGATCTCACACCCAAAACTTGATTGTCACAGCTACAAAGAGCTCGACTGGCCACCTCCTTGGCGGCGCCGGAGCCGTTGAGGCCGTCTTCACAATTCTGGCCCTGAGGGAGCAGACCTCTCCAGGCACCTTGAATCTTGATGATCAAGATCCAGCTATTCCGCTCAATGTCCCAAGGAAGCCGCACACGCTATCCAGAAGAGACGCCGTTGCGATCAGCAACAGCTTCGGCTTTGGCGGACATAACGCTGTCCTCGCCTTCAGAAACGTTTAGACCGCTCTAGGTAGCTGCCTCACCCGAGAGCTAGCAATGCGATAGGGCTCAAGCAAATCAAGCCAGGCGGTTCCCGTTTCAACCCTCAAGAGCCTCTCAAGCTCTTTGTGGTTGCCCTCAGCCTCACGAATAAGTCGTTCAAGCTGTCCTATTCGTATGACAATCTCGCCGCTTAGATCAATAGCCAGGCGCTTTAGGCCAAGACCCGGGTGGCCAACTAGGAGGCAGGGCTCTTGAGAGCTCTGATAAATCTCGAAAACAACGCCAAGTTTGCTCAGAAGAGTTCCGAACTTAGCTACCTCTCCATCCGAAAGCGAGGCCTTGAACCTCGTTTGAAGGGTGCCTGGGGTGTGGGGTTGCGGTGTCCACTTCAGTCTTATCTCATGATTGGAGAGAAAGTTCTGGACGTCAAAGGTTGCGCTCTTAGGTGCACAAAGCAACCAGATGTCTGTCGCAGACATCACTACCTCCGATCCAGAGTCGTCTTCCCCTACGTTCTGAATCGGTGAGAAGAGGCTAGTTCAGTTCAAAGCCGCTTGTCAAAAGCTATCTCGCGCCCGCTCCTGCTCAGCAACCTCGCGAATATCGCTTAGTCGCCTAAGGCTGGAAAGTGGGTTGGACATTCTGAAGTTGCCTCTAAATCTCTCTTGGTTTCTCTCCATGAAGCTCCAATAACCGGCAGTAAAGGGACAGGAGTCCTCGCCGAGTCTTTTCTTGGGGTCAAATGGGCAATCGCCACAGTAGTTACTCATCCTGTTGATGTAGGCGCCACCAGCGGCATAAGGCTTTGTAGACATCGCTCCCCCATCCGCGTAAAGAGTCATGCCAATCACATTTGCTGGCATAACCCAGGGAGTGCCGTCAACGAAGGCATCAACGAACCATTCGTTGGTCTGCTTTGGATCGTAGCCA
>Ga0255768_10006123_pt1 | contig 11433 bp, 14 predicted proteins | sample 071ome_33_FD_179983 | JGI IMG/M metagenome (GOLD analysis project Ga0255768, IMG submission 179983) | Coastal salt marsh microbial communities from the Groves Creek Marsh, Skidaway Island, Georgia - 071412AT metaG (version 2) | ecosystem: Environmental > Aquatic > Marine > Intertidal zone >...
CAAGTGCCTGCGTGCTACTACTGGATGACGATGACAAAAGCAGGGCTGCCGTAGATGACGAAGATGTTTCATCTGGCGCATTGTATTCCCTGTCAGGTGGAGTGAAGTTGCCGTCGTACATTGCACGGTTGTCAACTATGCGCAATTCATCAATCCAGCCATTGAAGTAACTACCGACTGAGCTACCACCGATTGACTTTTCTGTGTTCAGTCCACTTGTAGCGCTGCCGGATGTACCCGCCGTGTATACACCATCGATAGCAAGCGCACCCGTGCCGTCAGCATGCCAAACGCCCGCAACATGATACCACGTATCGACAGACGGCGACCATGACAGATCATAAGTTGTTATATCGTCATTCGTACCTGTGAACCTGAATATGCGCAGTTCACTCGATGACTGAATCCATAAGAATCCGAAATCACCCTCGGTTCCAGGCGAAACGCTATTACTTTGTACTGCTATGTACTGCGTGCCTGTCAGACTATTAAACCTGATCCAGCAATCAATAGTCATTGGCCTATTTATGTCGCCGGTTTGCACTACGTTCTGACTGTATGTGAGATAGTCACTGTTGCCGTCAAACAATCCAGACGCACCGCCGAACTTAAACTGTGCTGTATCAACCTGCGCCGTGCCGACTGCCGTAACCGTCTGATCAAGATCGGAGTCGTCCTGGAAGTGAGTTGAACCATCCGCGCCATTCATATGCAGCAATAACGTCGTATTAACTGCGGCATCATTCGTTGATTCAGACGTTGAACTTATGGATGTGTTGCTGCTACTACTTCCGCTTTCGTCACTTGATTCCGATGTTGAGGATTGCGATGACGAGGATGATCGCGTTACTACGCTGCTGCTGCTGCTTGAGTTTGATGAACTCGATGAATTAGATGACGTTGAGAGTGCAACTGTGCTGCTGCTTGAGCTACTTGACGACGAATGCGATGATGTCGACATTGCAAGCGTACTGCTGCTGCTGGATGACGATGACTGCGACGATGACATAGATTCACCGGCAGGCGGATTCAGAACAATCGTACTCGTACCTTCGCCAATACGATAGACATCGTTTGTGACGGTCAAGGCGGCTTGGCATAGTTTCCTGTGCTGCTTTTCGCCTTCTTCCGTCATTACCAATTCAATCAAGTATTCCTTTGATGTCGCTTCGCCGATATTGTCAATCAGATTCGTCGTGTCCAATGACATGCGATTGCATACCTTGCCGTTAGACTTGTCATAGCTACCCCAATCGGCGGCGACGAAATCTGTATCTTGCGAGTACCCCATGTACTCGGATGGCCGTACCGTTTCGGCAATTACGCATTCGAGATGACTGTCGCCAGGAAGCGCGAACGCAGTCGTACTATTCTCGGTTGCGAATATAGTCCAGCGAATCAACAACTGATCGCCGCGAATAATCTTGGAGGTGATCTCGTTATTTCGTAGAGTAATTGCGCTCGCGTCCGTCAGCCGTGCCGTGTCCGCAGCTACATACAAATCTATAACCTTGCGTGTTGCCATTAGGTTGACTCCGATGTTGACGACTGCGACGATGAAGGTGACGAGCTGCTACTATTCGCACTCGACTCCGACGTGCTTGATTGCGAGGATGGCAGTGCGACTGTACTGCTGCTACTGCTATTGGATGACGATGGTGATGACGACGATGAAACTGACGTTGTTGATGACGAACTGACTGACGTTCTGTCGCTGCTCTCGCTCGTGCTTGACTGACTACTACTGCTATTGCTGCTGCTGTTATTGTCGCTTGATTCAGATGTTGACGACGCGGACGATGCCGAGCTGTCGCCAGATGACGATGATTCGGACGCGCTACTTGATTCTGCCGGCGGGAATAGATCGATCACGTCAAGTTCGGCAGTCGACGGGTATACTTCGTTTCTGACAACCATGTCAAACTGCGCTACCGTCACATGTTGATCTGTGCCGCTTGGTACTATTACCAATTCGCCAATCAGATCAGACTTTGAAGCAGATGAGCCGAGGTGATCGTTGAGTTTTTGCGTGTTGAAATTCACGCGCTGAGACACTTTCCCCGCGCTCCTGTCGTAGTCGCTCCAATCGCTACTAATGCTGTCACGTGTATGACTGTATACTAAAATCTGTGACTCGCTCGCGTTTCTGCGATCCGATATAATAAACTCGATACCGTCATTAGCTCCGATTGCGTATGCAGTCGTACCGTTAGAGTTTTCGTATACCGTCCACCGAAAAAGTACAGTTTCGCCGAATATGATCTCATACGGGAAGATGCCGCTGCGAGATATGCGCGACTCGTCGTCTGTTAGTGACGCGTCCGCTACCGATGCGTATAAATCAATTGTCTTAAACGTGGGCATTATGGTAGGCTGTTGTGTACGTCTGTGATTATATTATCTTCGAGGTCATCTTGGTTGTAAGGTACGAAACTCGTCAAGTCCCATAACTCGCGCAAATCACCGTTTTGATCTGTTGTTATCCGCGCAACCGCAAAACCGTCGGGCTGCACTGGCGAAGTTGATAATCCTGGCACTACTGGGCTATACCAAACAGTCAATTGGTTTGTGCTTACTGGAATATCAATGTCATAAGCCTTAAAACCAAGAATACCGCTCTGGAAATTTGGGCGGTTGTTGGATACAAAATATATCAGTGTATTTTTGTTTGAATACGCAACATTACCGCGCATGGGCGTAAGTGGAATTGTACCGTATTGCATCTGTTCAATTGACGCGATGGTTGTTGTTCCTGGCGTAAAATTAACCCTACACAATGGCGTATAGAATATGTTTGAAACGTTGTATGGCGTTTGATATTTCGGTTGTATGCCGTGATACATAATCCTATTTGTATTAACACCAACAACAAGCCGCGTTGATCCTAGTGTGTACTGTAGCGGACTGCCTATCTCGTTTATATAAAACTTTGACTCCAAAAAACAAAACATACCGGCATCGGGTACGCCATCAATAAGGCTGGCATCAAATGTCAACTCAAACGATTGACGGAATACATCTGATCCTAGTTGTATGCCATGAATCGATAAACCCCCACCTGTCTCGTCAACTGCTGTCGTAATCTTATTATCGGACAGCGAGCACGCCCAAGGCCCATTGTATCCTACTGCCGGCACCGCCTGCGGAATCTCGCGACGCTTAGGCTGTTGCGCCACCGTCACCCCTCGCGACGAAACCGCCACCCCTGGCCCGCTTATGTTTTGCAGTCGGCGGATTCGGTAGAGTTCTTGCTGTGATATCAACTGTCCGCCGTGAGCAGATCGCGCCAGCTTGGTTCGCGTGCTATTCATCCTGCCACGCGCCCTCGTTTGTTAGCGACATGATTATCGTAGCAAGTCTGCCCTCGCCCCTGTCTATGGATATCCTGTCAATATTGTATGTGCCTGTAAATTTTCGCTTTATCATGTCATTTGCAGCTATATTAGGCGCAATGTAAAAAACTGGATTCTGTAAAGTCGTATTACCTAGTAGTGTTTCGGACTTATCGCTGAACGCGCTTTGATGGTTTGTCTCGACCGTGCTTACTATGTTTTTTACGTTTCTGCGCTGATTGCCGACAAAATAGAAATCTACGAATGCAGAAAGTGAAGTTATCGCCTGACTGCTGACGCTTCCTGTTATATATTGAACCCTGTATTGATCATATGTAGTTGTGCTTATTTTATGATCAATCTGGAATCCGTTGGCATCATCCGTTGCCGTTCCTGTGGTGGATTGTGAGGCAACGGCTACCCATCCAGGAGAACCGGAGTCTTGGCCTTGGATGGTTGCCGAAATAACGCCAACACCGTTAACTGTTTTGCTTATTTTCGGAACCGTTACAACTATCCTATACGAGGTTGCATCAACCGTACTTGAGTCAGACAAGTCAGATATATTTACGGTGTCAGTATTCCTGGTTGCGTTATATGGGATGGTTGTTTCAATACTCCTGCGCTCCTCATCAACAGTTCGGCGATCCCATGAAGTCTCAAAAGTATCCAATCTCATTCGTCCTGGCATCTCATTACCATCGTCAAGAGATATCCATGATAGGTTAGGTATGCCAGTGGCCATTAAACAGAACCATCCTTGCTGTAAACAGGTATCCCGTTTTCCATCATATATCGGAAGATTGCTAACTCATCTTTATTTGCCGCACCAAATTCACCAGAGCCACGTCCGAGCCTACCAAACTGCTGCCCTGTTGACGTTAACCCAACTGCACCGATTATATCTTCGCCTAGTTTTCCGGCCTTTCCTATTTGCTCAAAAATCCAGGCCAGGGACTTTGCAACAAATCCTAATATTTGGCCCAAACTTTGAAACGTATCAGTAAGCGTTTGCATACCGCCAGACTCGTTAAACTCCGCGACTCGTTGCGCCATGGTGTTAAACATGTCAGCCACGCTCATGCCATCAGACAGGATCGCGCCAAAAGCCAAGCCCTTAATTGATGCACCAAGTCGCGTGATCGCGTCCTTTGCTTCTGCCGCTGCCGTTACTTGCTGCTGTGACAGTACCGCGTTGAGGTTATCAGCTTCATTAAGCAGGCTCTTATACGCATCAACGCCACCGTCAATTATCGGCAATAGATTCGTGCCCGCGCGCCCGAATATATCCTGTGCCAGGGCGGCGCGCTTTGAATGGTTTTCTACGCCCGCAAGTGCAGTCAGGAAAGCGTCAAGTTGCTGCTCCGGTGTTTTCTTCGCCAAATCATCCGCAGATAGTCCAAGATCATCCAGTGCACGCACCGATTCAGCCAGCCCGTTTTGTGCGTCTAGTATTACGCTTGCGCTTCGCTTCGTCGCCTTTTCTAAGTCCTGAACAGAACCACCCGACAACTCTGCCGCTAATTGGTAGCGCTGTAACTGCTCCGCGCCTATGCCTGTACGCTTCGCCGCCTTATCAATCGCGTCGCCGTAATTGATCGCGTCCCTGGTTGCCTTGAGTAATGCCGCAGATGCAGCCGCACCAATCGCGAGCATGGCTTTACCCATACCTTTGATAGTCGGGCGTAGCTTATTTAATCCTTGACTGAAACCACGAGTGTCAGCGCCAATAACAGCGGTTAGATGCGCTCTAGCCATTATTTGCCATCTCCTCTTTCATGAAGTCCAGGATTGCGCGCTGCTGTGCATGAGTGTGTCGATACTTGAGCTTTACACCCTGCCGCTCTTGAGTCGCGCACACCATGTAGGCGACTGCTGATAGTGGCATCTCTAACACCTCGAAATAATTCATATTGAGTTCTGCACACAAGTAGGCGACTGTCCTTGCTACCCATAAACCGTCTATTTTTTTTTATCGCTCATGCTGTCAGGTAAAAGGCCCATGACAACCGAGAAGTCCTCGGCCATCATTCCAATCGTACTCGCTATATCGTCCAAAGTTGCGCCTTCAATGCTTCCGAGGAAAGCAATCGCGCGCGCTTCAACCTCTGCGAATGCAGTCCCGCCTATTTCGTCGATCTTATTCATGTATCGATCAAACATATCTGGCGACTTCTTGGCGAGTCCTTCAAGGCGCTCAAGCGCTTTCAATCGTTGCTTAACACCCATCAGCATATGGCATGCCTCGGAACCGTTGGCTATGATATACAGTGCCATCGCAATATCTCGCATCTGCTCGGCATCCGACTTATCATCGTCGTGCTCATCCAAAGACACTCCCGCGATTGATAATAGTACAACCGTGTCCAGTCCCATTTGCGGGACTTGTATGTTGCCTATTTGGTACGTTGCGCCCATTGCAGCGAGCGATGCGCTGTCGGTGTCAGGCTCGACAATATCAAACCGTCCATCCTGTTTCGCGCGCGCCGCCGCCGCGTTTAAGCGCTCGTACTCCTCTCTGCTTACTTGCCGCTGGTTGCCCATCCTTTAAGCTCCCCTTAGCTAATACTTGGATATGTGGTAGCCGTGAAATCTACCTTGGTAAAATCGGCGTTGCTGTATACCTGCTTGACTGTATCCACGTAAATTGCATTACTGCCGATTGACATTTGATTCGACTGCGAAGTGAGAGTTATCGCGCTTCCGGTTGTAGGCAAAGCCTGCCCGCTGTCGAAAACATATGTACCCGTAACGACGTAGCGCTTGCTATGATAATCAATACCGATGATGTCGCCATCGCCGTCCTTGGTTTCAACCTTGTCGCTGACATCCTCGAAATCGATTGTCTCGAAGAATCCTAGCGTACCCGTATCAGTTACGCCAAAGATTAGCGACTGATCCGAAATGAGTGTGTCAGCCATTACGGCCTCCTATTAATTAACTGATGATTCTGATGTTGATGATTGCGACGAGGAAGCGCTTGAACTCGAACTGTTCGCGCTGCTTTCGCTCGTGCTTGAAATTGACGAACTCGATGATAGTGACGTTGATGACTGGCTAGAGCTGCTGCTTGACGACGATGATGAGCTTGACGAAGAAGAAAGCGACGATCCGCCTGTACTACTGTCGCTGCTACTTGATGACGACTCGTCTGGTACGTCTGTGCATGTTGCCCACATTTCAATCGTGAATGCGCGTCTGCGTATGCGCTCGCGCCCGACTGTATCCGCTGCAACGCTTGCGCCTGCCTCTTTTGCACCGTACACGGTGAAGCCTGTGACTGTATTAAGCCAACGCTTGAGGTTACGATCACGTACAATGTCACGTGCCGCGCCCAGGTTAGTTGTAACCGTGCTGCCATCGCTGTCGTTGCTCCTCTCTGTGTACGATGAAATTTCTACAAAAATTATCTCAAGCCCAGTACGGCCCGCGTATTCTTCTGGGTGCTCGGCGCTAACGCATTGCACCGTAACGCACGGATACGCAACATTGCTGCTGTAGTCGAACGCGCGCCTTACCGTCGTACCTGTAGTAAAATCTGATGACTGGCCTAAAGCCGCAATAACCGCCGCTTCTGCCTTCCATTCCGTGTTGGATTGTACGGCCATTTAGCGACTCCATCGCTTTTCCATGCGCTTTGCCATCCTGGCCAAACGCTTATCGTAAATTCTGACTGAGTTTCGGTATGCGCGCGGAACAACTGCACTACTACCTTTCATCTCTTGTATGTATGGCACGTTATTAATGAGCGAGTATGTCGGCTTGTTTCGATGCTTTAGGTTGTCAACATGTCCACCGAAATCACGCCAGCGCTCGCCACGAGGTCCAGAGCCGCGAAAGAACCAGCCTCTTGGCTGAATATTCAGCGAAAGCATCGCATTACCCCAACCCGCCTTAGCAAATCCGCGCGTCCTTCCCTTGCCGATTGGTGTAACCTTGACCAACTGCTTAACCGTGTCCTTGCTTGCGTTGCGAATAACAGTGGGCATCTCAGCGCGTACCATCGTTTCCATCCTCGCGACTCGCTTCTGAAATTCGCGCTCAGACTCCTTCTCCCAACCCGTAAACGTCTTGTCCTTGCCAGGGGTGAAGGTTGATTTTTGGATATTTACGTTTGAAAGCCTAAAGGCCATGCCCGTATTTCTCCGCTAAGTCCAATCGCAGTATGTCTTGAGCGTCATCCGTATCCTTTGCCAGTACCAAGTATTCTGTGCCGCCGATAGAAATGAGATCGTCGACGTCGGGGACACTTGCCAAGTCTGCTAAAACCAAGTAAACGCTAAAAACGTACCGATCTCGCAAACCTTCCGACGCCGACTCTCTCATTTGTTTGACACTCATGCGAGTGCCTGTGTACGAACTACCGCTAACAGTCACCGTCACAGGCAAATCCTGCTTTACGATGAACTCTGCGTCTGCGTCTAAGATCGTACTATCTAAAGCCATTTTAGGCTACCTTACGGGCTACTGCTGCTGCTTGACGTGTTGCCGGCGACAGTTGAGCTGCTTGAACTGTTGCCAAGGCTACTGCTGCTGCTTGACTGCGAGCTGCTTGACATAGTGCTGTCACTGGACGACGATTGCGACGAACTCGATAGCGTACTGTCAGAACTGGAACTCTTTGAGCTGCTGCTACTGTCGCTGCTTGAACTTGATGAGTTTGAACTTGACGACGAACTACTGTTGTTTGCAGTGATTCCGCCAATATCCTTCCAAACGGCAGCGCCTGCTGTGTGATCAGAGCAGATGTACAAACCATTGTCGGTATTATTATACCAAAGTGCGCCAACCCGAAAGGGACGCCCTAATCCAGCCGTATCCGCACTGTCATGATCTGATGTCGGTTTTGTCGTGCTGTAATGCGTAACCTGTGCATCATTATTCAGCATCGACTGCAACCGCAGATAATCATCCCATGACTTCGACGACGGAAACGGCACTGACGGGCGCGATGCTTGGTAGTAGACACCAGCACTGCCAGTCCAACCGCTTAAACCTGTTTTCCTATCTAGGCCCATATGCCTACCTCCAAAAGAAGGGCTAGGCGGGGAGTCTTACCTCCCCGCCAATTGCCGTTGCAAGTTTGCTTAGAACAACGCGCGAAGCGTCAGACTAGCGGCCGAGCAATCGCCAGAAGAACTGGACGTAGTAGCCTGGATGCGGACATACCGACTGATGTCAGACGGCAAACGGAAATAGACGGTGTTGGCTGTATCGCCGGCACCACCCGCGCCCGTCATAGTCGCCTCATCAAGAGTATAAACGGCAGTAAACGTGCTGTCGTCGGTTGACTCTGCCAGTACATAAGTAATGGTTTCGCCATTCGGCAAAGCGGTCGAGTCCAAACTTGCGCTTGCTGAGACGAGTTCAAACTCAATCTCTGCAAGAAACGGAGTGACAGCGTTGAGATCAACGCTCGCACTATTAACCGTAGTCGAAGCCGCTGACGGCAAAGCCAGCGAGGCTGGATTTAGAGCGGCATCGCTACGGGCTGGGGAATAATCGTTGGGCATTTTTTCAATACTCCTCTATTATGCATCTTCGGTGTCAAGGATGGAGTCCGTGACGATGATCGGCACGCCGGCTACGCTGTCGGGATTCGGAGCAGGGCTACCGACGACATTTGTTGCTGTACGGCTTGCGCGCAATTGCTCAAGTGAACGTCGACTCATGAAAAGCCAATTCGGGCGAATGCCGACGGGGAATGTTGACAGCAATTCATAAATCATGTCATCAGTCAAAGTCGACGCAGTTGTCAGATTCTTAATGCGTCCGAGTGCGTTTTCGTTTGCAACCTGCAAACCAATATCAAACGTGAGCGGCGTGCGCCAAGCATCATACGGGTTTGAGTTGCTGTCAGTTACACGGACAATGCGCGGATCATCAGTCTCAAATGAACCCTCATTACCGAGAATCCACTGGACACCGCGCTCACCGCCGACAACAGCCCATACGGACGAGCGAGCCGAGCCAGTACCGCCAGCATCAACCTCAATCGTCGATCCTGTCAGTTCGTTCAATCCCTTAAAACCCTTGGTAGGGCTGCCGGCAATTGAAGTCTCAACAGTAGTCGCAGTGCCGTAGTAAAACTGCGAACCCATGCCGCGAAACGCGCCTTCGAGCATACCAGATGCTTCACGCGCCAATACAACTTCCGTACCATCCTCAGCCTGTCGCGCAACGGCAACATCAACTTCGCTGGACACGTCAACAGTGAAAGTTTCGTGCAGGCGCTGCTTGAATACGGACTGAACCGCAGCGGCACCCTCGTTAGCATCACGGAAACCAACCGTAGGAATGGTTGTACGATGCAGTGTCTTGTACATATAGCCGCTAATCGTGCGCGCAGGAATCACCTGGACTTCAGGCGCAGCAAGCAGCGAATCTTCAATCAGATCGCCAACCGTTCCATTTTGCTTGGCGATATCAAGTAGTGTAAGAGCCATTTTTTCTTACTCCTTTATTCGTTATTCAGATTGAGCGATGCGGCAAACCTGGCGACTCCGCGCGAGACTCCATTTCGCTCAAGTTCAGCAGCACGCTTATCAACCGATGCTGCCTTGTTTTCTTCGTCTGTCGAAACCGCTGCAAACTCGGCGGGTTCTTCTTCGCCAATTTCAACGGATTCGGCTAACTGCATTTCCAAGTCAGCGACACGATCCTGCATGTGTGCGAGGTATGCGTCTTTGGCTTCTGCTGCCGTCAGCTTTTCCTCAAAGGCATACTCAGCAAAGGCAGGGCCGTACGCGTCGTACAGTTCTTTGAATCCAACTGGCTGTTCCTGTACTTCGACAACTTCTGCGGACTCTGCCGTGAATGTCTCGGTATCGGTTCTTCCTTCCGTCGAAAGCTCTACAGCTTCGTCGGCGTTTTCGTTCGTCTCATTAATCGTCTGATTATCGAGCATTTCTGTTTCCTCTGGTTCATTGTTGCGCTCATGCCGTGCTTTGTAGCGAGCCATGAACTGTTCAACGACTGCGGGATTCGCTTCGATCAATTCCCATAGTCGCTCATTATTGTCTAAAAAATCCGTTGCAATGGTTGCGAACTCTGCTGACTTGATACCAAACAGCCCATCCGTTGCCGCGCCCTCATCAACCACATCGACACCATGCAACTTTTCGATAGTGGCGTAAGGATCTCCCGCTAGTTGTCGAAATTCAGGCTCGCTCTCGCTAAACTTGTTGCCGTCCTTGTCAACCCTGTACGATTCGCCAGGGGTGAAAACGATTGACATTCCGAACATGTCAGGATCATCCGCAGCCATTGACAAAACCCGTTCGTACAGGTTGCCGGCAGGCGTATCCTTAGCGCTGTTGCTCAAAAACAAATCTCCGCGCGCCGTTTCGCCATCGACGTAAAAGTTCTTGGCGCGTCCGATGAATGGTGCGTCCAACAGCGCGTTACCGCACATTGTCGGATGCCCATACCTTACCTTGATACCGCCGCTGCCCTGCTCGTTTCCTAGTCTGGCCACATCATCGACAAACGATTGATCGAGTTGCACGCCATGTCCTTTCGCAGGCCCGACTTGATTAAGCGAGATGCCGCGAATGACGCCCTTTTCCGCGTCAATTTCGGCCTCGCTTACGTTAAATATCGCAGTTGCAAATAGTTGTTTTTTACTCATCTTGTCCTCTGTCCTGTACTGTCTCATTCGCGGGATTGCTAACACCTTCTTCGTCGCGCGTGGTTATGCTTCCTGGCATTGCGATCTGTAGTGTTGCACCCTTGTTGACAGCCATTTCTTCTTCTTCTGCGAGTTCGTCAATCGTCCGTTCCCATGACTGATCGCTGCAACCCATTAAGTTTTTCGCCTCGCGCCGTGACAGCAACCCGTTGGCGACTGCGATTGAGTAGGCGTTTACCTCTTTTAGCGGATCAATCCACGGAATGCCGCATGGACGCCATACCCATGCAGGATTAACGGGCGTCGTGCCATCCTGCGGACGTTCGCGGCGTGGCAGTAGTCCAGATCGCTCCCATGTACCGATTTTCCACGCTGTTAGTTCGTCGAGGAAATCAATCAAGTCTGCCTGCTTCGCACGAACTGATCGTTGATAATTCAATAAGTCCTGGCGCTGCGCTGAGTAGCTCGACT
>Ga0255768_10006126_pt1 | contig 11427 bp, 10 predicted proteins | sample 071ome_33_FD_179983 | JGI IMG/M metagenome (GOLD analysis project Ga0255768, IMG submission 179983) | Coastal salt marsh microbial communities from the Groves Creek Marsh, Skidaway Island, Georgia - 071412AT metaG (version 2) | ecosystem: Environmental > Aquatic > Marine > Intertidal zone >...
GTGTTCTAAACGACCAAAAATACTTTCTCCCAATGTACGATCGTCCGTTGGACTGATTGGTAATACGGTAAACAAAACCAAAGTACTCCCCAATATCATCAGAGTCAAAAAGTTCGCCATTATATCTCCAAGGATTTTCGTAGCTCATACTATAGAATATTATGAGCTATTATTTATCTTTAACCGGGACAAACCTAGTCTATTGACGTTTTGGGTTCTTGTCAAGCTCTTGATAAATATTCAATAAAGAGTTATAATATGGCGGTATACGTCAATAATATTACTGTTAATACAGGGGAAAACTTTTACAGAGATTTCTATCTTGATAATATTGATGGAACTCCATTAGATCTGACTGGATACACTGGAAAGTCGGAAGTTAGAAAGCACCCAGATAGTGTTGGTGCTGCAACGACATTTACTCTTGGTTTTGTTGATAGACCTAACGGAAGAATTAGATTATCTCTCACTAGACAAGAAACGGAAAAAATAAAACCAGGTCGTTACGTGTATGATGTAATGTTTACAGATACTTCGAATAAGAAAAGTATCGTAATTGAAGGAAATATTTTAGCAACACAAGACATAACTCCACAATGTATTAAAACTGTTTATGATAAAAAGTGGGGTGCTATAACAAGTGATGCTGGAAGTGGTGGTGATCAAACACTTAGGGCAGGAACTGGTATTGAAGTTGCAACTATAGATACATTAGGAACCTATGGAGTTGTTATATTTGGTTATCATGCCGGTTGTGGATCTTTACCAAACACACTTGCAACTGTCCAAGCAAATATTGATAAGATAGAACAATATATTGCAAGTGGTGGTGTTGTGTGGTTTAGGGGAGAACACACAACTTGTGGAAATCAAACACAATCAAATCAAGTTTTAGCAGAACTGGGAACTGTTATGAGATTGGCAGATCCTGGTTCGTCAGAAGCTCAGTCCGCAACAAATCTAACAAAAGCAACTTCAAGTACATTAATGCCACCAATGACCAGTGCTGCTTCAAACTATGTTGAATTAAATGGTGCCAATGGTCTTTATAAATTTGGTAGTGGATATACTGCTGCTTATGAAAAAATAGGAAACGGAGTTGTGTTTGTTCAATCTGATGTCGATGGAAGTTGGGAATCGCCATCAGATGAACTCTATGCAGGTATTAGAGATTTAGTTATATCTGACAACTATCCATACTCATAATAAATAGTTAAAAAAGAATGTCCGCAGTATACGTACATAATATTACTATCAATAGCGGAACCGACTATGAGCAAGAGTACGATATGTACGAAGTCGGTGGAAAAATTGTGGATCTTACAAACTATACAGCAAAGGCACAACTAAGAAAGCACAGAGGTAGTGGAACTGGTGTAAGTTTTACTGTTGGTTTTCCTAATCGTACTGCTGGAAAAGTACAACTTTCTATTCCAAGTTGGGTGACTTCAAGACTTAAACCTGGAAGATATATCTATGATATTCTTTTTACAAAACCAAATGGAACCAATGAGATAGTTCTTGAGGGGAATGTAAATGTGAGAGCAGGAATATCTACCAGTTGTTTTGGTGGAGGAACAACACCGGGAAGTGCTCATAGACTTTGTATTGCTGTAATTGATGAAAGTGATAGCCAATCATTTGCTGGAATGGAATCTAAATGGGCACAATTCCGTTCTACATATCCTAAGAGAACATTTTATTTGCTACAACCAACTGGTGATGGATTTGGTGATCTTGTGGGTAGTACTAATTATGATACATTGAGATGTCCCGATGATTTTTTAAATAAAACAACTGTAAACACTTCTCCTCTAATTTAAGATGTCTCAACAAGGATTTCCAAATGGTGGAATATTGCCAGATGACGGCAATAATACTTACTCAAACTTAATTAGAACTGAAGCACAAATTAGAGAAATTGCTGGTGATCTTGCTCGTCAAGCATTTGCCGATGGTGCAATACATCCGACACAGCAAGTAACCATAGCAACTCAAGCAGAGGGAATTCTTACTGCAACATTGGGTCTTGCTCAATATTGGTGGCAACAAGTAACTTATCAAGGAAACGATGGATATGGATCTGCAAACAATCCAGTGAGTCCTGTAATGAGTGCAGAAACCAATACCGCATTTATGCAAATGCTTGGAAGTTCTGCCGATCCACAAGCATTGTATCAAAATTATGAAAATAGTTCTAATGGTCCAAGAAATTTAGTTGGTGTTCAAAATTTCTTTTTTAATCTTGGATTGGGATCAGATGCATTTTCTTGGGACTCAAATGGGAATTTGAATATAAACGATACTTATGTTTTTACAGGTATCAATGACTTTGGAATTGCTCCACCAGAAGCATTAAGAGATGCAGCACTTAGCGGAGATCCTGGTGCGATTGCACAGGTAATACCATATCTTCTTGGTGGTATGGTTGGAGTTGTAATTGGTGGTGCTATATTTGGTTCTACTGCAGTATTGAGAAGTGGTCTTGACGGAATCAATGAAATTATTGCTAATGTGTTTTTTAATGGGTTACGCCCAGACGGTGATTCAACACGGGGATTTGATTGGGCTTTATGGAGAGATGAAAACGGTGATCCATTGAATGCAAATTTTGGTGAAATTGAACCAATGGCAATCAGAAAAACATTCACACCAGATGAGTTGTATGAAGCAAATCCAGCATTGTTTTTTGATGCAGTAAACAAAGGGTTGATACCTTTCAGTGCATTAATACAAATGGAAAACTTTGTTTGTAATTCACTTGAAGTTGGTGTTGGTCCAAGTGCATTTTTGCCCAATTATCCATCAGTAGCATCGGACATTGGATCTGATCCTAGTAACTGGACTCTTGGTGGTGGTGGAAACTATCCAAGACCATTTACAAGTTTCGGACAGAGAATCAATGAAGCAACATATTCTCTTGGACCATTTGCAAAATTTGGAAATGTATCTGGAAGAATTGGAAATCTTTCTTTACTATGTGTAGATACTGATGTTACAGATCTTGGATTTATAAGGCAAGATTGGTATAATGCAGATAGAGGGAATTCAATATATGCAAGTTCTGGGGAACTTGAGAAATGGCAATGGTGGGATCAGGCAAATAAATCAAAAATACGCTTTCCATATGGACACCTTCCTGGAAATCCAGAATTAGAAATCGAAGTTGCCACAGCATCTTATGCCAATAGTAGTATCTACAAATACAGTGTAGATTTACCAACGCCAAATGATTACACATTACTGGTAGGAATGGTAATATTAGCAGCAACACTAAGAATTTAAAGGAGTAGTATAATGCCAAGACCTACTAGTAACGAAAGAATATCTTTTAAGAATTATCTAAGAGCTAATAAAGTAAAATTTACTAGTGGAATACAAACTTGTATTCTGGGAGAAATTCAAGATGTAATTCTCAATATTTCGTCGGGGATAGACACGTCGCAAGTTACTAGACTTATTATATTTGATGACGGTGAAAGAGTTGGTCTATCTACAGTATTAGAGCAACAACAATTATTTTATGTACCAGCACTACCAAATGATTCTATCATTATTGGTGTTGGAACAGATGGTGACGGTGGTAGCAAATCCTATGCTGGATATAAATTAAAGTTTGTTGGTGACGGGCAAGGCATTCAATATGGTGATGCAACTTATGGGTTAAATGATGTAATTGGTCTTGGAACACATGCCTCTCTTACAGTTCTTGGACTTGGTGGTGGATTATTTCAACCCGGTAATCCACCAACATATTCAGTTACACCGTCATCTACAAATGTATTTGAAGGAAGCACCGTCTCATTTACAGTCAATACAACCAATGTAGGTGCTGGAACAACTTTATTTTACAGTATAGTCGGTTCTGCTTCCAGCACAGATTTTGTTGGAAATAATCTTACTGGATCTTTCCCAATAGAAGGAATATCAAATAATGTTGGTTTTGCTACATTTACAAAAACAATTGCAATAGATTCTAACTATAATGAAGGTGTTGAAGCATTTGTTGTTAGGATTTTAACAGGTAGTTCTACCAATGGTGGAAGTGTTGTTGCAACCTCTAGTACTGTCTTTATTCAAGATCTTGGTGCTCCAGAATATAGTAGTGTAACTCCTTCAACAACAACTGTTAACGAAGGTGGATCCGTAAACTTCACTATTAATACAGTTAATGTTGGAGCAGGAACTACATTATATTTCAGCACTGCTGGTGGTGTAGAAGCAGCAGATTTTTCTGATAATTCACTAACAGGATCATTTAATGTTGTAAGCACCGGTGCAACAACAGGTGTTGCAACTGCAACTAGAACGATTGCATATGATCTAAATGATGAAGGTGATGAGCAATTTACGCTTACAGTTAGAACAGGTTCTACATCTGGAACTGGTATTGCAACAAGTCCAACTATTACTGTAAGAAATACTGCGCCATCGTATTCAGTAACTGCGAATAAAACGTCAGTTGATGAAGGAGAGTCGGTAACATTTACAATAACTACCAATGGAGTGCCTGCGGGATCAACTCTCTACTGGACACTTACGGAAATATCTGGAACTGTTACTCAAGGAGACCTTAATAATCCAACAGCACTCAGCGGCGGAATCAGTATCAACAGTTCTACTAATAATGTAGTAAGTATCACAAAGTCACTCAAACGTGATTATGAAACTGAAACAGTAGCAGAATCTGTCAGATTTGATTTGAGAACTGGATCCACAAGTGGACCAGTTGTTGCTTCTTCTCCTATCATTTACTTCATTGATATATCAAAAACTCCAGGATCAGAAGCAGACGGATTAACCTTTGGTCCAGTTCAAGTTAATAGGGATAATGGAAGCGCTGCAAATGCAACTGACTGGTACACAATCTGTGATTTAGACAATGTTCCAGATGGTTCTTCTATCGCTTTGTTTATTGATGGTTCTGGAAGTATGACGCAGGCAACTGTTCAGGCATCTTATGAACTTCTTGTATCAAAACTAGCAGCAAGAAACATTACAATCACAACTGTTACAAACTCACAGGAAGATTGGATTACTCCATTCTTAGTTGACCTTCCATAAATATTTAAAAAACGATGGCAGTCACATACGTTAGTAATCTAGTCCTTTACACTGGTACAGACTTTGAGCAAACATTTGTTCTTGAAGACACCCAATCTAACAGTGCTATGGATTTAACTGGATATAATGGTTGTGCTCAAATGAAAAGATATGAGTCTTCATTAAAGACTGCAGACTTTACAGTATCTTTTGGTAACGATAGAACAAAAGGGAGAATTACAATCTCCATGCTTTCTACTGTGACTTCTGGATTAAAAGCAGGAAAATATTTCTACGACTTACTATTAAACAGTCCCTCAGGAACTACTACAAGAGCAGTAGAAGGGACTGTTTTAGTTAAGAAAGCAGTAACTAGATAATTACTTCTTCTTATAAGAATTTGGATATTTTTTTCTGTGAGCTTGCATTGCTTCCCTATATCCTTTAGTTTCTGCCGCATTGAAACTCATTGGTTTTCCTTCTTGAGGGTGACCTGGTGGATTGGGAATAGGATTTCCATCAATAGAAGGATTTGAATACCCAATTGGTTTCTTTGGATACTCTTCAATAATGCTCTGGATAAAGTCATTATCCAACTGTTGCATTACATATTCTACTTCTTCAATAGTAGAAGCATGTCCCTCTGAAATGAGGTAGTCTGCAATCAGATCATAATGATCTTGATACATTTTTGGAACAGGATTTGCTCTAATATTTCTATATGCGTCACGGGTTACTTTAAAACCATGACTGCTCTTATAAAGGTCTCTTGGTTGATTTTGTAACATCCACCAACCATAACTTGACTTTGGTTTTGCTTCTGCCTCTGCTTTTGCTTCTGCTTCTGCTTTTGCCTTTGCTTCTGCCTCTGCCTTAGCCTTTGCTTCTGCTTCTGCTTGAGCATCTGTTTCTGTAGAAGGTTTTTCTGGTGCTTCTGGAGTCTTATCGTCTTTCTTTGGTTCTACTTCTACTGGAGAGGGAATTACTCCCTTGTCCATAAGAGTCTTTCCAAGAATAGTAATTAGTCCGGCACCACCAGCAATTGGTGCTCCTTTTTTAATTTTATCTTTTACACCTGGTGGAATTCTATCTAAAATATTTTTACCAGATCCAGAACCACCAGCACCTGTAGTAACTCTTGTTCCTCCAGATGTTGTTCCTCCTCCACCAGCACCACTAGTAATTGGTCTACCTCCAGCAGTTTGTGTAGGAGTTGGAACTTTTGGTGCTCTTATTCTCTGACCACGGAACAATCTGTTTAACCAATTAAAATTAATTCCTCTGCCTTGCTCAACCATATACAATGCGGTGACTTCTTTTAAGTCACCACTACTAAAATCAATTTCTTCTGATAAAGTAACGGATTCAAATATTTCCATTACCTTTTCTTCTTGGTCATCCATACACCAAAATTCAACAATCTCATCGACACTATATCCTTCTTCAAGCATCGAATAAGAAACGTGGAAGAATACTTTTTGTTCTTCGGTAAGATTGTAATACATTTGTCAGTTACTTCTCTATCTTAGTATTTATTTGTTGCCAGCTCTTGATCTTTGAGCAGAAACATTTGCCCTTCTAACTGCTTCGTCACTAGCAGCATATCTCTTCTTAAGGAAGTCTGATATCCATGGTAAACCAGAATCTGCAGTTCTTCTTCCAACTCTTTCAAGAGGATTGGATGAGGTGTATGCAAGCGATGCTGGGGCATTTGCGTGCTTGTAGACAGTTCTAGTTACGCCGTCACTACCAGTCAATTTAGAGGCATATCCAACCCTCTCACGACCTTGTGCGTCACGGATAATTCCCTTTCCACTTGCCTTTGATTGGACATTTTGTGAGGGAACACCTGCCTGAACCGTTCTGTTTGCCTTTGCCATCCATTCTTTATCACTCTTACTTGCACCTGCTGCAAAACCACCAATAGTATCGCCAACATATGATCCAACCATAGGACCAACAAAACCAGCAACCTGTTTTCCACCAGGAACTCTTCCAAGTAAAGATTGAAGAACTTTTGTAGTAGCTACAGATCCAATAGTAGTACCACCACCTCTAGCAAGGGCAAGATTGCGTGCATATTCGTCGCTTTGTCCTTGTGCCTTTGCAGTTGTGTATGCATCAGCAGCACTAAATCCACCCCAAACAAGACCAGTACCAAGACCACTACTACTACGTTTTGGTTTTGGAGTAGCAGTTCTTGGTTTGAGAGTTACTGACTGACCAGATCTTGTTGCTGTAGAACCTTTCCCAAGATCAGGTAAAATATTTTGTCTTCTTGCTTGTGGTGTTGCTGGTGTAGAAGTTGTGGCAGGAGGTTTTGGAGCACTAGAAAGTCTGCTGCTAGGACCAGCATCGCCACTTGCCCTTCTTCTAGTTGGAGCAGCAGGTTCTGGTAATTCTGCTCTCGTGGTTCTTGTCCACTCTGGTGTAGGTGCTTGTGGTTGGGGAGTTGGTGTTGACGTTTGTGGTTTATATGTAAATGATCCTGATTTGGATTTTGTAAACTCAAGATTCTGACCAGCAGTTGATGGTGCTTTTGGTTGTACTCTTTGTGTTTTAGAAAGATCAGGAGATGACGCTGGTGCAGTGCTCTTTGCCGGCAGAGTTTTTGTTGTAACTTGAGTCCCAAACTCTGGTTTTGGTGCAGGTGGTTGCTGTGGAATTGCAAGTTTCAGTGTCTGCCTAACTTTGGTCGCTGTAGAAGTAGATACAGGTGCAGTTGGTTTAGGACCACCAGTTGCTGCTGTAGTTGTTGGTTTTAATGTTGTTGTGGTTAATTGTGGTGCAGGTGGTCTAGAAGTTGAAGCAGTTGAAGCAGCAGTAGACCTTGAAGGTCTTGATGGTGGTGTTTCAAGTTGTGCTCTTTTACCACCAACTTCCTGCTGGATCTGTGATTTTACCTTGGCAACCTCTTTAGGATCTGCCATGAAACCCTTAACTCTCTCCATTGCTGCTTTTCCTTGCTCTGGAGAAATCTGTCTAGCATTTCTACCACCAAGAGCACCTTTGGTTTCCCTATTTAAAAGGAAATTTTCAACACCCCTATCGGTAGGAGTTCCCTGAGGACCTTGAGTTCTTATAAGTCTCTTTACGTCCAGATCTCCAACTTGGACTTTGGCATATTGTTCTGGACTTGGTGCAGTACCACCTCTTCCCTTTGGTAACTTAGTTAAAGCATCTAGTGGTTTATAAGTTGGTCTTCCAGTTTTAGGATCAGCACCTGTAGGAGTTCCAAAAGATTGTCTAAATCTTGCTGCCCTTTGAGAGACATCAGATTGCTTAATTGCTTCTGGTTTTGGTGCAGTATCCGCTGCTCTTAAATTTGCTTGTAATCTTGCAGTAGTAGTTGGATCTGCATCCTTCATTCTCTGCAGAGTTCTAGCAGCCTCTTTTGATGGAGCACCTGGATCACCCAACCTCATTGTAGTAACAGGACCACCTTTTGTTGTATCACCTAAAGGATATCTTGATGGTGGTTTTGTCTCTCTTGATCTTTGGGCAACTTCTGCTGCTTGGTTTCTGAGTCTAGCAGCATCTGGATTAATGTCAGCAACATCTGCTGCAGCTTGAGCACTTCTAGAAGGTTTTTGTTGTGTCTGTCTCTCTAGTCTTTTTAAAAGTTCATCCTTAGAAACATTAGAAGAAACAGCACCTGGTTCGTCTTTAACGTTAAAGAATCTTCTTACAACGTCTGCAGGATTATCTGCAGGATTATTGGATCTTGAGGGATCTTGAATATTTGCACGTGCCTCTCTTCTATCGAAGGGGGTAATTCGGGTTCCTTTAACTCCCCCATCACCACCCTTTCTTCCGTAATTTTTCCCCTTTCCTTCAGATAAAGATGCCATTTTTTCAGAATATTTTAAATGTTTACTAATATGTGCTTATATTAATCTTTTGGATTTTTTGCTTTTTCTTTTTCTTCTTGCTCTTGCTTCTTCTTCAGATACTTTTGATACATGTCCCACTGTCTCATACCCTCAATACCAAGAGCACCAAGTTTAAGAGTATTTTGAATAGCACCACCAAATGGCATTGCTGCAGCAGCACCTAGACCATAATCTATTTTTGCTTCATAAGATCCTGGTCCTTCTGGACGATTGAAACCATCCCACGCTCTATTTGCACCAATAGCACCAGTGATTATTTCAATGGGTCTTCCTTTTTTTACCCACTGTCTTCCAGCACTTTGTCCAACGCGGCGAAGACCACCTAAAAGACCACCCAAACCTTCATACAAGTTTGAGACGGCTTCGTCAGATTCAACAACAAATTGTTTATAAGTCTTCATCGCTTACACTGTTTTTAGATATTTATAATTCATTTTGATTGGGAAGATTGTCCTCTAATTTCTCTACTATATCTTAAATTATTTGCATTTGCTTGTGCTCTTTCACGATCTCTTGCTTTTTGAAGTTCCGACTGTGAATATCTACCCAAACCAAGAAATCTTTGTACTTTACTTCCAATATCATCTGCAGCAATTCTATCAGAAACATCTGCTCTTGCAAGATAAACTGGTTTTCCATTTTTATATGCAAGATCCCCAACTTGACCGGATTTCAAAAGTTTAGTCTTTGGAAGATTTACTGTTCTTCCATTAGTGGTAATTGTATTTGCTTTTGTATCAACTTTCATTGGGGCACCAGTACCAACAATGGCAGATCCTTGTTTACTACCATAGGTTCCCTGTTGTGCTTCTCGTTGTCTTCCAGATCTAGCAGCGTCTGTGGACATTGCATGACGAGTTGCATCAAGATCCGGAACCAATTTTGTATCAGTCTTTAATGCTAATGGATCAAATGTGGTAACAGTATTACGCTCTAATTCTTTTGGACTACGATCTCTTCTCATTATATCTTGAGCCAGTCTTGCCCTTCTTTGATTTGCATCCCATCCAGTTGCTCTTGAAACTGCCTGACGTGCTGGACGTGTTGCATCTACTACTGCGTCATAAGCACTTGAAACTGCTGCATCCCCAAGAACACCACCTAATATACCTCCTGCACCAGTAGTAAGCCATTTTGGTCCTGGAAGTCTAGCACCAAGTTGAGCACCCACTTGCATACCCTTTTGCCAACCAGCACCGCTAGCAAGGGCTCCGCCAGTAGATCTTGCTTGAGATTGTCCTTGCTCTCTCCTACTATCATAGTTGTATTTAATATTACTCAACGTCGATAAAGTATTATATGCATTATTACCAAAGTTCCTTACAGGTTGTGGTACATTATTTTTAAGATTGGATAATGCACCCCTGACATTTTTTAACAAAGATGGTCTTGTTGTAGTTGTTACTGGTGCTGTGCCCCTTGACACTGGCGCAGAACTTGAAGGTGTTGCACTACTAGTAACTCTACTACTTGCTGGTGCAGATTGGCGTTGCGCTAAAAGTTGATTTCTTTTTGCTGCACTAGTTCTCTTGAGCAATTCTTGGAATTGATCATCGCTCATTCTTGCAATAGTAGCAGCATCAACATCTTCACTAATATAATTTAAAAACTCATTGAACGTTTTCATGTATACCCAACGTTTTTTAGGTATTTATTAAAAAAGGAGGATGTTACTCCTCCCATTGATTATTCCATTCAGAAACGTAATCATAATCACCAAACAGAAAATCGTCTGCTGCAGCAGCTTCTTTGTATGCATTGTAAGAATTTTCTAATTCTGTTTTTTGTGAAGGAGGAATAGGAGTGAGTGGTTCAATCTCATCCATTTCCCTCCAAACTTTTTCAAAATCAGAGGCTGAATCCAGAGAAGGTATCTGCTTTAACATCTTGTTTGATTCCCCCAACGATATAGGATTCGACTTCGGTTTCTTGTGGTGCCACTTGAAGACCCTTTGAAGAAATCCAATGCTCAGTCCAAGGGAGTGGATTATTCTTTGCTGGAATATCATAAAGCGGTTTGAGTCCAATTGCTTTCATTCTACGGTTTGCAATCCATTCGACATACTGTTGTAACAGTTTGTCATTAAGACCGATCATAGATCCATCCTTGAACAGATACTCTGCCCAGAGTTTCTCTTGGTTTACGGCGTTCTCAAAGGTCTTGTAGACCCACTGTTCTTCTTCTTTGGAGATACGTGCCATTTCTGGGTCATCACCCTCCTTCCACTTGTTCATAATGTTTTGAGTAATGACCAAGTGCTGGTTCTCATCACGAGCAATCAATGAGATGATCTTTGCACTTCCTTCCATAAGCTTGAGTTCGCCAAAAGCAAAACTGCAAGCAAATGACACGTAAAAGCGAATGCCTTCAAGAATATTAACGTTTGCAACTGCGCGGAAAAGTTTCCGTTTGAGTTCATACCTTGCCTCTTGTGCGTAGGGGACTTGCTCTAATGCGTGCTGCCATTGATTCGAGTTATCATACTGATGT
>Ga0255768_10006139_pt1 | contig 11414 bp, 11 predicted proteins | sample 071ome_33_FD_179983 | JGI IMG/M metagenome (GOLD analysis project Ga0255768, IMG submission 179983) | Coastal salt marsh microbial communities from the Groves Creek Marsh, Skidaway Island, Georgia - 071412AT metaG (version 2) | ecosystem: Environmental > Aquatic > Marine > Intertidal zone >...
TGGTGATATCGCTTCTATTCAGAACGCACTCATCACGAAGGCTGAGACTACTCAGAACTTCCTTGCTGTCCTCTCTCCCAAGTATAACATCGGTAGACTACAGGACGCAATCGACTGGTCAAACGGTTTGAGCGAGACTCGTACTGCTGCTATCAATAGCTCTTACGCTGCTCTCTACTGGCCTTGGCTCAAGGTCTTCTCAGTGTTCGATGGTAAGGATCGCTGGTACGATCCCGCTATCTTCGCTGTTCGTCAAATGACCTACACTGATTCAGTATCCGATCCTTGGTTCGCTCCCGCTGGCTTCGTTCGCGGTAGACTTACCAAGCCTCTTGAGACTGAGGTTGTCCTCAACCAAGGCGACAGAGACACCATGTACAGTGGTGGTAATGTTCTCAACCCAATGGTTAACTTCCCCCAAAGAGGCATCGCTGTCTGGGGCCAAAGAACCACTCAAAGAGATCCTTCTGCTCTAGACAGAATCAATGTCCGCAGACTCATGATCTACCTCCGCAAGGTTATCCTTGCCTCTACTCAGCGTCTTGTATTCGAGCCTAACGATAGATTCACTTGGGCTAGAGTAGAAGGTCTTGTCAACCCCCTTCTTGATGATATCGCTCGCCGCAGAGGTATCACTGAGTTCAAGGTTTTCTGTGACGAAACCACTAACACGCCACTTCGCGTTGACAGAAACGAGATGTGGACCAAGGTGCTAATCAAGCCTACCAAGACTGCCGAGATGGTAATCTTCGAGCTTAACCTCACCTCTCAATCCGCTAACCTCGGATCACTCTGATACTAAATAATTAATCATGGCAACATCACCAATCTATATCGACGCTGAGAACTTCAGAGAGAAGGAAGCAGGCGAAGGTCTTCCTCTTATCTCTCAGGGGCTTGATTCTGTAAGAACTTATCAGTTTGAGTTACACTTTGCTGATATTCCTGACGGAATCATCGACGGCCTTGCTGACGAAAGAGATCTAGTTCTTGCTTGCAAGCAAGTTTCTCAAGTAGGATTCTCAATTGAACCCATTGAAGTTCATCGCGTCAACGATAAGGTATTCTATCCCGGTAAAGCCAGCCCAGAGGAGCTTACTGTAACCTTTGATAACTTCTACGGCACTAATGCAGAAGTTTCGCAGGCCCTATACAGATGGTTCCAAAGCATTTACAACCCAATAACAGGGCGCTTCAACACTGCTCCCGGTGCTGCTGGAGGTGGTGTTGCTCCAAAAGACGGCTTCAAATGCAAGGCTAACCTCTACCACTTAGATGCTCAAGGTAGTCCTATCGCTGAGACAATCATGATGGGTCTTATGCCAATCAGTTGGAAGACTGCTGAGTTCAACTACTCAACCAACGAGTTCCATACCATAGAGATGGGCTTCCGTTACGATTTCCTTCAGCACAAAACCTTCGCAGGCTGATTTAACTCAACTGCAAAAAAGTCAATCTTAATTAAGCCCAACCCAGCACTCACCGTTGGGTTGGGCTTTTACCTATAATAGAATGATGGATTATTACTACGCATTACTGGAAAGCTATGACCTTCTCAAGAAGAGGAAGTTCAAGATGTCCATTGTTGAGCAAGAGGACGGTAAGTCCCAAACGGCATCAGATATTCAAGGTAAAGCTCCTGCTGAAAAAGGTCCTATTGATGGTTACGGGGACATACAGTTTAGCAAATCTAAAGATGGAGCGGTCGTAGCATCAGCAGGGCGTCTGAATGCGACCATCATTGATGCTACAGGTCAGCCATTAGAGGATAGTGAAACAGCTAAAAAGCTTTGGCAAATGATTCTTGGTGGTGATGAGGGTGACGGAAAAGGCGGGCGAGGGGAGGAGGAAATAGATCCTGTAGAACAAAACATAGACTATCTTTTAAGTGTTTTGGACTGGGCTAGTAAGCAGCCCGGTTCTCCATTTTATATTGATCCAACATTAGGAAGAGGATCTTCGGGCGCAGCAGCTAGAAATAGAGTGCAACTTTATATTGCTTTCCTACAAGGATTAAAGGAGGGCAGGCCCGTTGAGCTTTCTAGATCAGAATTGATTGAAGAGGTTCCAAACAGAATAACAAACGATGAGTTCCTCGATCCTCAGAAAAAAGCTAATATAGTTAATCAGCTAGGTCGAGCTATAACTTCATATACAAATTTTCAACAGATGTCTCCAGAGGAGAGAGCTAACTTCCCTGATGAAGAATTAAAAAAGTTCTCTGAACTATTCAAAGTAGATGAAAGTGGGGGTGTATTAGTTGACGGCATATATGTAACTTACTCTACTGATTCAACAGCTAGGGCCATGCACCCTATTAGAATGATGTTGGATGATATTCAGGAGGAGATAAATAGGAGGAACAAGGAGTACGAAGATTTAGAGGAGCCAAAACCGTATATTCCGAACATCGAATATATACAACCTCAGACAGAGGGAGGAAGCCTTTACGCCAAGCGTGGTGTTATCGCAGAACACCTCATGGCTGGTGCAGCCGCCATCCAAGCACTAAACAGAGCTACTGCCGCTGGTGATAAGGCTGGTGCTGAAAAAGCGAAGAAGCAATTAATAAAGATTCTTCAAGATGCTCTAGCTAACGGAAGTGCAGAGGACATTCTAAACATGTTCTCAAAAGGCCAGAAGACTTTATTAGCTGAACTACTTCCTACATCAGATGATGCTCAAGACGCTCGCACGGTAGATGGGATCAAACGATTCTTAGTTAAAGAACTTAACATGGACCCAGAAGCAGTAGAAGATCTTGTAAATGCTTGTGGTGAGAAACTTGGTTTAGGTTTAGCTGTTATGCTGGTCGTCAATAAAGAGTTTGATGAAGAGTTGCACGGCGATCTTGAAATAGTGGAGGCTAAGGCTGTGGGTCAAGAGGATTCACAACGCTATGGAAACAAGGCTGATGTAATTGTAACATACAAATGTGATGATGCTAGTTGTGAGAATGTTTACGCTCACTTTGAGAAGATCATGGACGAAGACTGCTCTGCTAAAGTGAAGGAGGGAATTAGCGAAGGCAAAGGGAAGGGCAAGAAGAAGCCTCGCAAGCCTCTTTACTCAGCTAACATGGTAGATGATCCTGAAGGATTAAAGGAGAAGTTCCCTCAAGTACATCCCAACTCTTTCTATCACCATTCCACTAATGAGTTTAAGCCTGATAGTTTAGAAGGATTACCTGTAGGGGAGAAGCAGCAACTAAAGATTACTGGTAGACTAACAACAGATAAGGTTGATGTGCTGCTCGTAGATAATCCTAACTCGTCTAACCCTAACCCACACATAACCTTATCCACTGCCGATGGGGTAAAACCTTTTGAAAGTAATGCTGAGATACAGGCAAACCTTGACAAGATCCAGCCTCTAGATGATACTGTAGACACTACTGTAGGATATAACGATGGTAAGGATCGTACAGAACCTCCTGAAGGATCTCCCGGAGCAAATCCTTGTGGTCCCGGTAGAGGTATACGAAGCATTAAACCGAACCCTGACGGAACGATAAGCATCCCTATAGAACTCAAAACTATAAACGACTCACAGAGTGATGTAGCAAAAGGTCAGAGTTCGCATAAGAGAGCGTCAAGTACCTTTAGCCCTGCTGCTCCAGAGGAAGAGAGAGGTATGGTTAAATATGTAGACGATACCTTAGACTCAGCTAGAGAAGGTGCTTCACAAAACGCTAGAAAGATCCAGAAGGAAATGAATGATACTAGAGATAGGTTAAGACAAGCAGAGAACTTTAGGACTGCTCAAGGCGTGATCGGAGGCCATGATGTAGTAGACCGCTGGGTAGAAAAAACTAAAGATCCTAACAAAAAGAAAACAGCAAGACTTGCGAAGAGTGCCATGACCAAACTCTCAAAGGGGAAGCCGTTAGGGCCAGAAGAACAAGAAGCATTAGACCTTGTTCAAGCTGAATTAGATCAAGCGGTTTTCGGGGATCAACTAAAAAAATCACGCACGGGCGGCAAAACCAAAAACGGATATAAGGTCAATCAAGAGATGACGGATTATGTAGCTCACAGATTTCTTATGATGTGTGGCACTGATGGCGAGTGTCTTCGAGTGGGTAGAGAGCTTGGTGATCGAAGACAAACTTGTAGATCAAATAATAACGATGTAGCAGATACATCGGCTAAACTTGCTTCAGGAGAGTACACGCTGTACGATAGCGGCTCAGGTAGAATGCGTGTACTTGATAAGGATGGAAATGTTGTAGAAACAATTGTTATGACATCCACCGGACTAGAAGTTACCAAGAGAGCTAGTAAGTATGATGCCATTAAAAAAGCAGTAAAAGAAACAGTAGATCTTTTACACCAGTTCTTATACCAACAACAACAACTACTGTCTAAGCTGCTTGGAGAAAGAAGTGATCTGGTTGGGTAAGTAGATCATCTAAGTATAACATCATGTATGTTTTTCTTTCTCCATGTAATATCGAGTAAGGGTTTGAGGTGTCACCCAAGCTCTTATCAAACTCTAGGATGCATACTATAGGCTTGCGATCCTGAGCCATTAAAAGAATTGGCGATTTTTGTGCTGCGTGAGCATCTCTTTCCATTGTGGATACCCATTCCCAGATCTTACTGTCATAGTCCAGTAAAGAATGTAGTCCCTGCTCGTTGTACCCCTTCTTACATTCTATAATGAATCTAAAATTCTGAGGCGTGATTAGATCACCGTAAAGTTTTAGATGATCAGGCAGCTTATGTGTTGTAGCGAACGCACCTGATCCCGGAGTTCTTGAAAATTCTGAGGTATTGAATCTATCATTGAGTATCTTAGCTACCTTGTTCTCGAACGCAGCACCCTTGGCTCTGCTGTTCTTGCGCTTAGGCTTCTTCCTAAGATTAGATAAATCGAAATTGTCCTTCATTTTGTCAACCATCTAGACTATTATAGACCGTATGAAGACCTTACCGAACCCTACTAAGTGGGGTGTCAAAACCACTCATCGGAGTAAGAATAGAATGAAACTAACTTTGAAACTGTCTCAAGAAGAGACTGAGGCTTTCACTAGCTTCGCCAACAGCGTTAAGCCAGAGGGGCTTTCGCTTGATGAATTTGTCCGCTCGATCTTCTTTGCGGGTGTTCGCACCCTAGAGGAGCAGCTTACTAGCAACCTAGTTAAGCACATCGAAGAGAACCGCGAGCAGTATGAAGCTTCCGGGTTCACCTTTGACGAGAACGGCAAGCTGTCGGGTGTCGCTCAAGAAGAGGGCGATAGCGAGATCATCGAAGGCGACGACGAAGAAGAATGATGGAAAATAGAATTATCAAGCTCGAAACTGAGAACGAGCTAAACAAAATTATTAAACAACAAAAGAAGACGGGTGAGAAGATGAACATCCTCTTCTACTCCCTCTGGGATGAGCACTCCGAGCGAGTTATCTCCCGCCTTATCGACTACAAGAAGCAGAAGCCTCTGTACCTTGTTGATAGCTTCTCAATGCCTCACGCATTTGTGATCTACAACACGACCAAGGTTCCTCACCTTGTGAGTCTGAACAAGGATAAGGTCCTATCGGAGGACTACCTTCCGATGATTTACAAGTCTTTGGGCCTGTGAGTCTCAATGTAGTTCTCAATCTTTTGCTCGTACTTCTTGTCTTTAGTATAGAGCAGGCGTAAATTGTTGACTATGACGGTTGTGAAGTAGTTGAATGCTGATCCCTTGTCAGGTGTAAAGTTGGGAAGGGTCTTGAGAATAAGAAGGAAGCATTCCTGTTTCGCATCGTCATGGTCAACTGTAAACTTGAAACCAGATGCGATGTTTGATATTAACAGATCAAACATACCCATGAGTTCATCCTCATGGGCAGACTTATCAGCAGCGTATAACTTGATAAGCTCCTCAAATCTGCCATTATCAATGTAGTGTATTTTTCTTCCCATTACCTATAATAGTCCATGAAAGAGCTAGACATTCTGTATTCCGACATCGAAGCGGTGGGAAACCCTAAGTGCATCGGGTGTTCCATCCTTTCCCAGCGCAAACCCGAGCATAGTATCATGGATTACGAGGCTCTCTCCGAGTCTCCAGTCCTCTTCTTATCCGATTCATTGAAGCTTGCTCGCGGAAAATTTTCACCGTTCAGTCAGCCTGAACTAGCTCTGCTTCGTGAGGTCCTAGAGGGTACATCAACCAAGTACAAGGTATCAGCTTCGGTCAAGTGTCCGAGTGTGAAGGAGGCCGATATGTCTCCGAACAACATGAAGCTATGTCGAGAGCATCTCATGGATACGATTGACAAGGTGAAGCCTAAGTTGGTGTTCGCTTGTGGCAACCTTCCTATGAAGATGCTCATCAAGAAGAGTGGTATTACGAACAAGCGTGGAAGCATGTTCGACTACGAGACAGAGGCAGGACACAAGTGCATTGTGGTTCCTATCTACCACCCTTACATGGTGATTGCAGAGCCGCGACACAAGTATCTATTCGAGGTGGATATCAAGAATGCTCTTGACAAGGTTATCTTGGGCAAGGCGAGTGAGTCTAAGCTGGAGTACAAGCTAGTCTCTACTGGTGAAGAGTTGCTGGACATGGCCCTCACGCTAGAGACTATCGAGGAGCCAATCGCCTGTGACATTGAGACTACAGGGTTAAATTTTTTGCGAGACAAGATTCTAACGGTGGCGATCTCTAGTAGGGAGAAGAACTGGGTAGTACCTGTGGAACACAAGGAGGGCACTCTGGATCTCAACGATGTTCTAGCTGCTCTGCGTACAGTTCTCCAGAACCCTCGCAACAAAAAGGTTTTTCACAACGCGAAGTTTGACCTTAAGTTCCTTAAACGCTATAATGTAGAGGTGGTGAACCCTGCTGACACCAAGGTCATGCACCACTTCGTAGACGAGAACCTACCCAAGAGTCTGATGGATCTAGTCCGTCTGTACTTCGCTGACGAGATTGCCAAGTTCTAATGCTTACAGTAAATAATCCTAACCAGTTTGATTGGGCCAACATCTCCCTTGCTGATTGTGCTAAGGGAAATGCGATGGACTCGTACTTCACTCTCAAGCTGTATGACCTGATCCATGAGAAGCTTGAATCTGAGGGAGTTCTCCCGCTCATAGAGAGCGTTATTGAGCCTGCCCTGACTGCATTCACGGACATGGAGTTCGATGGCTTAGAGGTCGATCTAGGGGCTCTGGATGGAGTCGGGCGTGAGCTTAACATTCAGAACATCAACAACGAGGATAATCTCTACGAGTTTCCCGAAGTAAACACCTCTCGGAACCTATCATCTAATAACGATCTGATCGAGATCCTGTACACTGACACAGAAGGCTTCTGCCTATACCCACCTGATAAGACTCCTAAAGGGAAGCCTTCTGTGTCAGCCCCTACCCTAAAACTACTACTAGAATTTGTGAACGAGGAGCTAGAGTCCCGTGGCTAAGTGGAACAACAGAGAAGAGTGCAAGAAGGTAGCGAAGCGTATCCTTAAGGATGCGGATACCGAGAAGCTTCGTAGAGCCAAGAGGTTCCTAGATGGGCTTCTGGATCTACGCAAGTCTGAGAAGTTGTTCAAGACTTACATCAACGGAACTCGCGCCGCCGTAGAGTATAATCAGTGTAATAAAGTTTTTGTTGATTACAAGATGGATGGTACTTCTACTGGTCGCCTCTCCTGCTCGATGTATTCAGCAGAGAAACCTATGGGCGTCTCGTTTCACACCCTTCCACGCACTACGGAGACTAACATTCGTAGTATGTTCAAGGCACCAGACGACTGGGCGTTCATTACTGTAGACTATTCAGCGATGGAACTCCGCGTTCTAGCTCATATTGCGGACGAACCTGCTATGCAGAAGGCGTTCAAGTCTGGTGTCGATCTCCACACTTACACAGGGCAGCTACTATTCCGCAAGGAAGAGATCACGAAGGAGGAGAGACAGATTGCCAAGATGGTATCCTTCCTGATCGTCTATGGTGGTGGTGCGTTCAACCTGAGTGAGACTATGGGTATCTCGATGAAGCGTGCTGAGGATGTTATCATGAACTATCAGCGTGTGTATCCCGGTATCTTCCGTTACATGGAGCGCGTGAATGATTTCATTCGTAGGAACAAGTACGCTGAGACGATCTTTGGTCGCAAGCGTAGACTTACCGATGTGAGTTCGCGTGATCCCAAAGTCCAAGCGCGTGCTATGCGTCAAGGACTCAACTTCACCATCCAGTCCGCTGCATCAGACATCCTTCTATGTGGTCTGGTTGGACTCAAGAAACGCCTAGATGGTATGCAAGCCCGTGCTGTCGCTACGGTTCACGACAGTATCGAGCTAGTATGTCCTAAAGAAGAAGTGCAAAAGACGCTTGAGATCGTCTATGATGAGTTAGTAAATTATCCAACCATCCGTGAGGTGTTCAATCTAGAGTTCGCCGTACCACTTAAAATTGACGCTGAGGTAGGCCGCTCTTTCGGTGATGGACTAGAAGTACACTTCGCGGATGGTGTTCCTACAAATGTTGACGAGCTAATAGGTTACTTAGATGAAAATTGAATGTTTAGATAACGGGTATGTCGAACTACTATCCCACACTCCTGACGGTGATTTGCTTGTTGTAAACGCTGCACGATGTTCATTTGATAAACAACATGAAGAGTTTGATTTTGAGAAAGATGCAAAGCTTATTAACTACCTTGCGAGAGAACGCCATGTACTGCCTTTCAGGCATCCCAATGTTACTCTTCGCATCCATGCCCCTCTGTTTGTGCTTCGCCAGTTGGGCAAGCACCAAGTTGGATTCAGTTGGTCCGAAGTGTCTAGAAGGTATATTGATTCCGAGCCAGAGTTCTACAGCCCAGTTGTATTTCGAGCCCGACCCGATAAGGGAATCAAACAAGGCTCGAAACATGTTGAACCATTCGGCAAAAACGATTTCTGTAGAGAGCGATATGATAACGCTGAACAAGTTGCCTATAATGAGTATAAGCGACTTCTAACGGCAGGAGTTGCTCCCGAAATGGCTAGGGCTATTCTACCTCAATCAATGTATACCACTACGGTTACTACTGGCACGCTTCTAGGCTGGCACCACATGTACCAGCTTCGCACAGAGGAGCATACACAATACGAGACGCAGCGGTATGCAAAAGCGGTAGACCTAATTATAAAAGAGCTATACCCTATAAGCTGGACTGCACTAAAGCATAATGTCTAAAGTTTTTAGATTCCTGAAAGCCTTTGTTCGCTGGGCTCTATCAGGATTCAGAAGATCAAAGTTTTCCAAACAACGCCTTGCAATTTGCGAGGCTTGTCCTATGATGTTAGAGGATCGCACCTGTGGAGTCTGTGGGTGTTATCTTGATGTTAAAACTAAATGGCTCACTGAATCTTGTCCAGAGGATAAATGGTGATGCGAACACTTGTAATTGGAGACACACACTTTCACAATACGAACAGGGCACTACGACATGAACAAATCAAATGTATTCGAGATCTCATTATGGGAATGGTGTCTGATAATGTCGTATTTCTTGGTGATGTGTTTGACAAGCGGAGCCCTTCGCCTGAATGTATCCTTGATGTAATCGAACTATTTAAAGGAGTAAAGAAAAATGTGTTCATCCTGCGAGGTAATCATGACAGCGCCACAAAAGCTGATGATGGTATCACCATTCTTTCTGTATTGCAGCGTAACGCTGTCTTCTCGTCTGCGGGCAGTGTTCGCGTCATTGAGAAACCTACTGTCGTAAACTTTACCGACTGTACTTATCACTTCATCCCACACTACGAGGATCAAAAGGTAATAGAAAATGAATTGGCAAACTCTCCAGAAGGTGCTGTCGTATTTGGGCACTTTGGTTTTGATGGTGCCCTTAACAATTCTGGTGATGCCGATTGCGATATTGGTAGCGACCAGTTTAATAATCTCACTATACTGGGTCATATTCACCACGCTTCTGAAAGGGGAAACATTAGAGTCCTTGGCACTCCATACTCCACCTGCTTCCAAGACATCGGACAGAAGTTCTACGGAATCCTAAAGGACGGAGAGTTCTTCATGGAGGAGATGGACACAGGACCTAAGCACCTGCTCCTAGAGCCCTCCGACCTCGATGTGCTTGACCTCTATAAGGACCGCAAGCAAGTCCTTGTGCGCCTCATGGTGACATCCAACGATGTAACCGACAACCTTCTCTGGGATCTCAAGGAGCGTTATCCCTATGTAACTCATTGGGACATCAAGTATCGTCCAGCATACGATGAAGAAGAGATGAGCCATTATGAAAGTGATTCTCTTTTCAGTGTCGATGATGATATAATAAGACAGTATGTTCAGGGAGCCAAGACTGAGTGGACTGAGGAGCAACTACTGGCTGCGCTTTCGGAGTTGAGAAATGAAGATTAAATCCGTAACTTTTGAGAATTTTTATTCGTATAAATTTGGCGAAGTTAATTTCGACAAATACAATGGGATAGTAACTATAGAAGGAACGAATAAAGATTCAGGAGGAAGTAATGGGTCAGGCAAATCAGTTATTCTGGAGGCTATTGTATACGGGCTGTTTGGTAAAAGTATTCGGAAGAGTACGGAAGACGCTATGGTTAATGGCGAGGCGGGTAGAGGATGCGTGGTGGAATTGGAGGTTGATGAGATTGTAATCCGCCGCTCCAGAAAGCCTTCGTCACTTAAAGTTTTTATTAAAGGTGAGGAGCATACTCAAGACCACGCTAGTAAGACGCAAGAGCTTATTGAGCAGAAGCTAGGAGTAGACTACAAGACCTTCATGGCTGCCGTTGTATTCGGACAGCATTCAAGTGTAGACTTCCTTAACGCTACACCTGACGATAAGCGTAGGATTATCAACAGGTTCCTCAATCTCGATTACATCTTTGACATGCGAGCAAAGATCAAGAACAAGCGTAGCGATCTTCGAGGTGAAATAAAAGAGTGTGAAATTCTTATTAATAAACTAGACCGTGACATTGAAAAATACAAAGAAAATATCACTGGTGAAACCCTCACCAAAAGGCAGCAAGAGATCCTTGAGAAGTATACGCTCGATGGCCTCATTGAGTGGGAGAAGAGGAATACGAAATGCTCTATCAAGATGGACTCCATCAAGCGGGAGATCAAAAATCTAAATGTGCCACACCTTAGTAAGGCACGAAAGGTAGTAGCTCAGGGTGTAGGTGCCAAGAGTTCGTGGAAGTGTTCCGAGTGTGGTACAGAAAAGAATGATGAGGTGACACAAGAGTTCTATGATTTCTGTCAAGCGAAGATAGACAAGTACGAGAGAGATGTCGTAGACTTGCAGACAGAGATGGCAGACTACAAGGGCATGATTGAGCGTCTACCTTGTACGCCCAGAGAGTACGCTAGGTGGGAGAGGCTGCTTAACCAGAGTGCCATGCAGGCCATGCTAGATGATGCGAAGGCAGAAAGA
>Ga0255768_10006140_pt1 | contig 11414 bp, 15 predicted proteins | sample 071ome_33_FD_179983 | JGI IMG/M metagenome (GOLD analysis project Ga0255768, IMG submission 179983) | Coastal salt marsh microbial communities from the Groves Creek Marsh, Skidaway Island, Georgia - 071412AT metaG (version 2) | ecosystem: Environmental > Aquatic > Marine > Intertidal zone >...
CGGCTCCGACGCCAGCCTCTCCAGCCGCCGCTATTGCGCTTGTAGAGGCTTCTCCAGCCCCTATCGCCTCCATAATATCGCCGCCAGAGTCTACGGCCTGCGTAACAGCCTGCGTTGCGGTGTCTGCGCCAGAGAGCAAGTCACCAATGCCCTCACCGACAGGGGCGGCTAGTCCGGAGGTAATGCCGGCCAGCAACCCGCGCTTGATATCACCTGTAATTGCCGCCGTGCCAATTCCTGTTAGTGCCGCAGTGCCTAGAGTTGAAAGGCCCATTGCGCCACCAAGCGCGCCAAACAGCAAGGGGAGGAACGCCTCTGGCTGTCCTGTGACAGGGTTTGTGGTCAGCTTGCCGCCGGGAACCAAGGACGCAATGCCCGCTACTTCTACGGGGTTCATGTGGACCAGCATGGTGTCGCCGTAGCGACCATACTTCGCCATTTCGTCCATCATTGGTTTTGCTGGATATCGATTCATTAGCTTGTCTCTACACCAAACATGTTAAAGCTAAGGCCGTTCGCGCTTGCGTTTACCTTGACCTCGTCGCTTTGATTGAGGGTTAGCCCGAGCACGGCTGTGAATGAGTCATTAGCCGCGACCGTCTTGTCGTAGTAAAGGTACTGCTCATTTGATGCCGCCGCTCCGGCGACATGGACGCTCACCCGGAAGGTAAGCGCTCCTCCTGTCCTGTTACACACAACCAGAGAGCTGACCGTCGTCTGGTTTAGGTTGGGGACAGTGTATAAATCCGTGGTGGCCGTGGTTGTGGGCGCCGCCTGACCAAGAACCTTGATTACGTCAGCCACTACTCGCCCCCATCAATAGGAACTGAAACCGGCGCAAAGCCAGTGACGAGTCCTTGTTGGTCTTGTTTGTATTGCCTTCCACCGTGCTGGATATGTCCTGCAACGACTGCTCTATGGTTCTGCGGGCGACTTGCTCGTTTTGTTGCTCGTATTCGCGGGTCGCTACCGGCAATGTCGTGTATCTAGGCATTACCGGCGACCGTCCGTGCGGATGTCAAAGCGCAAGTCACCCAGAGTCCAGCCGTACTCAGAGCCGTTGGTGGTGATCTTAACGATCACTTCTCTGGCCCTAGCTCGCAGATGGTATTGACCCGTGGTGCTATCTATCGATGCTGTATCCAGCACTGTTTCTGTGTTGAGCGGAAAGTCCTTGCCAAGGATCTCCATAGACAAGTCTGCGGCGGAGGTTGTGCCCCGGAAAGTGAAATCCGGTATCACGCGTCTCATCGACATAAATGACTCGCCATCGCCCAAGCCGATTCCCCCAGAAGCTACGAAAGCGTTTAAAGGATCACCGTCAGCACTGTGCCCAAACTCATGCAGATACAGAAAGTTGTTATCTATGTCTGACAGGCTGTTTGACGCCGCAACCGGATACTCTTTCGTTGGAGCATGTATATATGCCCCGCGATCCAGTGTTCCGATTGTCCAGTTATCCTCTAAGTAGTTATATGTAACATAGTTGGTGATATCCGCACTGGCGTCACCAACCGGGTAATGCCATGTTACCTCAGAATCGTCAGGATTAGTCGTTGCGTATATCTTAAATCTTTGGTCAAACTGTAAATTTGAAAAGACATAATCCAGTACCGAGCAAGGCAATCTCTGTACCGCGCCTCGGTAGACATAAAACCCTTCTCGATCCATAAAAAAGACCGCGTCAGCCGCCGCAACCCCCGCCTTTGGGGAGATAATGCTGACGTTCTCCGCAACCGGAGAGAAAGAATAAATAAACGGGGCACCCACAAAGCGCATGGCCTGTATGCCTACGTCGGTGAATATCAGTATTTCCTGTCTGGTTTTGATGGCGCCGACAATGGTAGTTCCTGTTGACAATACCTGCCCACCAGAGCTGTTTGTCGCAGTAGGCGTCCAATCTGCCGCATTTTCTTGATCAGACCACCTGATCAGCAAGGGATCAATGTCGGACGAGCCGAGCGGATTGCATCCAAAGCAAATAACATGCCGGTCGATGTCCGAGACCATCACCTGCAACGCAGATGTGGGCGTGTTGGAGGCGCCCCCAAGCGAAGAAAGCGGAATGGCCCTTGTGGAGGTTCCATTGCTTTCATCCCAGTAATAGACGCCGCCGCCTCTGGGATTAAAAATCAGATCGTCTGCAAACGCATCCTGACTGTAAAGTCGGAGCTGATTTGACACCGTAAGGTCCACAGACTCGCCAAATGCGGGGACACCCCAGCCGCCAACGCCCCAGCCCGTGCTATCCACATAGAAGTTGGTGCCGGTGTTAATCTGATAAGCGCCGGCAACGGACGCCCCGCCATTCCCTGTGTCGCTTCCGTCTGCTGTGACCGTGGCGCCGCTAGTATCTTTTGCCGTGATATTGTAGGAGTCGTCATCGACGATTAGATCAATCTGATACTCTTGATTTAACACGTCAGCAGTAACATTGCCGCCCAAAGAGACCGCGCCAGAGTAGGTGACAAAGTCTCCCTCTACTGCGCCGTGCGCTGTGTCGCTTACAACCAGCGTGGATGAACCGTTAGTTGCGGCAAAAGTTACAAACCCAGCGGCAGTTGTCGCCCTTATGGGTGTGATGTCAGATACAACGCCGCCAATTTCAACGTAAAACTTGAGGTTTGTGCCTATTCCTAAATACTTGTTACCAACAGCAGATCCCCAGTCAAACAGCGACCTAGCCACACCTTTGATCGGCGTACTGACATACTTGGTCCAGCCCCCGATGGTCTCAACACGCCCCTTTCGGAAACGGATCTTGTCGCCATCAAACCAGCCGGAGTCTGCGCTGTACTCTGTACCCTCTTTATCTATTCCCGGCTTGAAGGCAATCTTAGTCAGCGCCACTGTAGTCCCTCAATAAACCCACATAACTGGTGTGGAATTTCTCCTGTCCACATGGACAAAAGTCTTGGCCACACCGATACCGTTGAAGCCCATCTCTATGGCCTTCCAGACAATCAGCATGCGCTCATGGCCGTCCCTAACCTGTATGTCTGCCGCAATGCCGTAGGCGTGCATCCCCGGCTTATCTTTCTTGGCCTCTATACTGTGTCTGGGTGACCGATAGCCTGACGTGATAATGAACGGGAACCCGCACGCCTCGCGCAGTTCGTCCAGATCCCTGATGAAGTCAATGTCCATCTCGTTTTCACCCGTTTCCTGACAGTTAAAGTCGGACAGGTTGAAATACTTAAAGTTAGTCATTTTTTGACTTGTCATTACCAAGGTACAGCCCGAATGCGCCCGTTAGCGCACCTGTCATTACGGACACCAAGGCGCTTTGCGGTATCGAGACCTGATCAGCGGGGATTTGCATAAACCACTCAACCACGCGATACGTCATCACCAGCATAGTGATCATGAGTAGTCTTGGCAGGATTCGCCAACGGTCCAGCCCTTCTGGCGTGATCATCAGATCGCCCACGCCGCTATCAGGATAATGTTAAGTGCAACGGCGGATATAACAAGAATGCCGGCCTCCCACTCAGTAAGGTGCATTACGCGGGACTTGAGGAGTTTCCCTGCGGTCTTTATCGGGTCAAGCATAACTATTTCTCCCTCGCTACATTTTTTGTCTTTTCAAACGTCCTTAAACCTCCGAGGCCCAACATCCCAAGCAGAACCGTCAGCAGGCTTTCCATCTCAAATGCAGGCAACGGAGGGGTTTCGACACCAGCATATGCAATAACAAAAACAGCAATTGGCTGGCCAACAAAATGCCAAGCCATAGCGACACCGCAAGACCAGCCCACAAACGGCCTCCAACCTGCGACAAACATCGACTGATGCGCGGCAGAAATCTTGTTAATTTCAATTTGGCCCTTGGCGAGTTCATGGGCGTGCCTCTCTGACATTGTGGCTATTTCATGGGCCAAACGGTTACGCTCGCCCGCGTCAGGGATGAACTTGTCCAGCAAACCCGCTACTGGGGCGATGAGCGCTTCAATCATGGGGCCACTCCCACTCCGGATCGGAGCTTGATATAACGGTACAGGACGCAGATATAAGCACTAGCGTCATCAGCAAAACGCCGGTCATTACCCTGAATGCATCCATCAGAATGCCGACAGCGCCACGCGCTTCCAGCTATTGGTTGCTACGCAGACATATATATAGTTACTGTCCCAAGCGATTTCCCCTGCCGTTCCAGATGCTGAGGAGCTTGCTGGGGTCTGCGATGTATCGATGCGCACATTGTCCCCAGTGGTGACTAGCGCCGAGAAAGTGCCTGCGCCGGGGGTTGACGTGCCAATGTTTGTGCCGTCAATGTCCCCGGCATTGATGTCTACCGTAGTCAGGGTTGATGTGCCCGAGGCTGTAATGTTGGTGAACGTGGCGGCGGCGGCAGAGTTTGCGCCAATCACCGTGCCGTCAATTGCTCCGCCGTTGATGTCTGCATTGTTAAAGGACGACGCGCCAGTCGATGTGATATTTCCCGTCACGTTGCCGGTAACATCGCCGGTCACATTCCCTGTCAGGTTGCCAGTCACATTTCCAGTCACTGCTCCCGTAACATTTCCCGTCACGTCTCCGGTCAGGTTTCCGGTCACGTTTGCTGTTAAATTGCCAGCAACAAGGTCCACAAACACCTGTGTGACAGTTGCGCTTGCTCCAGCCCCGCTGAACTTGAGGACTGCGTCTTTGCCGTTTGCCAGCTCAAAATCATTCGACGCGCTGTAAGTCCCTTGGAACAGGATCAGCGCTCTGCCCCCAGACAGGCTGTTTCTGACAAACATGATCTTTTCTGCATTGCTAGGGGTCAGCCGCACATAAGCCGTTGCGCCAAGATCGCCGCCATCCACAAACTCAATAAACTTATTCCGGCCATTGGACACCGCGCCGTCAGTAACGGGGATGTCTGTTGGCGAGCCAGAGCTTCCCGCTGAGGCCAAGGTGAGGGACAGGATGCCATTGACTGCCTGATCAATGATGTCAAAGTTTGTGTTTGTCGTGGCACCCCACAGGCCGGCCTGATCGCCGGTTGTGATTTTCTCAATGCCGAGATTTGTTGTATATGTGCTAGGCATGGTCTCCCCTACGCCGCAATTTCAACCCAATTCGGGTCTTGGTTAACAATAATTTCATTCCAAGAGACCACGGACGCTCCCGATGTCTGACCTGTTCCGGCAACGCCCGTTACAAGGACAGTGATCTCTGCATTGGGCGCTACAATGCCCACCTGACCTTGCAGTCTTGGAGAGCTGGTTGCAACAGCAACGCCCGTGCCCTCAACGACCGTGACACCTTCTGTTTCGTTAACAATGTCGGTTGAGCCGTTAGTCCCGTCAAAGTGCAAAAGGGCTGTTGTATCGCCATCTACTGCATAGTTTGCAGTCGGTTCTGTGAAGGAAGTGCCTTCATAACGAGCTACAGATGAAAGTCGTACCTCATCAATATACCCGTTAAAATCACCAAAGCCGTTCTTACCAACACTAAAGACGCCATTATCAGGTTTATTAGATGTGGTAAAAGTATCTTCTAAGGTTCCATTTTTATATATCCTATGAACATTTCCTTCTCTTTCATAAGATAACATTGTCCAAACACCGGCAGACACGGTGACTGAACTACTAATAATTGTTGATGGGTTTACAACCCAGTAAACTTGGTTGCCTAATAAATATGACTGCTCTGTTGTGCTTGTACCAGTCTGCCAAATTCCTTTGTAGCCCGTAACATTTGTCGGACGAATCCACATATCTACTGTGAAGTCGCCAGAACTTAGGTCAATGTTTTCGTCAGAGGTTACAAAGTCATCTGTGCCATCAAGCAATAGTGAAGACGGGCCGAACTTAGCTTGGGCAGTGGAAAGTTGCGCGTTTCCATTTGCCGTAAATGCAGAGCCATTATTTGGCTTTAAAGCATCTGCGGAAACGCCGACCACGCTGACGTTGGCGTCACCCACAACACTGGCGCTACCAACACCTCCGGTTGCGGAAATGCCTGTTACGGCAACATTAATCCCCGCTCCCTCCGTGACGACCACGGAGCCGACGCCGCCGGTTCCAGCTACGCCAGCAACAGAGACATTAGGAGCAAGAGCTATGCTAACGCTACCGACAGCACCCGTGCCCTCCACGCCGGTAACGGGAACCCCAATACCCTCCCTGATAACTACCTTGAGGCCCGTGTCCTCTAGCTCTGCAAACGGCTCTTCGCCAAAGGCAATTCCGCCAAAAAGAGATCCGCCAGCGTCAATTGCCACGACCGGCATTGTCGCGGCAACGCCAGTAACGGAAACGCTAACTCCAGCGCCAAGTGTCGTCGTTACAGAGCCAACCGTGCCGGTTGCCGATACCCCAGAGACCTCAAAAACAGCGTTGGGGCCGGAATCGCTCTGGCTGAACGAGGCCGCTGAAAAGCTACTGGAACCAAACATGGCTTACTGCTTATCCGCCTTTTGGTCGATTTTGGCCTCTATCTGGTCTAGCTTGCTAAACAAGCGCTGAATCCCGTCCTGAAACTCTTCGCGGCGGACATACTCCCCGGCGACCAAGACTTCAACCCTGTTGACCTTTTCATTGATCATGTCATCCGTCCTTTCCAACATGCGCACAGAGTCCCATAACGTCTTGAGTAGCCAGCCAAAAATTCCGCCAGCAAGCGTGATGACGGTGTTAATCATGCCCTGATCCATTGCATCGCCCTCAGAAGCGGTTAACGATCAGCCTTCCCACTTATCGTCGTTTTCGTCGTATACGCCGTCGTTGTTGGTGTCGCACGCACGTTGCCAAGAGATCATGTCAAACGTAAGACCCTCGCTCCACGGGATATACGCCTTGCACCACTCATGAGAGCCTACCGCAAGGTCATCAGTCTCTTGAGGAACGTAGTCACGCTTGGCCCAAGGCTTTTGCGCAGTAAAGTAGGTGTTTTTGTTTGCGTACAGCTTGCGCTTGAACAAGGTGCTGTTTGGAGTGCTGATGTAGATTTCCTCGTTGTCTTCCAGCGTATAGGTCGAACCGTCTTCATAGTTGATAACAGTTTGCGCCGATGCGCCTAAAGAAAACAAAACAGAAAGTGCAAGTAGCTTACGCATTACGCGCTCCTTAGTGATTGAATGAGGGTTGCTGTGAAATAAATGACGCCGCCAGAAAAAATAAGCGCCATCAATAATGCTGATACGTCAAGCATGCGACGCTGTCTGCGCCGCTGTTTGTAAATCATCCTCTCCCGCTTGGCCCTGATATCCTTACGCATCTGTAGCATTTCGCGATAAGTTTCCTCACCGTATGCGTACATAATCAGTTCGCGGATTTGCCTGTTCTGCTCTTCTATCTTTTTTTTGGCAATAACGGCATTTAACGCCTGCTCCTCAACAGAAGAGCCGTCAAACATTTTCTTGAAGAGGGGCGGATTTTCCGCTTCGCGCTCGGCCTGATTGATATCAGATACCAGCGTGTACCAGTGGCCCAGCTTCTGAGCCACATGCTCTATTTCGGCGCCCTTGCTAACCAGCACCTGCAACCCCTTGAGCGTGGTTGAGGCCATTGCTACCAAGCTCAAAGGGTCCATTTATCTCTCTCAGACAAAAACAAATAAGCTATTGTTGCCCGTTAGGGTAGACAAAGTTGCTTTCGTGGAATTGTCGTGTCCGTAATGCGTGTCAGACCCGCTCAACGGTGAACCCTGATACCTGTAAGGAGATGCGCCGGTATTGCACACCATTCTCCATTTCCCTGTGGGAGACACTTGGCTTTTTAGTGTTGTCCCAAGGGTGTAAGAAACATTGTTGGGCGAACTAAACTGAATTGTGGTAGTTCCATCTGGAGAAAACGTCCACCCCGCCGTAAAGCCCCATGTCCCGTTATATTCTCTATGCCACCCACCGAAGTTGTCTATATCAAGAGCAGGCCATATTCCAAACTTCCATGAACCAAACGTAATCTGATTAATAGGCCCATTAGAAGTAGCCGCCGCCGAAACTATTGTGGAGTCAGTTTTGGTGTGATCAAACCTGTAGTAAATCTGACCGCCATCATATGCGTTGCCAGCGGCTCCAGAAGTTTTAACAAACATATTCCCATATGGCGTTGGCATGATGGCAATCGTGCCTTGGACATACTTGCTTGTGCCTTTGTCTAAGGTGATATTTAGCTCTGTTAGCGTGTTTGTGTCTGGATCAAAACGATAAACAGCGTACAGATACCGCTCGCCCTCAACCTCATTTCCTGCAAAATAAGTGTTACCGGCGATGCACTGCATGGTCACACCACTTCTCGTACTGTGAGATGACTGCGTTGTGGCAGTGCCTAGCGTCCCGGTGTCCATGTCAAAAGTCCAGCGCACAACTTGGTTGGCTGTATTTCTGGCAAAAATATACTCACCGCTTGGATGCCAATGCACTTTAGTAATTGTTGGAGTGCTATCACTGTCGGCGAGGCTAACTGCGCTGTCTCCGTCCGCGTACTTATACACAACAAGTTTATTGGTAGTATCTCTGCCGCAAATCCATCTGTTATCTACGGGATTGGCCCAAATGTAATCTTGTTCATTTACGGCATCTCCAACCTGTATTAGAAACCTATTTCCGCTAGAGCCATAATCCCCCGTAATTGAGCTAGACAAAGCCCCATCACTTTCTGATATCTTGTAGACAAGACCTAGCTTCGTAAATATAAGGCCGTCTTTTCGTCTTGGGCCGCCGCCAACGCCAGCCGCCGCTTGGAGAGCTTTTAGAGCTACTCGACTCATCCCAGCGCCTGCCCTGCGGTAAATCCGTAATAGGTGGTGCCGTTGTCATTGGTAATAAATACAAACATGTCAACGGCACTAGCTGTGGCCGTCAGCGTAGGTGCGGTGGCGCTGGGCCAATCAACGCTAGCAGGCCAAGTGATCGTGTATCCCGACGCGCTGGCGTCTTGAATAATCTTGAGTGTAAACGCGGAGACGCGATTGCTTGCCGCCGGATTGCTAAAGGTAAAGGTGGTGTTTTCACTTAGCGTGTGACTAAAGTTGGTGCTCGTTCTTAGGTCAACGGTGGTCGCGTTTGAGCTAGACGTAACCGTTTCATACTTCTCACTAATCCCATCATCAAATGTTATTACGCCGTTGGCATCCGCAGTAACCACCTTGCTTGGCTCGCTAGTGCCTAGCGTTGTAATGTCAGAGTAGTTAAGCTCTGCGGCTGTGGCAGTCACCGCTGTGCTGTTGATAACAAGCTGGCCAGAACCATCCAGATAAACGGAGCGCTCTGCGGGGTACGCTATAAATACGTTTTTAGTGCCCGCGCTAAAATTAACTGCCGATCCGCCATTAGAGCTTTCTAGCACGGTTGTTCTGGCTAACGTGTTGCCCCCACTGGAGTACGTCCCAAGCCCGATCTCAAACTCTGAATTAGTCACGTCAATGACTGCGTAGTACGTTGTGTCTGCGTCCGAAAGCACCGAAGAAAACGACTGAAAATTGGTTACTGCCCCGGCCAGAGACAGCGCTCCGGTTCCTGTTGTGGCTGTGGTTTCCTTAACCCTGTCTTTAAGTACAAGCGCCATATTTATCTCCGGTCAATTATTCCGGCTTTGTGGGCCAAGTGATGGCGCTAGGAAAGCCTGCTTGCTGGGGAACATCGCGCAAAGCCTGACGATACGCCGCCATTTCTGCCGACATTGTCATGTCGGACAGTCCGTAATGATCTGTATCCTTCAGCAAATCATTCCTTTCAATCCGCACTGTCTCCGCTAGGGCGGCATTGTCTGCGGCTACCTTGGCATCCTTTTGATCCTGTACAGTTACCGTGGTTTCTACACCGTCCTCGTCAGTCTCAGTGTATTCGGTAAACATCTCTTGAGTTACCCACCTTTCCTGCCATACACCATCGACTTGCTCTACGCCATCCTTGACAGCTACTTGCCATTCGCCAACATCAGGTGCATCAGTCTTTGTTACTCGTGCCACACCCAAGGCTTCTAGCGTTGCATCAGTCCACGCTTCAGGCAGAGACATATGCTTGTTTTCTTGTTTTAGCTGGATTTTTGTTTTTGGCGTTCCAGTAGCCACTTCAACAAATAACATATTTATCTCCTCTTAAAACTTGGGTAGCGCCGCATCAGGCGGTGTAAAGTTAGATGTGCCGTAACGGGCCATTCCCATTGTAATTCTAATGTCATCAAGGTATCCGTTAAGCGGCTGTCCAATGCTATCGGATTCTAGCCCAGCCCTAAAAACCCATGCTGATCCGTTCAAAAGAGGCTGAGTAAAACTTCCAACATTGGCTACGTTGCCGTCAACAGCCAAATAAAATTGAGAGCCAATTCTATAATACGCAAGGTGATACCACTGACCTGCTGAAGGAGTCACTAAAGTATTATTTGCCGCAAAGCCGCCCGTACTTGCGTAATACGAGGAGGCCCTAAAGTAACCAGAGTAATATAAAACTGAAAAAGCAATACCGCTGGCATTACTTGTTGACCTGTTTGTGGCTCCGTAATAAAAAAAAGTTTGAGTCGAAGATAGATTATTTAAGTAAACCCATCCCTCTACTGTGAAATCTTTGTCTGTAAAATATAACTCTTCAGTGCCTGCAATAGTCTGTAGGTAGTCACCAGACCCATCAAACTGCATAGCATTTGATCCGTACTTAGTAGGATCCGATGCGCCTACCTTGGCGTTACCAACAGTGTCAATGTTGTTTAACCCAGATAGGTCAGGGATTGCAGAGTCTTGGTAATTTAGTAGTAGCTCAGTATTTGTTACCGCTGTAAGGGGTGCTGTTGGAGGCGTAAAATTAGACGTATAAAGTTTAGACCCAATAGTTAGCCTCATGTCGGCCATTTCGCCCTTAAAGTAGTTGGCGTATTTTGCGGTTCCGTAATACTGTAATCCAATATGATTAACAAACGATGTGTTTGTCCCATAGGCTCCAATAGAGCTAGACCCTTGTGAAACGCCGTCTAAATAAAGAGTAGCTGTTCCACCCGAATTTCCAGAAATAGCCCAATGATGCCACTCACCTACTGCAACTGAGATGCCTGTATTTATTAAATAGTTTGGCGATACTCCAAATGTTGATTTAACTGTCGTAGAAGAATCATAACTAAGATTCCAATGAAAGTTTGCCGCTGTACCGCCACCTGACCACGCACCTTCTCCTTGACCAAATATACTAAGGAGATCGCCATTATTTGCAGGGTTGCTTCCTGCCCCAGTTGGAAGCCTTGCCAGCTTTAACCAAACCTCAAGCGTAAAATCCTCTCCTGAACTAATAATTAAGTCTGAGCTTCCGGGGATTGTTAAATAAGCTCCAGACCCGTTGAAATACCCAGACCCACCATCCGTAGTAATGTCATACGGCTTGTTGCTTTCAAACGGGCTGAAGCGGGTTACTTGTGGTGTTGAGTTGACTGATACGGTTATAGAATTACTTCCATTATCAACAAAACGATTTGATTGACACGTTAATATTTCTGTAT
>Ga0255768_10006146_pt1 | contig 11411 bp, 8 predicted proteins | sample 071ome_33_FD_179983 | JGI IMG/M metagenome (GOLD analysis project Ga0255768, IMG submission 179983) | Coastal salt marsh microbial communities from the Groves Creek Marsh, Skidaway Island, Georgia - 071412AT metaG (version 2) | ecosystem: Environmental > Aquatic > Marine > Intertidal zone > Salt...
TCAATAGAGAGGCAATTTCCTTAATGTCTTTGGAAACTTCCGGATTGAGTGGAATGCCATTCTTTACTCTTTCATCTGTAGTTGCTTTTTCTAAATCACCTGCAGCTTTTACCTTTTGGGAGTTGATGGGTGTACTATTTCGGAATCGTTCAAGCCAAATACTCACTTGTTTTTTGGCGGTACCTTTTGGTGAGAAACCATCGATATCCCAGCAACCAACAAAATGACCGAGACCTTCTCCTGGCATGTCATTACTTGGTTCTAAAAAGGAAACAAAAGGTGGTGCCCAAGGTCCAAAAGAAGCTCCCGTAAGTACGCCGCTAAAAATGTCTACCCAAGAACCAAGGCCATATCCCTTATGATAGCCGTGATCTTTATCACTACCCAGTGGTAGTAGTGAGCCTCCGTTTTTTAGTGCGTTAGGATCCTTCGTGTTTTGTCCGGAATCATCAATGGCCCATCCCTCGGGTATTTCTTTGTTATTCCGTTTTGCAATTTCTAGTTTGCCGTTAGCGGCTGCGGACGTAGCCATATCTAAAACAAATGAATCATCGTTTTCTGCAGGTACGGCAACACAAATGGGGTTTGTGCCAAGCATTCTTTCTTTCCCCCCAGATGGCACGACTAATGGACTCGCATTGGACATAGAAAACCCGATAAAATCGTGTTTGAGCGCCATCATAGCATGTGCAGCAGCAATACCAAAATGATTAGAGTTATAGATACCTACCCATGAGGAACCGTAAATATCAGTTAGCTCGATACTTTTTTGCATCGCTATATGTGCTGAAACAAGCCCAATACTTCGATCTGCGTTGAGTCTAAGCATGGTTTTTTTGCGTTCTTCAAAGGTGAATGTAGGTTTGGGATTAATCCTGCCCTTTTCGATTAGCCTTAAATACCCTGATAGTCTTGCAACTCCATGACTATCTACTCCACGAAGGTCAGCCATCGTGAGTACCTGGGCACAGATAATTGCGTGTTCTTCAGACATGCCTTTTTTGAGCATGACTTCTCTTATGAAATTAGAAAGATTTTCCGAAGATACCTTCATCAATTATCTGATCTTAGCCAATATTGTAAAGCACCATTTTCCTTCCAAAATGAATCTTTCTGTTTCTCGGAAGATAATTCTAAGGACCAGTTTTGCTTTGGAAGAGCTTTATACTTACCAGCGAATTCCTTTATTTCTCCGCCCCTCGATATAAGGATATTTACATTTTCTGGCTTCCCAAGTTGCTCATAAAGAGTAATCATGTTGTTTTCAACTCTATATCCATTAATACCGATAATCTCGTCGTTGACGTTTACCCCTATGGACTCACCCGTGCCTTCTCTATGCACAAAATCTACGATGGTTTTACCGTTAGTTGTTTTTGTATTAACACCAAAATCCGAATAGTTAGTTGATTTGTTATTTACCGATATATCACCTTTAAACCCAATGATGGTTTGATAATCGGGCGTATTGGCTTCATCGAGCCAGTTGTTGAAATCCCCAGTAAAATCATATTCTGCTACTTCATTACAAACTTTTAGGAATTCGTCATCGGTAAAACCCGTGCCAATGGGCCCGAAATTTTCGGCACCATAAAAGTCATTATATAACTTTTTGAAAACATCATCCAAGGACTTTTTCCCATTTGTTTTTTCACAAATCCGAGCGTCTAGCAAGGCAGCTATGATAAACCCTTTGGTGTAATAAGAGTAACCATTGTTTTTAGTGTTTTCATTTGGCCGATACTCCTTTATCCAAGCATCAAAACTAACCTCATGAAGTGTTGCGTGTTTTGACCCTGGTCTATTTTCATGATAATTGATGTACTTAGCAAGCGTATTGAGAAAGTCTTGAGGACTAACCCAGCCCAATCTGCGCATAGCGAGCTCATCGTAATAAGAGGTGATACCTTCTGCCACCCAAAGGGAATGCGTGTAATTCTCGTTATCGTAATCGAATGGACCTAAATTCACTGGGCGAATCCTTTTGACATTCCATAAATGGAAGTATTCATGAGCAACTAAATTCATAAATGAACGATACTTAGTTGGTGAACTGTAGTTGAACCTCGGCATAACCAAAACGGTACTGTTTAAATGTTCAATTCCACCGCCACCAGACTCTACATGTTGCACAATGAAGACATATTTGTTTGGGTTTACATCTTTGGGGAATTCTCCCACGATTTTAGCCATAGAAGCACAAACCGCTTTCATGTCATTTTTAAGCTCTTCGTGTTTTGCATTGTTGGTTCCAACTAAAGCCACATAATGTGGCACATTCAATACATCGAATTCAAGAATATCGAATGTTCCTAGCTGTATAGGTGAATCTACGAGAATATCATAGTTATAAAAGGAATAAACAACGGTATTGGTTGAGGGGTTAAATGATACCTCTTTCATGGAGGAAATATGATTTTTCCATTGTTGAGGGATATGAAATTCTACTTTACCACTTTCTTGTTCGCTTCCTTTTAGGTACATAAAAAATGATGCTCCATTTATCAATGCTTGAGACTCATTGATGAAGCTGGTTCGAGCTGAAAACTCAAAGCAGTAGACCCAATATGAGATAGTAATTAAACCCTTACCTTTTGACTCGATATCCCAAACATTCTTTCTGGATTTCCTAACATTCAAAGGTTCTCCATTTATGGTAGCAGAAACATTTTCAACACTTTTCGAGAATTCTCTTACCAGATAACTACCAGGAGTCCAAACAGGCATACCAACTTGAAAAACGGTGTCTTTTTCAGCTTTGAAGATCATTTGAACCTTCGCATAATGATTTGATGGTTTTGGTAAATCAACCTTGTAGTTGATAGAAAAGGCTTGTGTTGAGTAGCTAATCATGGAAAAAAGGACGAAACTTAAAATGAACTTTATCTGATTCATTCGACAAAAGTCCATAAAATCTGTGAGCTATAGAAGGTGTTTAGTCAAGGAATCTTAAATATGGATGAAAAATTGGTTAATTTCACTGCACTAATACATTTATGTCTGACCAAATAGTAAATAAAGTAGCTCAGAGCGGTATAGTTACGCTGAATTTAGAGCATTACTTCCCTGAGGGAGAAGCATCTTATTTAGACATAAAGGACCAATTATTTATGGGTATGATCCTCAAGGAAAAGGATTTTAGGGCTTGGGTGAAAGAACACGATTGGGATCAATACGATAATAAATATGTAGGTATAGGGTGTTCAGCCGATGCCATTATTCCAACATGGGCTTATATGTTGTTGACTTCAAAATTGCAGCCAGTGTGTAAATCAGTTTTCTTTGGGACGGTTGCGGAATTTGAATTTGTACAGTGGGAGAGGGCGCTCTCAGAAGTAGATCCTGAAGAATTTCGAGAGAAAAAAGTTGTAATCAAAGGCTGCTCAGATAAAGAGGTTCCACCTTTTGCTTACGTAAAAATAACTGAATTGCTAATCCCAGTTGTTCAATCACTGATGTACGGAGAACCTTGTAGTACGGTTCCTGTTTATAAGAAGAAAAAAGGGTAGAATGCCTTAATCCACCAACGTGACTTTAATCGTGTTGGTCCGTTGTTTCTTTTTTAATGGCATACTTGCGCAGTTAATAACGTAATCACCTGGAGCAACAAAATCATGTGATTTTAGGATGTTCACCACATCTTCAAAGGTTTGGTCTGTACTGATATACTTATCGTAATGGAAACCTCTCACTCCCCAAACCAAGCTTAAGGTATTTAGCAAGAGTGGGTCATTGGTGAAAATAAATACATTGGCTTCAGGTCGATAGCTGGCAACCTTGAAACCGGTATATCCACTTTTTGTCATGGCAACTACAGCCTTGGCTTGCAAGTGGTCACTCATTCGGACCGCCGTGAAACAAACCTCGTCGCTTGGAAATGAAGGAGATGTAGATCGGGGCTTCTCCCCTTTGTAATATACTCTTGAATCCTTTTCAATATCAGTTATGATATCATTCATGATCTCCACCACGCGTATCGGATATTTACCAACGGAGGTTTCCGCACTCAACATCACAGCATCTGCACCATCAATAACGGCGTTTGCAACGTCAGTTATCTCTGCTCTTGTTGGCATACTATCCTCAATCATACTTTCCATCATTTGAGTAGCGATGATTACAGGCTTTGCATTTTTAATGCAGATTTCAACAATCTTCTTCTGAATTAAAGGAACTTGCTGTAATGGGACTTCTACACCCAAGTCACCGCGGGCAACCATGATTGCATCGGTTACCTTTACGATTTCCTCAATATTTTCTACAGCCTCTGGCTTTTCAATTTTTGCGATTACTTTAGCGCGTTTCCCTTTTTGTGAAATGATATTTTTTAATTCAATAATATCTTCGGGTCTGCGTACAAAACTTAAAGCAACCCAATCCACATCGAGATCAAGGCCAAAATCAAGGTCTTTTCGGTCTTTTTCTGTTAGGCAAGGAGCCGAAATGTTGGTGTTAGGCAGATTGAAACCTTTATTAGAGGTCAATGGGCCTCCTACAACGATATCTGTATTTAGTGTTTGATTATCGATGATTTCGGAAATTTGAAGTTCTACCTTACCGTCGTTTAACAAAATACGGTCACCCACATTTGCTTCTTGAGCTAAGGTTGGATAACTAACCGATAATTCATCGATGGTTGATATTTTTTGTTGTGTGGTGACCCTTATTTTCTTTCCATCAGTGAGATTGATCACTCCATCGACCTTTCCAATACGCAGTTTTGGGCCTTGTAAATCTTGAAGTATAGCCGTATGACTACCAATTTCTGCATTTATTTCACGAATCTTGCTAGCTACATCGGCGTGGATTTCGTGTGCCCCATGAGAAAAATTTAGGCGGCATACATCAACCCCAGCCTTAATTAATTTGGTAAGTTGTTCCTTGGAAGATGTTGCAGGACCAATGGTTGCAACGATTTTTGTTTTGTTAAAATTCTCTTTGTACATCGTTTATTCAGCAGAGCTGGGTATGAGGTGCGGCAAATTTAACACCCATTTCATTTTTTTTGTTCTGTGTTCAGGGAATAAATACGCCATATCTACTTTTTGTATTTCTCGGAGTATGCGTACCCAATCGGCGTTATTTTCAAATTCACTGTGTATTTGTGACACTAATATATAATCAGGAATTGGTTTTACCCTAATTAAGGGTGCATTATTCCCAATATTTTTTACCAACCACATGGGACGTATATTCCCTAATCCCTTAAAGTAGAAAACTACATGATAAGATACTCCATTCGTATCATCCTGTGTTAGCGGGATAGTTGAGGGCTCTCTTACAAACTGTAGCTCTGTTTTTTTGTGAATGTGCCAACTCAGTTCGTGAGAAGGTAATGCCGAATGAATCGCAATGTAAGCGAAATCATTAGCCTGAAGAGTCACGCTCGATTTGTATCTTTTCATTGACAATTTCAATTCAAAATTAAAATTTTCATAATCATCTCAAGAAAAAAATGTTTCTTTGTAGCGCAAAAATCAAATACGAATCATGTCAGAAATTGCACAAAAAGTTAAAAGTATCATCGTCGACAAGCTTGGCGTAGAAGAATCAGAAGTAGTTATCGAAGCTAGTTTTACCAATGATTTGGGTGCTGATTCATTGGATACGGTTGAATTGATCATGGAATTTGAAAAGGAATTTGATATCAGTATTCCAGACGATCAAGCTGAAAAGATCCAAACAGTTGGCGAAGCGATATCCTACATCGAAGAAAATAAAAAGTAATCATGCAACTCAGAAGGGTTGTTGTAACGGGAATGGGTGCATTGACACCCATCGGAAACACACTTGACCAATATTGGGATGGTCTTCGCAGCGGTGTGAGCGGTGCTGCACCGATCACTAGGTTCGATACCGAACTAAACAAGGTCAAATTTGCTTGTGAAATCAAGGATTTTAATCCTATGGATCATTTCGACCGCAAGGAAGCGAGAAAAATGGATCCGTTCACACAATATGCAATGGTTTGCTCAGATGAAGCCATTCATGATTCTGGTCTGTTACAAGACTCTTTAAACCTCGACCGAATTGGGGTTATTTGGGGAGCGGGTATTGGAGGTTTAACCACCTTTTTTGATGAAGTAATGAATTATGCTAAGGGTGATGGATCTCCTAGATTCTCACCCTTCTTTATTCCTAAAATGATCATCGACATCGCTGCTGGATATATTTCTATCAAGCATGGATTTAGAGGTGTGAATTTCGGGACTGTTTCTGCGTGTGCTAGTTCAACACATGCATTAATCGATTCTTTTAACCTTATTCGTCTAGGTAAAGCGGATGCTATCATTTCTGGTGGTTCTGAAGCATGCGTTAATCAGCCTGCAGTGGGTGGATTTAGCAATATGAAAGCACTGAGTGAACGTAATGATGATTATGCTACGGCTTCTCGTCCATTTGACAAAGACAGAGATGGATTTGTGATGGGAGAGGGAGGCGCTAGTTTAATTCTAGAAGACCTAGAACACGCTATAGCACGTGGTGCTAAGATCTATGCAGAAGTTGTAGGGGGCGGTATGACCGCTGACGCGCACCATTTAACTGCACCACATCCTGAAGGGTTGGGAGCAAGAAACGTCATGCATCAAGCACTTGAGGATGCTAACATGAATCCCGATGAAATTGATTACATCAACGTTCATGGAACATCCACTCCGCTAGGTGATGTTGCTGAGGTCAAGGCAATTAAAGATGTATTTGGAGAACATACGTATAAACTAAATGTCTCTTCAACCAAATCGATGACCGGTCATTTATTGGGTGGTGCCGGTGCTATTGAATCGGTTGCATCCATATTGGCAATAAAACACGGTATAATACCGCCAACCATCAACCACCATACCGCCGATCCAGAAATCGATAATAAGATTAACCTAACACTAAACACCGCACAGGAACGTTCAGTTCGTGCTGCATTATGTAATACCTTCGGCTTTGGAGGTCACAATGCATCTGTAATCTTCAAGAAATTTGAGGATTAATTGACTCCTCTTTGGGAAATAAAGAAACACATAAACTTTTAAGAACTAAAGTCTTTCGATTAACGGGCATCCGACCGGTTCGATTGAAGATTTATGCGGAGGCCTTTACGCATTCCTCCATGATGGAGTCGACGGGTGAGTATAAAGGTCTAAATAATGAAAGGTTAGAATTCCTTGGGGATGCCATCTTAGACGCGGTAGTAGCAGATATTTTGTTTAATCGCTTTCCCAATAAAGACGAAGGGTTTCTTACTGAAATGAGAACTCGAATTGTCAACCGCGATCAAATGAGTGACTTGGCATATAAATTAGGGTTGATTGAAATCATTGAAATGAAGGCAGAAATCCGAAAGAATAGAAATGCGGTGAAAGGGATTGGTGGTAATGCATTGGAGGCGCTAATAGGAGCTATCTACCTAGATCGTGGTTATAAAAAGGCTTCATGGTTTATACGACATAGACTCATTGGCCAATATTTGGATATGGATAAACTTATGAATACAGCGGTGAGTCATAAGGCGATCTTTATGAAATGGGCTCAGAAACAACAAAAGCAGATCCAATGGTCGAATGAACTGAATCCAGAATCGCGATCTGCAAAACATGAGGTGACCCTCGTGGTAGATGATGAGCCTTGGTTTACAGAAATCAATAAAAGCCGGAAAAAAGCGGAGGAACTTTGTTGCGAAAAAGCCTGTCGAAAATTAGAGCTTTCTCAAACCTTATAGTTCGATTTGTTCGCTGGGTAAGTATTTTACCCAGTCATTATTCTTTGCGAACCGGCACCAAGAACAATCTTTCTTACCGCATCCTTCTAAAAACGATTTTGACGTTAGCTTTTCAAATGCCGTAGTTATGCAGTTTTTAATGATCCGTTTTTCATCCTCGGAAAATGTGATTTCAATGGTTTCAAAATCCCCACTTTCATTTTCGACCATCGGTTCAACACCTCCAGAGGCTTTATGCCATGGGTATTCTGCACTTTCCTCAATCATTAAACAGTAGATTCCCACTTGTAACCAGTAATCACTTGGTACCTGGCCTTCTTTGAAACGACTAGAGAGTTTACTTTTTGATTTAATCTTACTGAGATTTCCAGTTTTATAATCAATGATCTTAACCGATTGCCCTTCAATGATTAGTTTGTCAACCATGCCCTTTATCGGCACTCCTCCTAACTCAGATTGAACGAAGTATTCGGTTTTTACATCTTTATATTGAATGTACTCTTCTTTCTTTTTGGGGAGCATAGATTGCCATAGCTGTTTGCCTTGCTCTAGTCGTGAATCGAATTGTTTTTCAGTGAAATGCCCTTTGAATCGGTTCATTTGGCCACTGAAGTAATCAATAAGAACATCGGTTTCCATCCATTTATTATCATGCACCCAAGTATCAACTAAATGCCTCATACTGTGGTGTATCGCATTACCATAGGATAGGTATTCGTTTGGTGAGGAAGGAACCCGCACGATATTATTGTAGTAAAATGAAAGTCCGCATTCTAGAATGTTTTTAATAGAGGATGGAGAGAATACAAAATTTTCAAGCCGCTTGTTAATCTTATCATCGATGTGCCCTTCAATCAAAGGAGCTCCCTGACTCATGAGCATTTGCTGTTGGGCCCAAATAAGGGATTCTTCAGATAATACGGTTGGCTTTAAATCCTCAAAAAGGATATCAGGAGCTAATTCATTAAGAAACATGCTCGGCTCAAGTGAATCTTTTTTATCGGTTAGCTTTCTCGTGAAGTAACTGATATTTAGCGTTTCTTCAGCCCTCGTCATCGCTACGAAAAACAATCTTCTACGTTCTTCAAGACTGTAGGATATATCCTCGTCGATATTCCTATTCATTCCCTCAAATAAATCACGCATCTTAAACGGGTAACTCTGAGCTGATTGTTGCCCCCATTCTTTTTCGATTCCTCGAATGATGAATACATGCTTAAATTCTAAACCTTTAGAGCCGTGGGCCGACATTAATTTAATGCCATTTTGATCACCAGTTCGTCTTTCCAAGAGTATAGGTATATCACCAGCTTTGAGGGTAGATATAGTTTCAAGTAACTCGTTTAACTTCAAGAAAGGATTTCGTTCACATTGCTCATTGATATAATTTACAAAAGAATGAAGAACTTCTAAGAGCCACGTCTGGTTTTTTTGTGTGGAATAGGAGATAAATCCAAACTCAGATAAAATTCTGCTTACATAAGCTCCAAGGGTATTAAACCGAATCCCCTTAATGGTATCGTCGATGAATTGAAAGAGTTGTTTAATCTGTTCCATTTCATCTTGATTGAGGTAGCTTAATCCGGGTCCATCAATTATATGGTTTTGGATATGATCCCTCCACGAATAGTTTGTATAATCTCCTGAATGCTTTCTTGCATTACGGATTTCGTAGATATCCGCAGACATTTGGTTCAAAGCATAAGGCCTAAAATCATATAACTTACTCGATAATAGAGGAAATAATAAATGCTCACCGCTATTTGGAATCGTGGATTCTTTTTGGAAATATTCCAACCAATCTATCAATACATCAATAATGGGCAATCCCAGTATGTCAATACTTTTGTCCCATTGATATGCAATCTTTTTAGTGCGTAGATATTCAATGTAGGGTTCGGCAAATCGGTGTTTGGTGTAAATGATGGCAATATCTTTAGGGGTAACCTTTTTTTCTAAAAGTTGAGTTATTTGTTCCACCGTACCAACAACCTCATGAAATTCATTGAAATATCGTTTGATTATGGGTTTAATCTGAGGGTAATTCTGATTTTGGCCTGCTGCATCTAGCTCTTTACTTAAAGAAGTATCTGAATTGACCAATCTGTGTTGATTATGTTTGATTAGAAGACCAGATGCATCTAATATTGGTTGGCTACTTCGGTAGTTTTCCGTTAAGACCACAGTGGTAAGATTTGCAGAGTATCGGGATTTAAAATCCAACATGTTACTCAGTCTCGCCCCCTGAAATGCGTAAATACTCTGATCATCATCACCTACTACAAAACAATCTGGATTGTCCCCATGAAAGTCAATCAATAGATGCATGATTTCAGACTGCAGGTAACTAGTATCTTGAAATTCATCGACTAATACATAATTGAATTCTTCTTGAATGGACATCTTATATTCCTCGACGGAAGATAGTTTTTCGTAAACCCATTCAATCATATCCTGAAATTCGTAAACACCGAGTGCCTTTTTCTTCTCTTGATATGGCTTAAGCAATCTTGCAGCTTCTATGAGCATTTCCCATCCACCCATTAGTTTCTTCCAATCGTTTAGATTGATATCTCCTTTTGCCTTGCCCTTATAATTTCGCTTATACAATGCATCTGGGAAATGAGCCTTGAAATATTCTTCATCTTGGCATTTCTCAATCATTTGTTCAATATCCTCGGCTTGAAGTTTTTCATCCCGCATAATTCCCCAAACTTCGGATAATTGTTTATGCTTGCTCGTATTGTAAGATTGATAGTCTTTTAATGGATTTGAATGGGGTAAATCATCAAGCAGACTCTGGATTAGCTGCATTCTTTCAAGATCGTCCATAACGCGCAATTCTCGTTTCCCATACAGATCTTGTCTGTCCGAAATCAATTTGTTACACAACCCGTGAAAGGTATAAATATTGACTTTATACGATTCTGTACCCATGAATTTACTTAGACGTTGCCTCATTGCAGTTGCGCCAGCCTCGGTGTAGGTTAAGCAAAGAATATTCTTTGGATTGGTATCTGTTTTTCTGAGAATATTAAGAATTCTCGTTGCTAAAATCTGAGTTTTACCCGTGCCCGGACCTGCAATGACCATAACGGGGCCATTTATAGCGTCTACCGCCTGTTTTTGACCACGGTTAAGATGGTTGTAAAGTTCTGTAAATTGGTCCTCAAATCTTTGCATGGTGAAATATACATTGCCAGTTAATAAAATACAATCGGACTTAAATATCTTTGTTGAGATGCCAACAACTAGCGAACAGTATGATGCCGTGATATCAACATGTAAAGAAGTATTTGAAAAGAAGAATACCGATTACGGCCCTTCTTGGAGACTTTTTCGCCCTTCTAGTCTGACAGATCAAATTTACATTAAGGCTCAACGCATACGAAATATCGAACAATCAGGCCAAAACCATGTAGGGGATGATGTGATTGGAGAATTCATGGGTATTGTTAATTACTCATTGATGGCTCTAATTCAAGTAGCCCATCCTCACAACGAAAGCGATCCAATGACACCCAGCAGCGATATCAACCAGTGGTATGAGCAACTTATTGATGATACCAAGAATTTAATGGTGCTCAAAAACTCCGATTACAGCGAAGTTTGGCGTGAAATGCGTATCAGTAGCTTCACCGATATGATTTTGGTGAAATTGTCAAGAATTAAACAAATTGAGGATAACAAGGGGAAAACC
>Ga0255768_10006149_pt1 | contig 11410 bp, 5 predicted proteins | sample 071ome_33_FD_179983 | JGI IMG/M metagenome (GOLD analysis project Ga0255768, IMG submission 179983) | Coastal salt marsh microbial communities from the Groves Creek Marsh, Skidaway Island, Georgia - 071412AT metaG (version 2) | ecosystem: Environmental > Aquatic > Marine > Intertidal zone > Salt...
ATAAAAAGCCGCCAATACGCCCACGGCAAGCGATAAGATGACGATTTTAAGGCGCTGTGGCCATAGGATGGAAAACCACTCTTGGATTTTCAAAATGATGTCCTTTAACGTAATCTCATCGTCGGCTGGGGCGAGGTTGCGCTGTGGTGCGCTAGGATTGTGCTCGTTCATTTGCTGTGTTGGTTTGGAGTGCGCAATGTAGGGCGAATACCCTTTTGCCCGTAACTCCGTTGTGTGCTTTTTGTCCGCTGGTTGGGTTAGTTTGATGTTAAAATTAACGAAATTGGTCCTTTAACTAGCAATAACAGGGACAATCTATGCCGCAAAGAATTACCTTTGGGCCCAGACAAACCCAATAAATATGAAGCATCCAATGAGAAAGCTACTCTGGATTCTTGCCCTCGTGCCAATGTTGGCCGTGGCACAACCTAGTCAACAAGATGTTCAACGTATGGCACGCACCGAAGCCACACGTCAAGGCGTGGACCCGGACATGCTGGAACGCCGTTTACAAGCGCGTGGGGTCAATACTGCCAACTTAACTATGAGCGATATTCCTCGCATTCAACCTATCGTTGAAGAGGAGATTGCGAAGATGAAGGCGGAGCAAAACCAGGGGCTGCCCGCCACGACATTCGTTCCAGCGCCTGTGGTTGATTCAACCAAGCTGAATACACGCGTGGAAGTGGCTGAAGTGGAGACCTTCGAAACAGAGAAAGTGTTAAACGTAAAGCCGGAGAACACGGTTTTCGGTAAACATATTTTCCAAGACGGTTCAATCACCACTTTTGAAGTAAGTAAGGATTACATCCCCTCAGATGCCTACGTGCTGGGGCCAGGTGATGTGGTGACGGTTAGCATTTTTGGCCGTTCCCAAGCAGACCTACAATTTACCATCAAACCCGACGGTTTTATTGCCCCCGGAAACCTACCCAAAATTTACCTTAAAGGCATTAGCTTAGGTCAAGCGAGACATTTAGTAGAAAACAGGTTCAAGAGTTTCTACCAGTTCGACAAAGGACAGTTCGCGCTCACATTAACCACCGCGCGCACCCTCACTGTACAGATTACTGGTGCCGTGGAAAATCCAGGCACTTATACCTTGAGCGCCTACAACACCGCATTTAACGCTTTGATGGCGGCCGGCGGCCCAAATGCTTTAGGGACGGTGCGTAGTATCCAGGTCATTAATGGGCGCAACGTTAAAGAATTAGACGTGTATCAGTTTTTGTTTAACCCGAAGAAGCAAGGCGACTATTACCTTCAAAACAATGATGTCCTTTATGTGCCGTTCACAGGCAACCTCGTCGAGATTGAAGGTTCGGTGAAGCAAAAAGGAATTTTTGAAATGAAGGACAACGAAAACTTTGACGAGCTCCTTTCCTATGCCGGAGGTTACATCAGCGATGCCTTAGAAGGTGAGATTCAGTTAGTCCGAAAAGACAATCAGGGTTCTTTCGTGAAAGAATACAGCGGAGATGCCCTCAATAGCCTGACGTTCGAAGACGGCGATAAAGTGATCGTGGCCACTCAAACCTCAGACAAAAAAGACTACGTCGAAGTGAAAGGCGCAGTGAACTACCCCGGTATTTACGGGATACGCGATTACCCGGGTCTAAAAGCCTTGCTAGAGAAAGTTGATCTTCGCGAGGAAAGCCGTACCGACATAGCCTACCTTCTTCGTATCGCACCAAACGGGGTGAGTTCAGTTCGGTCGTTCTGCCCCTCAGAGGTATTGTCCGGAAATCTAGACATTACTCTCGAGGCAGAAGATGTCATCCAGATACTCAACCAACGCGACTTTACGGATTCAACAATAGTCAGCGTCAGTGGTGCCGTGCGTAATATCGGTAGCTACTATATCGACTCCAACGTGACTGTTGCCACCTTGATCAACCTGAGCAACGGACTGAAAAAAGAGGCCAAGAAAGATATAGGCTATGTGTACCGCACCTACCCTAACGGAGAAACGCAGGTCATCCCAGTAGCGCTTGACAATACCAGCTTCACCTTCCAAGACCGCGATGAATTGCGCATCCTTTCAGAGAAGACCTTCTACGACGGCGCTGTTCTCAGTGTCAGCGGCGAGGTGAAAACACCACTAGAAATTCCTTACGACAAGAACATCACCTTGGCCCAGGTCATCGAACTCGCAGGAGGACTCACCTTCGCAGGGGATTCAGCGCAATTGATTGTTTATCGCATGCCCTTCAGTGGAGCCTCTATTGGAGATTTAGAGGAAATCACGTTGAACTTGGCCAATGACGGTGCTCAAACCTTTCAGCCCTTTGACGCCTTGGTCGTACGACGCAAATATGGCTTTGAGTTCCAAGATTACGTGACCATTCGTGGTGAAGTGAGCTACCCCGGTCGTTATGCCATTCGAAAAGGGGAAACTGTCAAGGACCTCATTCGCAAGGCCGGCGGCATCACCCCTGAGGCCTTCCCGGAAGCGGCGCTATTTACACGCGACGGTAAAGGCACCGTATCCATTCATATTGACCGCATCTTACGTAACAGCCGTTCCTACGATAACATTGCATTATTGCCGGGCGATGAGATTAACGTCCCTAAGAAAGATTACACGGTAGAGATTCGTATGGCCAACACCGAAGCCGAAAACTACGGTCTATTCTCTGACCGCTACGCGGGAGAAAGCATGCACGTTGCCTATATATCTGGTAAAAATGCTCGATGGTACGTGAATAATATGGCAGGCGGCTTTGGCGAGAATGCGAAGCGCACCAATACTACAGTGATCTACGCGAACGGCGTCTCAAAAGACTACAAGTTCTGGAAGCTCAAAAATCGCTATCCAAAAGTGAAGCCGGGCGCCATGGTTGTGGTAGGAGCAAAACCTGAGAAAACCAAAGAACAGAAAGAACGAAAAGAAATAGACTGGGTAGGGTTCTCTCAAAACCTTATCGCCCAAGTCACCTCTGTTTTAACGGTGTACACGCTTGCTACGAAGCTGTAATCTCGAATCATATTAAGAGGACATTATGTTTAACCCCCTGCCCCATGTGTAGGGGGTTTTTCGTGCATTTTGTCTCGAATGATAGCAATAAGTCTCCCTACCTTTACAAGACCAAACTAGACTTAAGAAATGCGAATACTCTTTTCCTGTTTCCTCCTTTGTTGTGCCCTGTGCTCTCATGGGCAATCCTTAAAATTTAAATCCGAATTAGACGGAAAGGCAGAGAAAAAGACATGGGTGAAAAGCCAGGGTCTGGAAGTTCGAATTGAAGGAGATGTAGAGAAATTAGAGTTGCTTCTAAAAAACACCTCGGAAAATTACATCGTGGTCGAAGCGGATAATTTCACGCTGATCCATCAGACCGGCATCAAAGACAAGCTTTGCGGCCCTGCATTAATATTGGGACCGGGTCAGAAAAAGCACATTGTATTAGAACTCTGTGATCACAAGGGTAAAAAAGGACTTTTCGGCCTCTATCGAACGTACGAGTCCAACCAATCATTCGAGGAAAGCACCCTCTTCCTAGTGGATAAAAAGTTTAAACTTCAACTAGGCAACATCTTGGTGGATTTTTACACAGGCCGCTAAGTACTCCACTCCCGCACCTTTCCATATATAAAGGGAATTAGATATTTTCGTAATCATGTATAAGGATTACGTCATCTTAGCGACCACATTGCTGATCATCGCATTGGTTTTTGCGGGGATTAGGGTGCGCAAGTATAATTGGCCCTACCTATACTTTCTCTCGGGAATAGTTATTGCTTCGTTGCTTTTCACCGACCCTGACCTTGTCGGGAAGAGATTCATTAATATTCTCTACCCGCTGTTTGTACCGGTCTTGTATATTGTGGGTCCTGGAATTTATGGTTCTGTACAGCCCGTTGAGACTCGCCGTAATCCTTGGCATATTATTCATTACCTGCCTATGTTCATAGGCTACCTGATGATTCTGCTTCATTGGTTTTTGGCCGAACAGAACTATCACCAAAGCGTGTTCGATGGCCGCCAGTTTCAGTTTGAGACGAACCACATGTTTTGGCCTTTTACCGATAAGTTTATTTTGATGGGGTATCCATTTTTCACCGCAGGGTATTATCTATTAACCATCCGAAAACTTAGAGAGCACGGAGCTCATCGCAATCAATACATTTTACCCGTAGGACTTCTTTGTTCTACCCCCATTCTCTTTGATGTGGTATTTGATTATGTCTACGGGTATGGGTTCTTCTTGCAGGATCCGAATTTGCAGCGCTACTTGTTGCTGCCTGCGGTGTTCATCATTTTTTGGGATGTGATTATTGTGAAGCCGCCGAAGCCGACGGAAGCATCAGAAAAAAATACCTTTGAAGAAACCCTGTTGAATTATCCGGACGAATCATTGGTTTCAGAAAGGTTGATGTTGGAATATTTAGAGGAATTGGTCGAAGGGAACGGCCCTACTTTAGCGAAAGTCTTGCATTCAAGAACAGATTTTGTACGCGCGTCCAATTTTTCCAAAGATCAGTGGGAAACGTTCTTTGCCGAAACCCGCACCAGCTGGAATTTCCTCAAAAAGTTTGTGCGCATTCAGAAGGCCGTCGTCCTGATGGAGGAAGGGTTTTTAAATGAGGGTAATGTGGATGAACTTGCCCTTGAAGTGGGGTATTCCACCCGAGCATCTTTGTACCTCGCCTTCCGTCAGATTATGGGGGTCCCGTTGCCAGAATATCGGTTGGAGCGGGAGATATAATCGGTCACTCATTACCCTTCAAATGGGTCGTATTTTGACTTATCTTGTATCCAAACTTAAAATCCTACGCCCAATGCGTCACGTTTTCCTTGCTATTGCACTTTTTGTAAGTGTTTCATTGTCCGCTTCACACCTATTAACGGGCCATTTTTCGTTTGAGCATCAAAATACCGGTTCAAATACAAGTACATACAAGGTGACTCTTCACTTATATCGTGACCTCAATGGGATTAATCTTCCTTCAAGTACAACGGTATACTATAAAAAGTTAAACCAGACTACAACGAGTAGCATTACACTGAATCAAAACAGTAATAATTCGTATAATCTCACTGCGAATTGTGGGTCAAACTTTGGCGTTGGTGTGGTGAGTTATGAAGGCACAGTAACAGTGGATAATAACAGCGGTTATGATTTCTATTATTCTACTTGTTGTCGACCCGCTTCTATTTCTAATTTATCCAACCCCTCTTCCCAATCAACTTACATTACCTCAATACTCGTTACAGGGAAACCGGCCATTCGCTCGTACAACAATAGTCCCCCTATTCAACCTGGAATATCAACGGCCTATGTAAACAATACCTTCCCTTTCGAAATTTGTCAGGCAGACCCAGATGGTGATAGTCTATCCTTTCAGATCGTTCCTGCTAAAAGCGCCGCAACTACCAACATTGCTTATGCAACTGGATATAGTAATGCAAATCCACTAGGCACTGGAAGTAGCGTAGCTATTGACACTGCGAATAGATTGATTGTAGTGAATTCAGGAGTTCAGCAAAATTCGGTGGTAAACGTAAAAATTATTGAGTGGTCGAAAGACACCACCGGCACGTTTAAAATCATGGGAGTGACAGAGCGTGAAATTCTGTTCAATATTGTGGCAGCGCCGACCTCCACACCTTCTAATGTAAGCGCGACTGGCGCCGTAGGAAGCTACGGCACCAAAGAGGTGCTCGTGACCACGGCCGCTCCAGTGTTCCCCACCAGCGGAAACTTCGACGGTGTCCAAGTACAACTCTTCGACGGCAACGGCACCGCAAATTCGGTCACCGGAAGCACCGTCATGAGCAGCAGCTACCAAGCCTTCGCCTTCCACACGGCCGATACCTTACAGCCTGGTCCTTATACCATGATTTTTGCTGAGAACGTGATGGATTCTATGGCCATCAGCGGCTACTGTGGCAAGCGCCTTATCGACACCATCTCTTTCTTCGTAGCGCCACCTCCACCGGTATTGGTCGGTCCTTCAGATTCGATCTATGGTGCGAACGCGACCTACAACGTGTTGAACTACCAATGGCTCGACAGCGCTTCGTTCTCTATTACGAACGGAACCGTAGTTACTTGGCAACCGGATTATTCGCAGTTCGACATCGCCTGGGGTCCAGCCAACGCTACCGGAACCTTCACCCTCATCGGCTACGCAAATGGCAGCTCTGATACCGCCACCGTGACCGTAGAAGTGAACGGCATCGGCATCATCGAATGCTTCGGCGACCTCGCCCTGTACCCAAATCCAGCACGCGATCTCATTCACATCGCCGGCGCCCTTGAAGGCACGACCTACACCCTCTCCGACCTTAGCGGTCGCGTGATGGACCAAGGCCTGCTCGAAGGCGGACGACTCCCTGTCGCTCATCTTCCAAGCGGCACCTACGTATTGGTGCTCGACGGCGCTACCCCATGGGTTCAACGCGTACAAATCCTACATTAAGGCGTTTAGAAAACGTGATAAATGTTATCGCTTAGGCTCGCTTCACACCGTAACTTTATGGTGTGAAAGCGACGCTTTTGCATTAAATCCTATCGTATGAAAGTTCTAGTCCCTACTGATTTTAGCGACACCGCAGCGAGCGGACTACGCTATGCCTTAAGTTTTGTAGCCAATTACGGCAGCGGAAACATCCACGTGCTCCACACCGTCGAAAAAGAAGCCGATCTCGCCGCTGCACAAGCCCAGCTCGACACCTTCTGCGACATCGACACCCCCGCCGGCATCACCATCACCCACAACATCACCGTGGGCGATTACAATGAAGCTATAGGACAAGAAGCCGAAGCCCAACAATGTGCCCTGATCATCATGGCCACCAAAGGCGCCCACGGCATCCAAAAGCTCGTCGGCTCTCATGCCATGAAAGTGGTGAGCAGCAGCAACATCCCACACATCATTACCCAACGTGAAGTCTACGACGACGAGGTCCTCGACCGCATCGCCGTGCCCATCACCCTAGAGCGTGAAGACAAGAAAATCCTGAGCACCGTAGCCGCCATCGCCAAGCCCCTTGGCGCCGCAGTCCTGCTCATCTATGAAGATAATCGCGACGAGTTCCTCGGCGCCACTATTGCTCGCAACCTAAACTTTGCCAAGAGCTACCTCCGCAACAGCGGCATAGAAACCCAAGCCATCGACGTAGGCCACGACCTAAGCTATGATGAGGCCATCATCAAATACGCGGCCGCACACCAATGCGACCTCATCGCCACGGTCAACCACCACAACGACGGCATCCTTAACCTCTTCGGAGCAAACTTCGACCAAAACCTGCTCGAGAACATCGCACACATCCCTATCCTCACGGTGGATGCCCGCAACCACGAGCACGTCAACGATATCTTTATGACAACGAGATAACCCGGGACACACTCTCGGCGCACTTGAACCGAGCTCGCACCCCTGGCCTTGGAAGATTAAAGGTTATAACGCGACCCCTAGCTGCAAAGCTGGGGGTTTTTATTTGCAAAAATCCCGACGAGCCTGGGACCTGCCGGGATTTCTAAATACTCGTTTGATAAAAAAGCCCCGGCTCGCTTTCGCTCACCGGGGCTTTTCAACCTACGTTATTGTTCTTAATCTAATAATACGACTCTGAACCTATTGCCTGCGACATTAAGCCAGTAGACGCCGCTAGGGTAATTGGACAAGTCTAATTGCATTTCCCAATCCTCAGTACGGCCCGACGCTACTGTAGCGCCTGTCATATTGTAAATCACATAATCGCCCAAGGCTTCTTCCCCTTGCACAATCAAACGTCCTTGCGTTGGGTTCGGGTAGAGTCGGATGTTCGATTTCACAATATCCTCAATGCCGATATTCGTACGGATTTGAAGACTCGCGGTATCGTTACAATAGCCGTTGCTTTCCACTACCGTTAATGACCCCGTTGTGTCTTGGGTCCACATTACCGTGGCAATGTTTGTTCCTTGTCCAGAAATAACCGCACCGTTAACGGCCGTCCATTGATAAGTATGACCAGGTGTCTGTGTTACTACGTAATTGTAATTCGTCAATGGTACAATTCCCACCGTATCACCAAGAATTTGTGATGTCGTTGGGAATGGGTGTAACGTAATGTCCTGAGTTGAAGAAGTGGCGTTACAACCGAAAGAATTGGTCACATCTAAAACTACACTCGCACTCTGGCCTACTGTGATACTTTGAGTCGAATCACCTGTACTCCAGTAGTAGGACAAACCAGAATTTCCTGATAACGTCACGCTATCTCCCGGACATAAATCTAATGAGCCGTTGATCGTCACATTAGGATTAGGATTTGGGTTTACTATCACCTCTATAGAGTCCGAAGCTGAAATACATCCTTTGTCGGAAACAAGCCCTACGTAATACATGCCAGAAGCTTTTGCAACTATACTCGCTGATGTATCCAATGTATTCCACAAGTGCATCGCACCCGCATCAGCAGAAAGAATCACCACAGAATCTCCTAAACAGAAAGTTGTAGGCCCTACAGCGTAAATAGAATCGTTTGGAAGCGGGTTAACAGTAATTTGAGCAGTGTCCAATTGTCTTATACATCCATTCGCATCAGTAACAACACCAGTAATAGCACTGGTACTACTAACGACAACCTGTTGCGTGGTATCACCTGTGCTCCATACATAAGATGCGTTACTCAACGCACCAACAATCACAGAATCGCCATCACAGAACTCAGTGTTTCCTGAGATGACCAAAGAATCTGATGGCAATGCATTCACCGTAATTGCAACAGTATCCGAGTAGTTCTGACATCCATTACTATCCGTCAACATCGCATAATAATCTCCAGAGACAAATACCGTTACGTCATCTGAAGATTCACCTGTAGACCACTGATACGTGTTTTGACCAGTTAAACTAAGAACCGTTGAATCACCATCACAATACACAGATGACCCCGCATTGGTGATCACTTCCACAGGTAAAGGATTTACCGTGACAGCAATGGTATCTGTCTGCACGGAACACCCATTTGAATCAGTGACTTCGGCCCAGTAAGAACCGCTTGTCGTGATCACAACATCTTGAATACTATCACCTGTATTCCAAGCGTAAGATGTATTTGTAGCGACCGTTAATTGAACTGAATCACCATCACAGAATGTACTGGCTGAACTTGCCCAAATAGTATCGCTTGGGTTCGCATAGTTCATCACTACTACTGTATCTGTTGTAGAAATACAACCGTTTGAATTTGTAACGGCTGCATAGTACTCACCTGGAGTAAGCGCAGAAATAGCACTGGTCGTATCACCTGTATTCCATATATAACTATTCAATGCATTAGAAGGCAGCGAAAGTTGAACTGTATCGCCGATACATGCCATAGCTAATGAAGAGCTTAGAATAGAATCTTGTATAGGCGCATCAACCTGAACATAGACCGTATCTGTAAGGAATTCACAACCATTAGTCCCAATGATCTTAGCCCAATATAAACCACTCTGTGAGGCATTTAGATATTGATTTGTGTCGCCTGTATTCCAAATAGTGGTCACTGATAAATCCGATGCGCTTATTTGAAGCGTATCACCGAAACAAATACTCATTGTATCACCCAATAAAGAAGTGCTTTCTATGGTCAAATCTATATTCTGATAATAGAAGTCAATAGGCGACAAGACACTAAAGGTGCCAAAATCATCAATAGGTGCATAGGTCATGTGGACTCTATGATGTCCTGCACTATCGCTTGTCACGAAATCCGCAACATTACCCCAAGTATGATCTCCTGCAGTACCAACAGATAAATCATCGATAATTAATGTATCCGCTAAAATATGGCGAGCCGATATCTTCCAATCTGGGAACTGGTTATCTGTACCTGATACGAAAGAAGGATTCGACTCGAACCATGAATAGAAAATAGTCGAGCGGTCTTCACTAAGCGTTGTATGAGGTCTGTTATATTCTGTAACAGGCCCATTGGTGACGTCGAAAGCGTAACCAAAATTCGCCACTTGGTCAATGACCATACATTTCCAGGAAATACCACCATCTTCTGAGAAGATATCTACCAAATGGTTAGACGCTAAGTAATAAGTAAAGTCTGCAGATGATTTAGCGAACACATTTACCAAAATGTGAGGATTGCCCAAGGCATCTACCGTCAAATCATGACCAGAGGCCGTAACAGTAGTCAGATTTAGAACGCTTTGACTTGAAAAGTTCGATTGTATTATATCTATTAGGCTATCCCCAGAAGTTATATCAATGAGGTTCTTTAGTACTGGACCTGATACCACGCCCCAATTGTTACCTCCGTCAATAGATTTAATTATCCTCGGGGCTATTGTCTTTCCTTGAAGTGCCAACGAATCGTAGGCAAGGACACTGATATAACCCGTTTTTTGATCGCCAGAGAAGAAGATTTTTGGGTTACTCATATACTTAGCTGTCGCCGTTGCTTTTGTTAATGGGAATTGGACAACCTCTTTTTGAACACTGTAGCTGTCTTGAACAAAGTCCTTTTGTCCCCGGAAGACGACCATGGTGTCCTTATAATAATAGGTATTACCATTGAGCGAATGTGTCCCTACACTCCAAGTTTTATTTCCGCTCGAATACATGTTTCCAAGCGTTACGTAACCATAAGAAGTATCCACATTCATGTCAGCGGATGAATCGGATATAGAGTAGGTGCCATAAAGCGCGCCTCCCCATCCATTAGATGCATTACCACTCAATGTAGGTGCCCAAACGGCAATTTCATTTTGTCCAGGATTTGTATTGTTTGGAGGCGAAACCATAGATACATGAGGATACCTTGCCGCACCTGGATAAGCATAACCACTGACAGAAGGATCCCAAATAGGTCCCATATTATAAGACCAATTATCGCCCGCATCTTGTGAATAATCTATACGCAATGACCCAGAACTATTGTCCCCATTACTGGAATAGTTGGATCTATGTATAAACACCAAAGATTTGGAAGATGGGTCGACCCATAAGTTCGTTCTGGGACTAAATCCAGCACCATAAACATTTGGAGCCGTTCCAATAGCAACCGAACCAGACGAATTATTATCCACGAATGTCGAGTCAAAATCTCCTGATTTTAAATCAGTATCCAACATCATATAATGATTCAATGTCAACGTATCTGATGATGAACTACATCCATTTAAATCCGTCACCGATAACCAATAGCTTCCAGGAGTATTCAAAGAAATTGATTGGCTTGAAGATCCTTGGTTCCAAGAATATTGACCGGCACTTCCTAGCGCGTTTACACTCAAGGTATCGTCGTAACAAATGGTGTGCGAACCAGTTACACTTAGATACACCTCAGGCAAATCATATGCCCTTACAATGAACTGCTCAAAGCGAACTGAATCACTTGAAGTCTGAATAGTATAGGCCGCTGAATCACTATTCGCCACAACTGTTATACTCTGTCCAGATTCACCTGAAG
>Ga0255768_10006152_pt1 | contig 11407 bp, 1 predicted proteins | sample 071ome_33_FD_179983 | JGI IMG/M metagenome (GOLD analysis project Ga0255768, IMG submission 179983) | Coastal salt marsh microbial communities from the Groves Creek Marsh, Skidaway Island, Georgia - 071412AT metaG (version 2) | ecosystem: Environmental > Aquatic > Marine > Intertidal zone > Salt...
TTGGGGCTCTTCAGTCTGGAGGGGCGAAAGCTTTACTTGGAGGTTTGCAAGGCGCTCAAGCTCAGTCCGCTCAGCAGAGAATGCAGATTGAAGCTGACTCTCAAGCTAGACAGCAGTCTGCGTTGGGGCAATATGCTGGAGTTCAGCAAGGAGTAATGGATGCTAACGTTGGTTTAGCCGCCCAAGACGTTGATTACCAGAGAGGTTTACAGCAAGAAGCCAGAGACAGAATGGACGTGGCAAGAGGAATGAAAAGAGCGGGAACAGCTGCTGCCGTTACAGGGGGACTGGGACTAGGAATTATGGGTCTTGGTCAGGCTTTTGCACCACCGACAGAGAGCCAAAAATATGGAGGTAAATATCCGACGTACTCTAATGGTGGCAAACCAATACCTAGACACAAGCGGCATTCTACAAACACAGCTCCAGGGCTACAGGGAGGGTCAATCCAATCTACATTGTCGGCGCTAGCTCAGTACGGCCCAGGAAGAACATATATCCCCGTAGGCAATAACCAGACCTTCGGAAACGTAAATCCAAAAAGACAAGGGACTCAAAATAGATTTAAAGACGTCAGACAGGCTCATAGGTTAAGAACCTTAAGTAATCCCTTTGCAAGAGGTACCGTTGTAAACGAAAGAGGAGAGACGGTTAGCGGTAGAGAAAAGCGAGCTTTAATAAAAGAAAACAGAGTTGAACGACAAAAAGCAAGAGACGAGGCTTTAAAGGAAATGTCCCCCCAGGCTTATGAGCGCAGACTTCGAAGATCAGATTCTGCTATAGAAGCTGGGGCTGAAATATTGAGAAAGCAACAAACTGGTAGAGACGAAGAGCAGTTTTCTTACAGAAGAGACACTGGTGAGCTTAATAGACCAGAAAGAAAATACACCCTAGAAGAGATGTTGGCGTTCAAGGGACAAACCTCAAGCCAGGACCCGAACCAAAGTACAGGTGGCACCTCGAACACCGCTGATGCGCTTTGGAACATGGCTAATAGTCAACCCAACTCAAACAATCTTCAGTCAACTCGAAAATACGGAGGTAGGTATGCCGCAGGAGGTGTTCAAAAAACTCCTGGTGAGTTTTCTCATTCGAAGAACCCAATCGACGTCATGAGAAACGGCGCAAAGATTGGTGAGATGACTGGAGGGGAATACATCTTCAACCCTCGACAGGCTAGTACATTGCAGTCTTTGTCCGCTAAGGGCGGTTCACCGCTACATAAATATGTGAGGAATCTGCTTCAAGAATTTGACAGACGATGAACGAAGCTTACGAGAATAAAAGAAGGGAGCTTATAAAGTCTATGGACATGTCTGCTTCTCAGACCATGTTTGATATGCACCAGGCTATGTGCTCTGAGTGGGCTACAGCTCTGGCTGATAAGATTAATGAGTTTGCAGAAATGGGGAACAATGGGGTTGGGATGTTTACTCAAGTTGCAACTCAACTTACTCAGTTTATCGATCAGAAAGAGCAGTATTTCAAGCAGAATTACGGATCGTTCGAGTCAGCAACAGCTTCCTCTCCAACGTTTATGGGGGCTATGCTTCGAACTTTCGGGAACGCTCAAAATCCACCAGAGTTTGAAGCTCAAGGGGTAAAAGACAGTAAGACACAAGAAGACTACGCAAACGCGCTTAAAATTATCGACATGGGATACAAGTACGGGTCCTTGACGATAGAGCCCGACGGAATCTTTGTTGTCTATAAAGGTCAGCCCTCAAGCATTGCTGAAGTTCAAGACATGGAGATGCCCTTCGCTCCTAATCTGGTTCCTCTTCCTGTTGTGACTGGGGATGAATTTGCAAAAGAAAAAGCCCCTCAGAGCGCAATGAAATCCGAGGCTTCACTAAAAGAGTGGATGGAAGGACAGCTTCAAACCAATCAAGCTGCCATTGGAAACGCTATTAGGTCCTATTTAAAAACTCAAGAAGAAGTTGGTAAAAAACTAACTCAAGAAGAAGTAATGGCTGACGAGAAGCACATGGAAGCTGTCAAAGAGTTTTATGTCCAGCAAGCTTTATCCTTGATTAAGACGCCAGACCTCCCTGAACCTGAAAAAACAGAAGAAGGAGCAAGAGTTTCCATGGAGGACGAAGAAGTTAGCGAGCTTTCTTTTGCTGGTGGAGGCAAGTTCGAGTTTACCATGAAAGACGGAGGTAAAATCCCAGCTCAGATATTTAGAAACCTTGAAGACATGGACGGACCGTCTAAAAATGTGTTTTCTAGGTTTGAAGCCAAGTACGGTAGCGGCTCAGTTCGCAAGTTGGGTCTCGCTCTTGGCAAAGCCTAATAGCCATTTTTGGTTATCTTTGCTGAAAACGTATTCGCATGAATCAAGAACTTGAACAGAAAGTTAACCAAGTCATTATAGAGCAAGAAGTATCTCCTAGCGAAGCCTTAATAATCGTCCAGCAACAAGAAGCTTCAAAGGCTGCTGAAGAGACACTTGAAAACACAGAGGAAAGCGGGGTTTTTTTTTCTCAAAACGGAGAAGATCAAAACGAGAATACGAGTTCCGAGCCTTCGGCTGGAACATTCGAGTATATAGGTAGCCCAAACATCCCAGAGGCCCCCTCAGAAGAGAGCCTACGTCAGATGAATCCTGTCCAGCAAGCTGTAGCGCTAGACAGATACAAAAAAGATTACGAGGCTGCCGTTTCTGTCGGGCAAGAAAACCAAGCTTTGCTGGATAGAGAATGGGTTAAGCTTCAGGAGCTGGCCTACAGGACCGACTCAGCTGAAGAAAGACAAGCTTTATACAACACCTTTACAGAAGAGACTGGGATTCCGATTACAGCCGATAACTTTAGTTCTTTGGAAGGTGATATAGTTAAAGCTAGAGAAGAAGCTAAGATCAGAGACGAAAAGATTCAGGGCGAGTTAATGCCGCTCATGAGCGAGGCCATTGTCAAGAATAGTTTTATTGACGTTGAGGACTTTTTAGTTGAAAACAACAGTAGTCAAGAGTACATAGACGCTGTAAAAAAATATTGGAGAGCTCAAAGCGAAGAATACAATAAGAGAAAGAACTCAGCAGAGTATGCTTCGGGATTGATGAATAAGTTATACAGCTCAGATCAGCTCAGGAAAGAACTTAGTAAGCTTAGTGATATTTACTTTTCTGAAAAAGACGGCACTGTATTGAGCGGGCAAGAAGCCGTCGATGCTTATGTCAGGGTATTTGAAGAAAGTCTCGAAAGGGTTGGCGGGCAGGTTATAGCAACGACAAAGCAGAGTGCTGAACTCCCAATCGCCGCTTACTACGAGTTTACTGAAGGGGCGGGGATCGAAGGCATGGACGCAATGGTTGCGTCACTAGAGGAAGAAATCAGCGAGGAGCTAGGAAAAGACTTCAGGTTTGGCACGGAGGTCTCTCAGCCAGACAGAAACTTTACCCGCGAAACCTTTGGTCAAGTCCCTATGACGACTTATCAGAGGATTGAGCCAGAAGTTCAGGAGTTGATTACGGAGCTTTACAATAACAGGCGAGCGGCTATGCTCTCTCAAAAAAACGAAGCCGAAGAAAGGCTCAAAGAGTTGGATAGCATATACAAAGAAGTGCCCGAACTTAAAACTGCTTTGGCTTTGCACACCACTATTCAAAGCAGAATGGGGATTGATGAGAAGTCATCAGAAGAAGAGAGAAAGAAAGCAAAAGAAGAGGTGAAAAAGGCTCTACGTTCTTACACTAAAGAGCAGGGATTAGATAAAGATGAAGTTAAGGCTTTAGAGAACGCTATGCGTATCTACACTTATGAAAACTACGACCTCGACGGAGACGGTTTCGTTGGATCGACTTCTGATTTAGATTCTTTGGGAGGGTTTGGAGCTGTTAATTATACAGTAGCTTCAGCTTCTGGAGGGGTTTTGTTAGGTATTGCTGAATTGTTCCCAGCCATGGCTAGAGGAGGTGCGTATGCCCGAACAGCATTCGATGAGGTAATGGGCAACACTTTGGATAACATTGCCAACTCTCTGGGCTACATGTCTGATGAAGTAGAGCAAGAGAGAGAGATCTTGAATGCATTCATAGAAAAAGCAAAGGATGACAACATCGCTGCGTATTTGACTCCAGATTTAGTTGGATGGTACAGAGAGCAGATAGGGGACATTAATTACGAGAAAGGAATCTTAGACTCTTTCAGATCGGGAGATTATCTTTCTGGGTTCCTTCAGTCGGTTGAAGGCGCGGCTGATGCCCTGCCGCTTACTTTAGCTACCCTTGTTGTAAGTACTGTTGCGACTCCTGCCGCTGGAATGGCTTTCGCATCTGGAATGGCGGCTTCAATGGAGTTTGAGTCTGTAAGGAATGAAGACTGGTACAATGAGATGGGAGCACTAGGCAGAAGTACATATCTGACTGGTATTGCCGTTCTGGAAGGTGGATCCGAACTGATAGGAGGTGGAGTTGCTGGTCGTTTAGCAACAGGATCAGGAAAAAGACTTATAGGTGAGTCTCTTGGTCACTATGGCAGGAGAGCGGCTAAGGACTACATTGTAGACGTCGGGATGGACGCGGTTACAGAAATGGGGGTTGAGTTTGGTAACGCTGGGCTTCAGTACTTAGCTCAAACCAGCGCAGACGATCGTAGTGCTGCGGGCTTAATAAATGCTGTGGCTGGTGTTACCGATGATGCTATTGAGTCTGGCATAATCTCCGTTTTTATGAGTAACGGTATGTCCATTGGGGGCACTGGAGTTAAGCTTGGGGGAAGAGTTCTTAGCGGGACCGAAGTTGGAGCTAATATTATATCCGCCTTTGGAGCAAATGTAGACCCAGATTACATCGTCCACTCTAAAGATTTTCAGCAAGAAATTACATCTATACTGCAAAATACGGCTCCAGGATCAAAAACTAGGGCTCAGCAGATAGAACAGTTAGTAGAGAAATCTTCGTTTGGAGCAAACCTAAAAGCAGACAGCTTTGAGGTACTTGAGTCTATAAGAAGGGCTAATCCAGAAGCAGCCGTAGACATAGCTAAAAATAATGCGGCAATAGCCAAAAAGATGGCAGAGATACAAAACTCTACCAGCCCTTCTCAGATGAAATCACTAAGGGCAGAAATAGAACAGCTTATTGTCGAGAATCAGTCTATTACGAAAAAAACCATGGAGTCTGGGGCTCTAACTGCTTCGGACTCTAATCAGTCAGTTAAAAAACTTCAAGAGAGATCAAAGCTGTTTTCGAGACAAGCCAACAGACTGGAAGCTCAAGGCCGAACAGAAGCCGCTAAATCCTTAAGGTCAAAAGTTGAAAGAATCGGAAAACAAATAGATGGAATTCAAGTTCGATCCGAAATAAACAAAGGTATTGTAGACGGTTCTGTAATAACAACAAAAGGAAGAGATGCTTCTTTTATTGCTGATGCTATCAACGGAACTGGAACTAACGGAATAGTAGTTGATGAAGCTATAGCAGAAAAACTAAAAGAGGCGGGGTACTCCGAGGTTGCTTTCGACGGATCTGGTGACGCGAAACTAATGGTGAAAGGTGCCGCTGGCTTGAAAGTAGACACGAAAGGCATGTCTGTTTCTGACGCTATCAATGAAGTGACGATTGCTCAAAAACAGAAAAATGGATCTTTAACCAGTCAAGAGGTTCAGAACAGCATTGTTTCTGAAAGAGTGAAAGGAAGAGAGCTTTCGCCTCTCTTAAAGGAGTTAGAGGCTGGTCTTTCTGAGTCGGAAAGATTAAGGATTGAAGAGAGAGTAGAAAAAATATCACAGAGGACAGAGCGAGATATTTTAGACCCAGACAAAGAAGCTGCTCCAGCAACCATGTCTGAAGAGAACAACAAGCTCACAGAGCAGCTAAAAAAAGCCACTGGAGTACAATCAGATAAAGTTAGAGTGATATCTGAAGCGGAAGCCTATAGAAAAAAGTATGAAGAGGCTTTAACAGAAGATCAAAAGCAAAGTGTTTTAGAAGAATACCTTAGCGGAGAAGGCACTGTAGGAGGATATTACGATCGAGTAACAGGAGAGGTGTTTATATCAGAAACCGCAACAGCAAAAGACATTGTAGAGGAGTTTGCTCATGCTACGATACACCAAAAACTACACGGATTTAACGGCGCTTCTAAAAAGTTCAAAGCTGACCTTCTTGATATAATGAATTCCGACCCTGAAATTGCCAGGGACGTTGAAGCTAAAATCCTGCATTATTCTTCGGTCTTAAATATGCATCCAGACATGCTGCTGGAAGAAGCCTTTGTTGAGGTGTTTGCCTCTTACGTGGCAAATGAAATGCTTGTCCTGGAGCAAACGAAATCTTCTCTTGATAGTTTTATCGATAGGATAACCCCTGGGTTCCTTAAGTCTGGAGGTCAGTCAGGAAGTGTAATGAGAAAGCTTGCGTCTTCTTTAAGGCAGGATATCGTTGACGAAACGTCTACAAGGACAGCCTGGGAGGAGCTTTTTGCAAAAGAGCAGCTTAGCGAAGAAGCTTCTGACATAGAAACTAATCAGTCTGAGCGCCCTGAAGGGACGGCTTTTTCTTCTAAGCCTGGGCCAAGATTTTTAGATAACAAGGAAGTTACTTTTTCTAAAGTAAATATGGGTCAAGACTTCATTTCACGAGTTTATGCGATCGAAAAGAAAACATTTAATGATTACTTTCATTTTGTAAACTGGTATAGAAAAATGACTGGAAACGGTCAGTATACCAGAATTGGCAGTATGCAATATGTGGACGACAGCGGAGCAGTAAAATCCCTGCGTCCACCTAAGCCCTTGATAGACAAAACTACTGGAAGCCCTGTTATTATGGAGCCAGTAATGAAGAGTTGGAGCCAACAACAAATGGAGAAGAATCGAAGGGCTCAAGAAAAAAGAGACCAAAGAAATAGGAGAGAGGTAGAGGCTAACCAGTCTGTTGGGTTGGTTGTAGATCAGGTACACGACATTATAGGTGAGTCCATGCGAAAAAGCAGACGTGGAGGGTGGGCAATGGGGAACACAACAAACCTGATTAACGAACTCATGGAGGATTGGACTCTGGACGGAACTCCAAAAGAAGGGGTTACAGACAAATACGGAAGACCGATAGTTGAGAAAGTAAAGGGAACTCCAGAGTACAAAGAAGAGCTTTTAGCAAGAACAAATGACTGGCTAGAAGCTAACTATCCAGGAGAGGTTATTTTGTTTTCCTCTTCCTCGAACAGAAGATCTGTAAACGCTTTGTTTACTGCTTCCGCTGGGTTGACGTCTGATCAAAAAAGAAAGAATATCGACAGGGTAATAAAAAGAGCGGTTAATCAACTGGGGCTTAACTCTCCAATTATGAAAGAGCTCCTAGCCTACCAGAAAGGCTTGCCCAAAGGTAAACTGGGAAGAAACACTCCAAGAGCATTGGTTAATGCGCTGCTTGTAGCCAACGATACCTACTACCTGTCTAAGGTCCTCCAGGGGACTAACTCCGTGGTTAGTAAGGAGCACGTCCTTGATATGTATTTAAGAAAGCTAGTCGCTTTCGATAAGCTGTTTGATAACAGAGGTAGAGACTTCTTTAAGACGACAAAGGAAGCGATTGACTCACTTGCTTTGGCTGCTGGAAAAAAGCCAATGCCGACAGGCCAGGGAGGTGTGATGCTCGTTGAAAATGAGCAGCTCGCTGAGCTTTCTCAAAAGCACAAAAACTTGCTTACCGCTATTCTTGCTGTGACATCAAACGGATCAAAGGCTGAAATAAACCTTACTGAAGCTATAGTCATTTATTCCGTGATTATAAATGAGATGCAGGATGAGCATACAAAAAAAATAGAAAGCGGAGAATTTACAGAAGGGTCCAAGGAAGAGAAAAAATGGTTGAAAAGCTGGAATGGAGGGGGTCGCATTGCGGCTAGGCTGGAGTTGGTTGAAGGAAACGACAAACACACGGTAACTAAGTTTACTCCAGATAGAGCCGTCAACATAGCCAATAGTTTACGAAAACTGATTGAACTCTATGATTTCTCAAATCCAAATCAGTTCAAAAAAACACTAAAGAAAGAGGTACCTCAAAACGCTGAAGGTATAAAAGTAGGGGCTCAGAATATTTTTGGACGTAAGATCGGGGCGTTTATGATGAATTTGCTTGGGGACGCATCTGTGATTACCCAGGACCTTCACGTCGTAGAAAGTCTAGACAGAGTTTTCAGACCTGTGAACGGGTATTCTGTCAATATATCTGCGCTCAGAGAGTTGATGAAAAGCCAGATGGATATGAGCGAAAGCGAAATAGCCAAAGTAGAAGAGAGCTGGCTGTATGAATCAAAAGAAAATGCAGACGGGAGCTCTGAGAGAATTTACGATATAAAAAAGGTTAAGAGGTGGCTGAAAAATAAAGGAGCAAAAAAGATTCAGGGCGTCTGCGGAAAAGTCGGAGGCAACACGGCAATCGTGAGGTTTATAGAAAAAGAATTAAACCCAAAGAAAAAACCAGGAACAGGAGAGGGAGTTCAAAATGATGAGATAATTACACAGCTACATGAGAAACTTACTTCAAAGAAAGAAGATGGGTCTCCGATGTATCCAGGCTATTCCCGCGCATCTTTAGCAGACGTTGGTCAGATGATCTTTCTTGAAAACCACGCAGCTCAAAATGCGTTTGGAGCAAGCTCAAGAACATACGAAGACTTCCATGGGTCTGCTGACAATGCGATCGCCGAATGGGAGAGTAATTTAGTGGCTGGGATGGAAGACATTTCATTCACTGAAAAATTCAAATACCTGAGTCGTCTCGATAAAACAGATATTATTGACGATGGAGCATTCCAGGAGATGCAGGAAAAGCTGGACAAAAATCAGCTAACTCCAGAAGAGATAATTTATTTTAACGACCTAAAAGAATTCAGGGATAAATTCCCCGAAACCGTTAATCAGCTCGCCAGAATAGAGATGATGGACTCAAGAGATCATTCTCCTGTATTCTTTTCCTCTAAAAAGCAGTCGTTGGCTAGCGACCACCCACAAGCAAACGTCTTTGATGTATCTTCCGTCTTCTCAGGAAGGCAGGTGTCGTCTTTATCAAATGTCAGGATAAAGAAAAGCGCCATGGATTTAAATAAGCTTCTTGAGGGAAGAGCGGACGAGTTAGATTTAAAAGCAAGAACCACAAAATACTCTCTAGCGGAGGAGTTTGAAGGAACCGTAAACGGTGTGATGTTCGTTAGGCATCCTCTTCACTCAGAAACGTTTGTTGACTCGTATGGAAACAGACTAAGGGAAGCTGAAAGTGCTCTTGTTTCTGGAAACACAATGATTGTTTCTGGAAAAATAAAACTTGACCCTCCTTTAGCCCAAATAGGAAGAGACTTTGTTGATGTTACCGCACCTGAACATCACGTTGCTTTTCAGAATTTTGTCAGTGTTCTTACTTCTAGAAACAGATCTTTATCTGGTTCTTCCATAGATATGTTTGAGTCGGCTTATAATGCTATGACTGCAAAAGACAGAGCAAGATTCGCAAATCTAACCATTGATGAGCACGGAAACGTAATCAAAGGGAGGAGGTTAAGAGGCACGTCTAAAAGGCTTGCTAGCTCTTCTGAGTTTGGTCGATTCAAGAACGAAATCATCAACAACCCAAACAACTATATCGATCAACAAAAGATTGCCAAGGAGCAAAAAGCTTTAGAGCAGATGAGCCCACAAGAACTCGTCTCTTTAATGCGCGGCGATGCTCTAAACAATTTGGCTACGCGAAATGACGACGTAGGAGTTCTTGCTGGAATTGAGTTGATCAACAGAATGCAAGAAGAAGGGAATGATATTGGAATTGTAAGCGTCCTTGATCAGCTAGCTGCTGTAGGAACAACCGCTGGTAGAGTTCTTCGTCACATGGCGGAACTCAAGACAAGCACACCACAAGGGATGGCTAATGTCATCATCAAGAAAGCTCAGGAGCAAGGAAAGATTTTGTCAGAAGCCCAAAAGAACAAGATTCTAGAAGCGACTAAAGCGTACATGGACGCCTATAGAGCCGCTCAAAACCTTATGGAAAGAGGTATTGCAGGGGAGGATGTAGAGGCTGAATTTAAGAAAGCCCAAGATGTCCTCGATGAAGCTCAACGAGATCTTGACACGCTTGCGAATATGTTTATCGAAAAGAAGTGGTCTGAGATTGGGGTTCAACTTGTTCAGGGTAACCTACTCACCATGATGTCTCAAGCTAGAAACGTAGTTTACAACCTAGCCAACGTCATTCCAAAGACTGTAATTGACTTGATGTCTATGCCGACTTCTAGAGCCTTTGAGCTGATGGGGTTACACAAAGAGCAACGAAAGCTGTCTCTAGCTGGATACCTATATGGTATGCGTAAGTTTGGCGCAGGAGCTGTAGAAGCGATAGAACAGGTTATTACTGGTAGAGAAAAAGACATGTCTGAGTGGAGAATGAGTAGAGGATTTATGCCTATACGATCTCTCATGGCTGCGATGTCTAGTGAACTCCCAGAAGGGCAGTCTCTTAGAGACGAATTCAACCAAAGGGCAAAGTTGTTGGTTCAAGGTACGTTTGGAATCCCAGCAGAGGCAATGTTTAGACTCCTTAGTCTTGGTGATGTTCCTTTCAGAAGATTTGCCGAAGGTCTTGAACTGTACTCTTTAGGTAGAGGAAAAGGTCTGGAAGGAGATGCTCTGGCTCAGTTCCTCAAGTTCCCAGACAAAGACAGCATGGAACGATCAGCGACAGAGGGGAGAAAGCTTACATTCCAGGAACCTATGGGTCTTGCAAAAGGAAGTATGTGGGTTATCGATAACCTGTCCAGAGGTATGGGGCAAGCGTTTAGCAACGTTAAGGGATTTGACGGAGAAGGTTTCTTCAAGTTCTTAATTAGATTGAACGTTCCTTACGTAAGCACCATCGCAAACTTTACGGAAGAGACGCTAACCTATGCTTCTCCAGTCTTTGGTGGAGGAAAGATGGCTATTCAGATGAGCAACGGAGAGTATACAGAAGCGTCTAAAACCCTATCAAAAGTAATGGTTGGTCAGGCAGTCAGCTCAACGGCTCTGTATTTAATTTCTCAGGGTCTTCTCAGCGGAAGTATTGATTGGGAGGATGATGAGAAAACAAACCTAATGTACGACACCTTCCCTCCAAACAGCATCAACGTGAGTGGTTTGAGAAGGCTTTTAAATGGAGAAGATCCAGCGCCTCAAGCTGGAGATGAGTTTAGGTCTTATCAAACGCTTGGCGTATTGGGAACGATTATGGGGGCTTATGCTCACACGACAACTCCAGACGCTGCTAAAGAAATGGCGGATCAGCCGCTTACAGCAAACAGCGTACTGAAAAAGCTGTTCGGCTTTGATAACGCTTCTGTTGTTGCGTATATGATGGACCAGAGCTTCTTGCAGGGGCTTAACGGAATAACAAGCTTGATCGCTAGCACGAAAGACCCAGACGACTTTGAAAAGG
>Ga0255768_10006155_pt1 | contig 11403 bp, 8 predicted proteins | sample 071ome_33_FD_179983 | JGI IMG/M metagenome (GOLD analysis project Ga0255768, IMG submission 179983) | Coastal salt marsh microbial communities from the Groves Creek Marsh, Skidaway Island, Georgia - 071412AT metaG (version 2) | ecosystem: Environmental > Aquatic > Marine > Intertidal zone > Salt...
GAAAAAGAAGCGAAGAAGAAAACTGTTCCTTTTTCTCCTCGTCGTCGTCGTCGTCGTTCGCATTCCCGGTCGTTCTCGGAGAATACGAGGAGGAATACGAGGAGGAACGCGCGATCGTCGTCGTCGCGTGTCGTCGTCGTCGTCTTCCCGCGGCATCACCAGCACCAGCACACAACGGCGAGAAAGAAGAGGAAGAAATCATCTTCAAAGCGCTTTGTCTCGGAGGAGAAAAAGGAACATCGTCTTCTTCTCTCGTCGTCGTTCGCGAAGAAGAAGCGCGGCGGCAACGACGACGAAAACGCCGGTTAATATTGTTGTTGTTCAAACGCAACGGAGAGGAAGTCGAGGCGAACATCTCTCTCTCTCTTTTCTCTTCTTCTTCTTCTTCTTCTTCTTCTTTCGCGCGCGCGCGTGGTGTGTCGAGGCTTTTTTGTGAGATATTGTTTAGGGTTTCAGTGAAAATGCGAATTGGAAAAAAAATCAAAATCTGCATTTTCGCGCTAAACGCTGCACAACGAATATTAATAACAACGCACCCTTACACTTACACACACGCACGAATGGTGCAGAAAATAATCGACACCTGCGCGTCTTTGGTGCCCCAAATCTCGTACTCCGACGCGTTGGGATACTCCACGCTCATGACCAACGTGCAAATATGGCTCGGGATACTCGGCGCTTTGGGGTGGTTCGGCGGACAGTGGTGCGCCATCAGCACGATGTTTGGCTTGTTGGCGTTGGTGTCGTACGAGACGAAGAGTGCGAATTTGATGAAGTATTTGACCGTTTCAATTTTGCCACTGACGATATGCGATATCGTGTGGATGTCGACGTACGCGAAAGAAGCTTCCACGGCGAGGACGAAGTGGACTTTGGCGTGCGTGATTTTCTTGTTCTTCATGAGAGTGCCTCAATTCTTCGTTTGGTCGAAGATGTGGAGCACGGATTGGGGCGCGAACGACGCGTTCGATGGGCAACAACAACAACAACAACAATTAGGAACACAGCAGCAGCAACAGCAACAACAGTATTCGTCTCCGGGCGTGGGCGTGAGACTGGACGACGTGCAAGAGACGCCGAGAGACCCGAACGCGCCGCCGCCGTATCAACCTCCGAACGAGTTCGCGTAAGTTTAAAAAAGAGTCATCAACCCAAAATGTTTAGTTTGTAAAAAGTGTTGCGCGTTTTAATAAGAATAATAAGGTCATGCGTCGATGTTAAACGAAGAGAGTGCGTCTTCAGATGTTTTCTCTGCTGTATTATTATTATTAAACGTGATTTCCGCGTCTCTCTCTTTCCTTTGATTTTTTCCTAATCGAACGAGTTAATTTTTAGTATTGTTACAATATAATAGTCGAGAGGGCGTCTTCTCCCGCTCCCTCTCCTTCCACGTGGCTATGTGAGTTTCTATGATGAGTAATTTTTGATTCTTAATCTCCCCTTTTCTTTATATGTATTTGTGTTGGTGTTGTTACTATCATTATTTGTTCGCGTCTTGCAACGGCGCCTGTCCGTAGTTCAGCGGTCTTCGGTAGAGCATAATGTGCGGCTCCGGTCGATGAATCGCGTAATGCACCCACCCGCGAGATTGTTGCACGCCCAATCCTCGCCATTCCGTCTGTTTCGAGCGTTAGAAAAGAATGAGAAACACGTCTGATGAGTATACTTCTAAACTCACATTTCTCGCGCGCGCGCTCTATTTTCAAAAGACAACACACAACGAGGGGAAAAGAAAGAACGGAGAGAGAGAGAAAAAAGAATCGCGGCGTCTCTCCGACGAGAAGAAAGTCTGCAAAAAGCGACGCACCTCTGACAACAATCTGTTCTTCGGCAAGCACTTGGCGATATCCGGCGGTAACACCACGTGTCTGTTCGCGAAAGGAAAGAGAGAGAAAGAGAGAGAGAGAAGTTGTTTTCGTCAGCGACCCGTTTTACGAAGAAAGAGGAGAGAGAAGGACAAAACGCGGTAAAAAATCACCCGCGCTTCCCTCGTAAAAACCCAGAAACGCGCGCGAACGAGAAAAAGCTGCGCGTCGTCGCGCTCGCTTCTCATCCGTTTCGTTTCCTTCGCGCGTCCGCGAACACCGCGCGCGCTCGAGCAGCGCTCTTGAAATTTTCAAAAACACTCCTCTCGACCAAAAAGATTTAAGCGCCCACGAGAAAATGAAAAAAATCTCCGCGCGCGCGCGCTCGTTTCCTCGTCGATGCGAACATCCGATGGCATCTCGCTCCGCGCATTCTCGCGGAAAAGAATATAAGTCTCGCGCACCTGTACTCGTAGACGTCGTCGTAGTATTTTTCACTGTACTGTATTTGCGGCATGTTTTGTTTCGCGCGTGATTTTTTTTCTTGTAATGGCGGAAATGAGTGCACTCGTTCCCGTTTTTGAAAATTTTTAGTGATGACCTGATGAGCACATGTGAGCTGAAGAGCTGGAGCTCCTTCACTAAAAAGGCGCGCGCGAACGAATGCGGTTCTCTCTCTATGTATCTCTCTCTCTCTCTTTCTCTCGTTGATAACGTTCTATTACAATTCTTATTTCTGCGCTATAAATATGCGTGATAGATAGATCAAGTTACGTGTTATTTGTTCAATTCAAAGACTCAAACGCGTTCGCTTTAGCCGCGGCGAGCGCTTCGGCCAAGTTCGAGGCGTCTCTTCCCCCGGCTTGCGCAAAGTTGGGTTTGCCACCACCTCCGCCTCCGCACGCTTTTGCAGTCGCACCGCAGATTTTACCGGCGTTGAGGCCTTTCTTTACGGCGTCGTCGCCGGCGGCACAGACGATGGCAACTTTGGCGTTGTCGTCGGAGGCGGAGGCGAGGAGGACGAGAGCGTCCGAGCCCAAGGCCGCGAGTAAAGACTCGCATGCGACTTTTAACGCGTCCGGGGCAACAAATTCGTCCATTTTAGCTACCAAGATTTGCGTTTGCGCCGTTGGATGCGCTTCTGCTAAAGATTTCAAGCTCGATGCCTTGGCGACAGCTAATTCGCCTCGTAACTTTTCCGCCAATTTTTGTTGCTCGAGCAAATCTTTTTGCATAGATTTTACCCGGTCGGAGATCTCCTCGGGCTTAACTTTTAAACTTTTCGTCAAGGTATTGACAACTTGCGCGTTCGTGTTGACTAGGTCAATCACGGCTGGACCAGCGACGGCTTCGATGCGTCGAATACCGCTAGCGATGCCAGATTCGCTGAGGATTTTAAAACCACAAATTTCCGAGGTGTTGGAGACGTGCGTGCCGCCGCAGAGTTCCATGGATACGTTCGGGACGTCCACGACCCGAACGACGTCGCCGTACTTTTCACCAAACATCATCGTCGCGCCTTTTGCTTTAGCATCCGCGATGGGCATCTCTGCGACTTCCAAATTCGTCGAGTCGAAAATCCACTCGTTGACTAAAGCTTCGATTTCTTCCAACTCTTTCGGGTTCGGCCCGCGTGAGGAATTGAAATCAAATCGCAATCTATCAAAACTGACTAAAGAACCGGCTTGTGAGACGTCGTCGCCCATGACTTGTTTCAACGCACTTTGCAATAAATGCGTGGCCGTGTGGTTGGCTTTCGCTCTTCGTCTGGAATCCTTGTCGACTTTGGTTTCTAAAACGGAAGTCTTGGCGACGATTTCACCGGATTCCACGCGCACGCGATGCGAAATGATGCGCCCACCGGCGGCTTTTTGGACGTCTAAAACGCGCACTTCGGTGTTGCTATCTTCTATTATCATAACGCCAACGTCGGCGATTTGACCACCGGACTCGGCGTAGAATGGCGTTTGGCTTAAAACGACGTCGACTTCGTCGCCTTCCCGGGCGCATTCGAGCATCTCACCAGTTTTCGGGTTGACAATCGCGAGAACTTTCGATTCTCGGGAAAATAAACTGTCGTATCCGATAAAAGCAGAGTGCTCGTCGTTGTTTAAATCGTCCGCGACGCGTGCTAACGCGTCTCCCGCGGTCACGTCTACCGTCTTTGCAGCCGCGCGCGCCAAGTTTCTCGCTTTTTCCATTTCCATTTCGAATCCTTCCACGTCTACGTCCACGTTATTATCTTCGGCAACATCCGTGGTGATGTCTAAGGGAAAACCATACGTGTCGTACAACAAAAATGCTTCGGCACCAGTGACGCCATTTTTATCCTTCTTAGCTCTTGCGATGATATCCGACAGCAAGTTTTCGCCGTTGGCGAGCGTCTTCTTGAAGCCCAACTCCTCGCGTTCCAACTCGGCGTAGATTTTCTCGCTTCGTTTCACAACGTTCGGATCACATTCGGAGGATAACTCGATGGCTACCTTTGCAATCGCAGAGGTAAACGTCTTCGACTCACCTTCTTCTTTCATGCCTAACAATTTACCGCTTCGCACGACCCGGCGAATCAATCGTCTCACGATGTATCCTCTCCCCACGTTCGACGGAAACACCCCATCGGAAATTAAATACGTCACGGCTCTGATGTGATCTGCAGCAACCTTCAACATTCGCTTTTGTTTCTCGTCGCATTCGTCATACTTCAAATCTGCCATCGCGCACGCTTTTTCGATAATCGGCATCATCAAATCCGTCTCGTAATTGTTTGGTTTCTTTTGTAAAATCTGCGCGACTCGCTCTAATCCCATCCCGGTATCGATGTTCTTATTCTTCAACGGGGTCGTTTTCCCGTCTGCGTCTCTCGATAACTCCATGAAGACCAAGTTATAAAACTCCACGAATCTTGAGTCGTCGTTTAAATCCTTTACGCCTTCTACGCCCAACTCCGGCTTGAAGTCGTAATACAACTCCGAACACGGTCCACACGGCCCGGTCGGCCCAGCCGCCCAGAAGTTATCTTCCGCGCCCATTCTTAAAATCTTCGCTTCGGGAACGCCAACTTGGTCTCTCCAAATTGCCAACGTCTCGTCGTCGCTTTCAAACACGGACACCCAAATCCTCTCTGGGTCAATCCCGAGCTCTTTCACACTCAACTCCCACGCCCACTCGCACGCTTCCTTCTTGAAATAATCCCCGAACGAAAAGTTCCCGAGCATCTCAAAAAACGTGTGGTGTCTCGCTGTCACGCCAACGTTCTCGATATCGTTCGTTCGCACGCACTTTTGACTCGTCGTCGCCGATTTCACCTCGCGTTCCTTCTGACCCATAAAAATTGGCTTGAACTGCAACATCCCGGCGATGGTCAACAACACGGTCGGATCCTCTGGCACTAACGAAGAGGACGGTAAAATCGCGTGGCCTTTGTTCTCGTAAAAGTTCAAAAACCGTTTACGAATGGCTCGGCCGGAATTGTCCCTCGTCGTCGACTGTTCCGCCTCGCTCGTCGCCGCCGCCGACGCGGCGGAAGAAGAAGAAGAAGCTCGGACGACGTGTCGACTAATCCTACTACTTTTCGCCGACGATTCGTTCCACACGCGAACGACCGTTTTCGCGCTTCTCGTGAAAGACGCGCTCGTGGAAGAGGACTTCATGGCCAGGGAAGACGTGGACGAGGATTGCGTCGTCGTCGTCGTTAATCCGCCGCCTCCTCCCGATGCGAAAACGCGTTGCACGAGCGTCAATTTACTTCCGCCGAGGAAACAGCGGTGCGACAACATCGTCGTTTATTATGCGTATCCAAAAAGCTTTCTTTTTTCCGCTTTCAGTTCACGAAGTCACGCGCGCGAGAATGTGTTGTGCGAGGGCGCGGCAGCGCGCTTCGGGTGCGGTGTTTGTGTGCGTGTGTTGTTTTACTCGACGACTCGCGCGAGAGAAAAAGTGACGATTGCGTCGCGTCGATGTGGATAAATTTTAGAAGAGCAGGGAAAAAAAGGAGGTTTTTAGAGAGTCTGCGGCGCGAGGAAAGCGTAAAGCGCGAACAAAGACTGTGCGGAAATTTAGTCGCGCACGAAGAAGCACGCGAAATCTACATGAACTGATCTTCGATTAAATTCTTCAATCCTTGCATTCTCTCTATGATTTCCGGGGTCATCATCCTCGCCGCGTCGCCGCCTAACGAAGTCTTCACGACGGACTGTTCTCTCGTTCTGAGGATGACTTCGATGGTTTGGAGCATATTTTCCGGCGTGCACCAGAGCATGTCTTCGTTACCGTCGACGTTTTCGAGTTCAGGTCCTGGCGTGAACGCTTGTTCGAGCATGTTTCTTTGTTCGATCGGGTCGTCGACGCTGAGGACGAGTTTGAGGATGCGCACTTCTTTCGGTTGTTGTCGTCCGACGGTGTCGCGCATTTTCGAGTAGAGATGTACCATGACATCTTTCACTTCTTCTTCGACGTATGGGGATTCCTTAACAGACATGTACGCTTTGGCAGCTGTGAGCATTAACGCCGGGTCGAGCTTACCCGTGGAGGCGAGTTCATCGATCTTCGCATCCATGTCCTGGATGGTGTCAACTTTGAGAAGTTCTTGGAAATTCTCCGCGGCGTTGTCCAAGAGCTGTTGGTCTCTCGAAGCTTCGTCGAACTGTTCGACGATACCTAAAACTCTCGACGCGATCCTCGCTAAATTTGTCGTCAATTCTAAATCTTTCATTTCGTTCGCTCGTTCGATTTTATGCGTCATGTAGCCGAAAAATTCCGCGGTAAACTCCCCTCGCCGAGAAGGCACGAAACCTTCCAACACGTCGTCGTCTTTCTCCATCAGTTCCTCCAACAAATCTCGATGATTCGTGCACCTCGCGTGCGTCTCTTTCAACTTTCTCAGCAATCTCGCCAACAACAGCTCCTCCTCGTCTCTGTTCTTCACCGCGGGATCTTCGTCCACTTTCTCGACTCTCTCTTCGATCCTCGCGAACAAACCGTCGCACAAGTCGTACCACTTCTCCGAGCTCGCTAAAAGACCAATCCACTCTTCCTCGTTTTTCTGCCGAAAGATGTTGATTAACTTGTCGAACATTTCCGGCGACATGTCTATTTCTCCTTCGCTTCTGCCGGTCGCCGTCTTCTCCGCGGCGGCAGCGCCGAAATACGGTTCCGGTTGCTTTTTTTGGCTCAAATCGAACTCTGGACCGACGGCGGGTAAATCGTCCTTCATCTGGTACGGCGTCGTCCCGATATCAGGCTGCGTGTAGATGTTCTCTCGCTGTTTTTTCGGTCTCTTCTTGCTCGATGCCATCGCCACTACCGCGCGTTTGCTCCTGCGACGAAGTATGTTTTCGCCTCGCGAAAGGAAAGCGCAGCAAAAGGCATCCTCTTGGCGGCGAAGCGAAGACGACGAAGAGGACGACGACGCGTAGAACTGCGACGACTGGCGACGGTGCACGCGGTGCGCGGCGGCGGCGACGCGACCACCACTCGACGCGGCGACGTCGACGGCGAACATGAAGATTTCTTTTATTAACTTTGCGTTTGTTTACGTGTGTGTTTACGCGCGCGTGTGTGCGTGTTTGAAGTGAAGCTTTGGTGCGAACATTCGTGTGTTTTCTCTCTACTATTCTCAGCGCGCTCGCGTTACAAAAAGACATGTTTCAAATCACGAGGATTTCATCCGCATCTCCGCGGCGTTGGCGACGTTCCTTCGCAAATTTTCCACCCTTCGCTTCCAAAAGAACGTTTGGATTCTCGTCTTGTTCTTTTTGTACAGGAAAATGGCGACGAGAAAGGCGTAGAGGACGACGAGTAACTTCGCGAGTCTCTGGTCGCGACGCCAGAATCGCTTGGTGAGGAGTTTCTTCCATCGGAAGCTTTTGAGTCGAGAGAACGCTGACGTCGCGCCTTTCGTAGGCGCGGGTTTCTTCTTGACTGGTTTTGGTTTCTTGAAGACCGGGACTGAACCGTCGAAACACCACTCCTTTTTTGCGAGTGCAGACGATTGGTTTTCTTCGATTTCGTCTTCTTCGTCGTCTTCTTCGTCTTCTTCGTCCGCGCTCTTCTTTTTTCCGCCGATTACTTCCGCACCCATCATCTCCACCGCCTCTCTCCAATCTCCGCTAAATTCTTCCAACGTCGCGCAAATCGCGTCCGTGCTCTTACACGGCGTCAAGATCCCAGTCGCCGCGCCGCCGACGCCTTCCACGAAATACTCCTCCTTACACGCTTTGTACAACTGTTTCGCGTACGAAGCGCACACTTTAAATCTATCGCTGCTACCGTTATTACCACTCTTCGATTTACTACTCCCACTACTTCCACTCCCACCGCCATAACTCCTCTCAACTAACCCGCCTCGCCCTAAATTTCTCCCGTCGCACTTGCTGCATTCGAATCGACTGTACAGCGCCGCGCACGTCGGCGAGACCGATTGCCTTTGCATCTCCACGTGATGAATCAGCATTCTGTCGGTATCTTGCGAGCTGCAGCACGTGGACGCGCGATAGTCGTCGCAAAACGTCAAAGACGCGCGCATGGGCGGTTGTTTCGTGTTTTCGCACGCGCCGACCGCCTCTTTTTCCGCTCGAATGTGCGTCACGCCGAAGTAAAAGAACGACATCGTCAACAACAACACGACGCAGAATCGGAATAAAGACAAAGACGAATTCCGACGCTCTCTTCTTCTATCCCGCGCGCTCGTCTTTGTCGTCGTCATCATCATCATCGATGTCGTCGTCGTTATCTCGAGACGCCTCTCTCTCTCTCTCTATATATATATATATTTCGCGCGAGTTCGGGTTTGTTTTTCTACAGTTGCGCGTCGTTATATGCGACGACGCGCTTTGCGATGTGAAGTTTTGTCTTCATTTTCTGTTTAGGGTTTCAGACGTTTTTCCGTTTCGAGGCACAACAGAAAGAAAGAAAGCGACGCGCTCTCCATTTCCCCGCACACATAAAAGAGAGATAAGCGCGCGGCGGTGCGCGCACGAATAAAGAGAGAGAGAGTCGAGACGCGCTCGAACTTTTTCCTTCTTCGGTTCTCATCCTTCTCGGTGTCGCTCGCAAAGGCGACGCGAGCGCTTTTAAAGAGAGAAACATTTTCGCGCGTTACTCACACAGAAAAGATATCTCGTTTCGTTTCAAAGATACCGAATATATATAATATATAAAGAATGTCCGCTTTCGTCGCTTTCGCCCGGTCGACGACGATACCACAGCCGGCGGCGAACGCGTGTCGATGCGAGAGTCACGCTCGCGCGAGCGTCAGGGCGGCAACGGATGGATTTTGTGGGAATAATTATACCGCGAAAGTGTCCTCCTTCTCGACGATGATGACGAGGACGACGAGGAGACGAGGACGAGCGAGAAGAACGACTGTCCCGGGGCCGACGCCTCTCCTGGCGGCGGTGACGAAAGAGCAACGGACGGAAGATGCGTTCGAGGCGGAAGAGGAAGAGATCGTCGACGCGTCGTCGACGTCGTTTTCGTCGTCGAAACGAACGTGCGAACTCGTCTCTAGCGTTGACAACCGCTTCACGGTGAAAGGGACGATATTTCTCTCGCGCGTGAACGCGGACGACGTGTATAACATGCTCACGGATTACGAAAACGCGAGTAAAGTTTTTCCGAGCACGATTAAGAAAGTAGAGTACCTCGGGTATGAGAACGACGACGAGAACGACGATGCTTCGCGGACGAGTAGAAGCGAGAGTGGGAATAAAACTAGGACGAAGGGCGGCATCAAACACATAAAACAGACGTGCAATTGGAAGTTTTTCATATTCGGCGGGAACTTTAATATCGAGTTAGGCGTGGTCGAGAACGATTCGAAGAGACACATGACGTGCACGCTTAAAGGCGCTGCCTCGCAGAGAAAGTTTGGGTTTTTGAGAGAGTTTGAAGGTTCGTGGGAAGTCGAGGAAAACGGAGAGGAAGGAGCGAAAGTGACGCACGTGTTAAGCGTAAAGCCGAGTTTGACGCCACCGTATGCGAGCGATATATTCGTGAAACAAGTCGAAGGGATATTAGAGGACGTGGAGAGAGAGGTGCAGTCGTGGGAAAATGGGTACGCCGTGCCTATGCACCGAAGATAATATGATTTTAAACGTAGAAAAATGCGCACGCGTTGATTTTGAACAAGTGAGGGAACTCAAGAAGAGATATAATTACCCCGTGTACGATAAAAGTAGTATTATACAACAATGAACAACAACAACAACAAATTACCTTCTATTTAAAATGCGTTTCTAGCCTCGGACGCGTAAAACTTCACGTCTACGTCCGCATCAGCTTTTAATCCGTCCAAAACTTCCAAGATTTCTGTTCTGATAGCGCTCCCGACGCTCACGCTCTTCGCCATCTTCTCGAGCGATTTAGCGATGTTGAATCGGACGTTTGCCACAGAATCCGCTGCGGCAGCTTTTGCAATCGGAAAGAGCGTCCCCGCGATATCCACTTCGTCTACTTTCTCCGCCAACAAACCTAAAGTCGATGCTACCGTCACTCTCACCAGATAATTCTTTTCGGTTTGTAACAACGACTCGAGTTTAGGAATGACGTGTTCTTTCGCCCAGGCGAATCCAAACAAGGCGGTTAAGTTTTGCAAGTTTTGTCCAGCCGCTTGACGAATGCTGGACACAGGGTCCGCGAGCCAGCGCAAACATAACGAGTTCAAAACGTCTTCCGCGCTATTATTTTCGCTATCGCTAGTGCTCACCTCTTTCGAAAACAAAAACGAACTCTCGCCGGTTTGCGTGGCTAAAATCGGAATGTATTCGATGATCGCCAGTCTCACGCGCCAGTGTCGATCTTCGGCTAAATCTTTGATGGCGGGAAAAAGCTCTTTGGAAAGCGTGTCTACACCGATGACTTCGTTGACTTGGTCTAATTTGCCGATGACGTTCAGTCTCACTTCTGGAAACTCATCCTTCAACAGCACCAAAAAGATTGGTAAGAGTTGATTCACGGTTTCCTCTTTCCCTAAAGTCGGCGCAGATTCCATGACGACCGATGCCAACGCCGCTCGGACGTGTTGACTGGCATCTTTCGCGAGCTCGCGAACTCTCGGAATGATATTTTCTCTACTTCTTTCCGGTCCAGCAAGGGCGCAAAATTTGCTCACCTTTGCCGCCGCCGCGATGCGCACCTCCGCTTCCGCGTCTTCCAATAAGTTTTCGTACGCCGGAAACAAATCTTCCCTCGCGAAATCGGCGCCGATAATCTCGCACAACTCGTAAATCTGTTGCGCTACTGCGTATCTGACCCGCCAGGACGTGTCCGAACTAAACTTCAACGCCACCGGCACGATGCTCTTCAACCTTTCCTCCTCGCTCACCAACTTTGATAGACTCACGCAATCGTCCACGGCTAATAACCTCACCGAATCTTGCTCGTCCGCGGTTAACTTTGCGAACCACTTCAACACCTCGTCGTTGATAAACTGCGCATCGTTCACGTTCGCTCCGGCAACTTTTCCTAAATTCGTCGCCGCCGCTCTTCTCACCATCGGCGTCTCGTCGTCGCACAACTGGCCGAACAAACTTCTCAACTGCTCCATCATTTTCTTCTCCTCTTCTCCGGCTCCGTTATTACTTTCGTTCAGTTTCTCCAA
>Ga0255768_10006160_pt1 | contig 11396 bp, 10 predicted proteins | sample 071ome_33_FD_179983 | JGI IMG/M metagenome (GOLD analysis project Ga0255768, IMG submission 179983) | Coastal salt marsh microbial communities from the Groves Creek Marsh, Skidaway Island, Georgia - 071412AT metaG (version 2) | ecosystem: Environmental > Aquatic > Marine > Intertidal zone >...
CCTTCCACGAATTGTGCCGATTTCGGCGAAAATATCGCCTGCGAGGCGAATAAACCATTTACTGATCGTTTCAATGCGCAAAATCAAAAGCGTGGCACCGATTAATTCCCCAGCCGTAATCCCGCCAGAGGCCCATAAAACCGTTCCCCCACCGATCACCGCAAACAAAAGCGCGCCGTTAAGCATATGCAACCCTATTTCCATTTTGGTTGTTATGGCAGAGCGTTCCAATGCGCGTTTGCGCAATATGATCAGGCTTTGTTTGACAAAGTTGATCTCTGCCTGTTCGCCTCCTGCTGCTTTGACAGCGTGGATATTGGTCAAACTATCGATAATGACGCCGGAAACTGTGGATTTTGCTTCTGATGCGGCGTTGCTCAGCGGTTCAACCTTCGAAATTGTCCAGCGGGTCAGCGCCCCATAAAGCGTCACCCAGATTAAAAGCGGAACGGTCATATAGATATTCATCTGGGAAAGGACAATGAAGGTCCCAAGAACAAGCATCAAACCATGTGCGCTATCGCTTAGTGTCATCAAGGTAAGGCGCTTAACAGAATTGGGTGTGTTAATCACGCGGTTTGCAATGTGTCCGGCGAGGTCCTTTTAAAACCATCCGACAGACTGTTGAATAACCCGCCGAAAGGCGCGCCATCATACAGCTTGTATGAGGTTTACGTCAATCGATTGATCGGCAATCATCGTGTCAATCATGCTTGCAAGGGGGCGCAGTAAGATCAAAAAAAACGCCAAATGCGATGACGACACCCCAAAGGTTGTCCAAAATGATGTCAGGTTGGCTTTGGATATAATCCATAAATTTCCCGATCCCGACCAGAAACAGCACCTCTAAGGTTGCCGTGATCAATGTTGCGAAAAACATTGCGACCAACACCATGTTAAAGGAGCGCCAGTTTTCCACAAGAAAGGCCCAAACCGATTTGGGTGGGGGATCGGCGATCGGGCGATTGTCAAAGGGATCGACAAGATTTTCAAAGAAATGGAACATCAAAACACCGCATGAATGGAATGTGAACACCAGATTATACAATCTGAAATTGATTAAACAGACTTGTAAAAAAGTCTTTTCCATGCAAGATAATAGGTGTGACGGGTTGCTTATTCTGCCGCCTGATCAATCCCGATAAACCCGCCTGACTGTCTGTTCCAATACTGCGCATAAAGCCCGTTGCGTGCCAAGAGGTCGCTGTGCGTTCCCTCTTCAACAATTTCCCCCTGATCCAGCACGATGATACGATCCATCCGCGCGATGGTGGACAGCCGGTGGGCAATAGCGAGCACTGTTTTGCCCTCCATCACCCGTTCAAGGGCGGCTTGGATAGAGGCTTCGACTTCGCTGTCCAGCGCGCTTGTGGCTTCGTCCAGAACAAGGATCGGGGCGTCCTTTAGGATGGCGCGGGCCAGCGCGATGCGCTGGCGTTGCCCGCCCGAAAGCTTCACGCCGCGCTCACCAAGGTGTGCCTCATAACCTTTGCGCCCTTTATTGTCGACGATATCGCGGATAAATTCGTCGGCTTCGGCTTTTTGTGCGGCTTTCAGGACCTCTTCATCACTGGCCTCTGGGCGGCCATAAAGGATGTTGTCTTTGGCTGAGCGGTTGAACATGGATGTTTCCTGCGTCACCATGCCGATTTGGTTGCGCAGGCTGTCTTGGGTGACATCCCTAAGATTTTGACCGTCAATCAATACAGACCCTTGTTCGGCGTCATGAAGGCGCAAGAGCAAGGACACCAACGTGGATTTCCCCGCACCTGAAGCCCCTACAATCCCAAGCTTTTCCCCCGGCTGTACAGTTAGAGTTATATTTTTGATCCCGCCCTTTTCGCGTCCGTAAGCAAAGCTAAGGCTATCAAATCTGACTTCGGCCTTGTTCACAACCAACGCTTTGGCATCGTCGGCGTCCACAAGCGTATGAGGCGGTGTGAGGGTGATCATCCCATTTTCCACCTCTCCGAGGTTGGAATAAATTGTCATCATAGAAAAGCTTACCCAGCCCGCCATCATCATCAACCGCATGGCCACCGAACCGCCGGCGACCACGGCCCCCGGGGTTGCTTGTCCGTTCATCCATAAATAGATCGTGGCGAAAATAACTCCGATAAAGATCACGCCTGAATAGGTCAGCAGCGCCATACGAAACCAGATCAGCATAACGCCATAGTCCTTTGAGGTCTGGCGCAGGAAATCAAAAGCCTTAAGCGCTGCTTTGTCTTCGTAAAACGCATTGGCGAAAAGTTTGACCACTTTGACATTACTCACTGTGTCAACAATCTGCCCCGTGGTCACAGCCTGCGCCTCTGCGCGCGCGGCAGAGCGGACACGAATGCGTGGCAGGTAATATTTCATCAGACCAAAAAAGCCGAAAACCCAAAGGATCACCATGGCCCCAATGCGCCAATCAATAGTGGCCACAATGACAAAGGCCGCAACAATGGAGGCGACCGCAAACAGAACCGTATGCAGAAATTCAACCACAACATCGGTTAGGGCGCGCGCGGCGGTGACCTCTTTTTGGGCAATACGACCGGCGAAATCGTTGTCGAAAAACGTGGTCGAATGGCCCAGCGTCCAACGGTGCAACCGTGTCATCACCATTTTGCGTAAATTCGGACCGATGACCACGCTTTGCATGTAAGCGGAAAACATGAAGGTGAGCGGGCGCGCAAACAGAATAAAAATCGCCGCCCCTGCCAGAAACAGGCCTTGATCGGCGATTACATTTTCAGGGCCGGCGTCCAAGACCACATCTAGGATTATTCCCAAAAGTGCGGCTGTCACCATTTCCATACATCCAGCAACGATCGTTGCTATGGATCCGATCAATATGGCGAAATAGCTGCCCTTCAAACACCAATGCATAAAAGGATAAAGTCGCCGCGGAGGTGCTCCTTCGGCAGGCGACAGCGTGTCAATCCATGACTTGGGCGACGTAATCTTAGTCCACATTGATGAATCCCCCTGATTGTCGCGCCCAGAAACCCGCATAAAGCCCCCCTTTTGCGATCAGTGCATTGTGCGTTCCATCCTCGACGATCTTTCCATCATCCATCACCAAGATACGATCCATATGGGCAATGGTGGACAGGCGATGGGCGATGGCGATCACGGTTTTGCCGCTCATCATTTTGTAAAGCGTGTCTTGGATTGCTGCTTCGACTTCACTATCTAGCGCGCTTGTCGCTTCGTCCAGCAAAAGAACGGGCGCATCTTTGAGGATCACACGGGCGAGTGCGATCCGCTGGCGTTGCCCGCCTGACAGTTTCACACCTCGCTCACCGACTTCGGCATCGTACCCGCTGCGTCCACTTGGATCCTGAAGGCCCATGATGAATTCATGCGCTTGCGCCTTTTGTGCAGCTGCTATCACCTCGGCATCGGATGCACCTTTGCTGCCGTAGCGAATGTTATCTCGCACAGAGCGGTGTAAAAGGCTGCTGTCCTGTTGCACCATACCGATATGGCGGCGTAGGCTGTCTTGGGTGGCGCGCGAGATATCCTGCCCGTCGATCTCAATCTTGCCGCTTTCGATATCATAAAACCGCAGCAACAATTTCAATAGCGTGGTTTTCCCCGCACCCGAACGCCCGACAAGTCCAACCTTTTCGCCGGAGCGGATGGTAAGGTTCATTTGATCCAACCCGCCGCTCAGTTTGCCGTAGTGATGGGACAGGTTCGTAAAGTGAATTTCGGCGTTGCGGACTGTGAGCGGTTTTGCGTCTGCGGTGTCCACGAGGTTCAAAGGCTGGGCAATTGTGCGCATTCCTTCTGACACCACCCCAAGTTCGCGGAAAAAACTGGTCACCGCCCACATGATCCAACCTGTCATTGCATTCAGGCGCATGACCAAAGCAGCGGCCGCCGCGACAACGCCCACCGAGGCCGATCCAATTGTCCATAAATAAATGGCCCATCCAATCACGCTGACTATCAACAATCCGTTCAGGGTGACCAGAAATGCGTCCATCGCGGTGTAAATGCGCATCTCTTTCTTCACCGTTTCACGGGTAAAAGAAATCGCGTCGCGCGCATAGTCCAACTCGTCTGTTTCGTCTGCGAACATTTTCACGGTCTGGATATTTGTATATCCGTCTACGATACGGCCATTAAGTTTTGAGCGCGCATCAGAGGACGCTTCGGAGGCGGGGCCAACGCGAAGCACAACCCAACGCATCAGGAAAATATACCCTGCAAGCCATATCAAAAGCGGCAGTGTCAGCTGAGGATCAGCTGTCCACAACAAAATGGCAGATCCTAACACATAGGCGATGGCGTAACTAAGCGCATCAAACAGGTGAAAAACAACTTCATTTGCAGCTGGAGGCGTTTGCATCACGCGATTGGCAATCCGCCCCGCAAAATCATTTTCAAACCATCCCACCGATTGGCGCAAAACGTGACGGTGCGCACGCCAACGGATCAACGTTCCAAGGTTCGGCATCATCGTATTGTTTAACAAGGCGACATGGGCGCCAAAAACGATGGGTCGGATAAAAAGGATCAGCAAACCCACGATGATTAGGGTTGCGCCGTATTGGCTCCAGACCAATTTGGGGTCGCCCTGCATCACGTCAACCAGCCAACCGATAAAGTAAATAAGCCCAATTTCAATGCCTGCAACGAGGCAGGACAAAACGCTCAAAACGCCAAAGACGCCAAAAAACGGGCGACAGTAGTCTTTGAGAAATGGGTATAATTTATTGGGTGGAATATCGGTCTCGCTGTAGTCAACGAAGGGATCTACGAGGTTCTCAAAGAGACGAAACATGACCAATAATCCAGCAAAAGATGAAAAGCTGCTCAGGATATCGCAATTCAGGCTTTTGTAAAGTTCAAAAACTTATTAATTTTTGGTCTGTCTTTGCCCTTACAGCAGATGCCAAAATATCACGTCAGGAGTAATATAAAGACAAACGCAAAAACCAATAGCCCAAGCAATCGATTGAACCATATTGTCCGTTCAGGCCCTGACAGGCGGCTTGCGATTTGGGAGCCAAGCCAGGCCCAAAGGGACGCGGATGCAATTCCGGCACAGATAAAGATGAATGCCACTGTCAGGGAGGATTCTATAGGGGCGGCAGGATCAATAAATTGAGACGTAATGGCGATCGCCATGGCCCAGCCTTTCGGGTTGACCCATTGAAATCCGGCGGCCTCATAAAATCGAAAAGGGCGTGCTCTGCCATCGGCTTGGCTCAACCCGCCTGCGGTTGCGATTTTATAGGCAACATAGATCAAAAGAATGATCCCCAGCCAGCGAAGAGCTTCCCTAAGCAAAAGGCTCTGTTGGAACACTTGGCCAAGGAATAAGCCCACTACAAAAATCATAAACGCATAGCCAAAAGCGATTCCCAGAATATGTGGCAGGGATCTTCGATACCCAAAATTCACCCCCGATGCAGCGATCAGTGCATTGTTTGGCCCGGGCGTGAAAGACGCGGTGATTGCAAAACCAGTCAAAGCAATAAGTGTTTCAATGGGCATTACCGTCGCCTCAATTTAAATACGGGCAGGGTATGGCCTTAGCGGTGCAGGCGCAAGAGGTCGGCTTTGCCAAGCTTAAATCCTGAGGCAATCCAATGTGCCTCGCAGTCTTTGAGGACGCGTCCCAATTCCACGCCTTCAAAGCGATCTGTCAAATCCTGACCGGTGAGGGGGAATTGGGCCGATGCACCTTGTATCGCGGCCTCAAGGTCGCTGGACATGATCTGGGTTTCAAAGACTGCGGCCCTGAGCGCGATGCTCATTTGGGCGATGTGCTGCCCGTACCGATAGCCCAGCTCATGGGGAGGCATGGTATTGGACATGCATTCCCTGAGAATATCAAAGGTTTTGGCTTGCAGATTTGTGAGCCGAAGTTGATGCTTCACATCCTGCCCCCCCAAAACCGCAAGCCGCCCGATGGGGTCAGGAGACAACCCGTTGGAGATTTCCAAATGCACAAACAGTGAAAGAAGCCGATCATCAGCCCCCTCCAAGATATTGTTCAGGACGCCGGTCGCACGCATGGCGGCAATGCTTGGGCTTGGGTCGGGCGCAGACAAAAGCTTAATCATTTCCGAGCCAATGCGCTCTTTTGACAATTGGTTCAGCCCATCCAAGTTTGCAGCAATGGCTGCAAGTGCCTCTGGGTCAAATCCTTCGGAAAGTGCACCATACCAAGCAGAAAAGCGAAAGTACCTTAATATACGCAGATAATCTTCTTTAATCCGTTGATCCGCATCATTGATAAAGCGCACGCGGCCTGCGCGCAGGTCCTCCAGCCCTGAAAGGGGATCCAAGATCGTTCCGTCTGCCGTCGCATAAAGCGCGTTCATTGTAAAATCGCGTCTTTGAGCGTCTTCTTTGAGGTCAGAGGAAAATGCCACCTTTGCATGGCGCCCGTCGGTCAGCAAGTCTCTGCGAAAGGTTGTGATTTCATAGCTTTGGCTATCCACGATCAGGGTCACTGTTCCATGTTTTATTCCGGTTGGCACGGCTTGAATGCCCGCCTCTTTTGCGAGGGCCACCGTGGTTTCTGGGGGCGCTGCACTTGCGATGTCGATATCTTTGACCTCACGCCCCAACAGATCATTGCGCACGCATCCCCCGACGAAATAGGTCTGATGACCCGCACCCTCCAAGAGGCGCATGATCTTTTGGGCGCTGGGCGCCTTGAACCAAGTCCCGCAGATATTCATGGGGCAAAACAATCTGCAAATGCGCGCAGCATCCTTGCTGTTGCCCCCCAAATATAATGGGGTCCATAGGGGACGGTGTAATATCTGCGGATATACCCTTTGTAGTGGCGTTCACAAATTGAGTAATTCTGCGGTTGCATCAGAAAACTCAATGGTACGGTAAACACCTCTTCCACCTCCCCTCGTTCTGCAACGGGGTGAAAGCTTCCCTCGACATATGCAACAACTGGCGTAATGCGAAAACGGGTCACAGTTATGTGATCTGGTAAGGATGCCAATACATCAACCTGTGCGCGGGGGAGCGCGATTTCCTCTTCCGCTTCTCTAAGGGCGGCTTGAATTGCAGTTGCGTCGCTTGGGTCTATCTTTCCACCGGGAAAGGCGACCTGACCAGGGTGGTTTTTCAATGCAGAGGATCGCTTGGTCAATATCACATGGGGTGCGCCGTCTCGGATCTGAATGGCAATCAATACAGCCGCCCTGCGGAGTTCGGTTTCCGCAAAGTTATGCTGGTCGTTGTTCAGATCAAAATCAGAGGACCCCGTAGCGGGGCTTTGCAAAGCAGTTTGCAAATAGGCTTTAAGCGGCTCACCCGTCAGCCGCATCAAATCCGACTGTATTGGCATCAAGGACATAATGTGCTCCGCAAAACTGGCAATCCGCTGTGACTGTTCCTGCTTCGGTGGTCATGGTTTCGATGTCTTTAGCAGAATAGATGGACAAAGATTGGCGCACTTTTTCTTCTGAACAGGAACAGCCGAATTCGACCCGTTGTGCATCAAAAATGCGCGGATTTTCTTCGTGAAAGAGCCGTGTGAGCAGTGTTGCAGGCGTTATTGTCGGACCAATCAGTTCGAGGTCTTCCACCGTATCGAGGTGAAAATTAACGCGGGTCCAATTTTCTTCTGTTTCACCACTCACCAGATCTGCGGCAACCAAAAGACCGGCTTCCCCCGTTCCGCCTTCGGCGGCGACAAAAGGACTTGCTTTGGGCATATGTTGCAACATGATACCGCCCGCGCGCCAATGTTCTGCCACACCCGGTTCGGTGGCTCTGCCATAGCTCAGCGTGAATTTTGTGGGCAATTGTTCTGATTGCGCGAAATATGCCTCGGCACTTTCAGAAAGAGAGGTTCCGGAGAGGGGCGTTATCCCTTGATAGGGTTGGGTCCCTTCACCTTGATCGATCAGAATGGCAAAATATCCCTCACCAATTTGATCCATCGGATTCCCCGTCGTCAGTTTTTCCGCGTCAAAGCTGGCATAGGCACGAATTCGCGCCGCGTCGCCTTCATTTTCGGGACCGTAGTAGTCGGTCGCAATCATGCGCACAGCACCTTTGGATTGCACCTGTAGTGACAATTTCCAGCGCAGCTTGACGGTTTGTCCGATCAATGCCGTCAAAAGGGTCATTTCCGCAACAAGCGCTTCGACAACTGGTGGATATGCATGCTGTTTCAGGACACCGCTCAAAACGCCATCGAGGCGTGCCACGCGTCCACGCATATCTGATTTGTCCAATTGAAAGGGCAGGACTGTATCGTCCCAGTCAAGCTCTGCGCTGTGCAACATTCGAATTCCCCAATTTCATGATTTGTGCCATACCCTGTCTTGGACCACTGGGCAAGCCAGGCAGCAAAGGAAGATAAGGATGATACGTCGCTTTGGTGAGAGCGTAAAGAATGATATCTTATATAAGCGCCGACCGGGGGTGTATGCGCTTTTACCGATAGGTGAGAACCTGCTGCTGACGCATCAAAATGACCCGAAACCGGAGTTTCAGCTTCCCGGAGGGGGCATTGATCCCGGGGAACATCCGATCCCTGCCTTGCATCGCGAAGTAATGGAGGAAACCGGCTGGATCATCGATAGGCCCAGACGCGTTGGGGCCTTTCGAAGGTTCGTGTATATGCCAGAGTATGATCTTTGGGCAGAAAAGCTATGTACCGTTTTTTTAGCTCGTCCGGTGATGCGTCGCTGCGCCCCTACCGAAGAGGGGCATTCAGAATTTATCGTGTCCGCAACATTGGCAGTAGATTTGGTGGAAAACCCTGGTGATAGGCGGTTCATCGTGGATTTAATTGCCGGCGTGATCGCCTGACAAGATCTATGGTGGGCGGATAGTTTTTTAAACGATACAATCTTTGTAATTGCGGATGATTGGAGACAAACAAAACGGTCAGGTTTCATAAATCTTCCGAGATTTTTAAATGAAATATATTACTTCAAGCGTGATACTCTACCATGACGGCAGACACATCATCGTTAAAATATTGCGAGGCTGCATAAACCTTTAGGTCTTCCAGCAAGTGATCGAAGAGGTCCAAACCCTTTGAGGTGCGGTATTTTGAGAGAATCTTTTTCATTCCTTCTCCGCCCAAAAGTTTGCCAGAAGGATCATGACTTTCGGTCAATCCATCTGAGATGATCAAAATGCGATCGCCGGGATGTAAGTGGTCGTGGTAGGAATCGTAAGTCGCCTTCTCGACAAGTCCAACAGGCAATCCGCCTTTTCCGATCGTATCAAATGTACCATCCGCGCGTTGGATAATGGGATGAGGATGTCCTGCCTGAACAAAACAAAGTGCTCCGGATGACAGATCAAGATAGGCGAGAAGAAGTGTGAAATAAAGTTCGGTGTCCATTTCATTAAGAACGATATTGTTTAAATTCGCCACAACATCATGCGGTTGCATCGGTCCCACCACACCGTTTTCATCCTGTTGCAACGCGATATTATGATCGCTTATCGTGGAGGATAAATATCCTGCCAATCGCGCGGCCATCATTGCGGAATTAATTCCGTGACCTGATACATCAATTGCGTAAATCCCGAGGTGGCTTGAGCCCGCCGGAAAAAAGCCAACCAAGTCGCCACCGACCCGACCGGCGCTTTCCAGAAGTATAGAGAGTTCGAAAGATCCGTAACGTTTGCTGCGTTCTCTAATTAAAGATTGTTGAAGTTTACGCGCCTCCAACAAGTCATTGTCGAGCGAAGTATATAGTTTTTTGATCTCTTCTAACGCCGAGGAAATGAATTTATTTTTTTCTTCAAGTTCTCTTTGCATGGTCAAAATACGCCCAGCTGCAATAATACGCGCGTGTAATTCACTGGCGTTGAGAGGTTTGGTTAGAAAGTCATCTGCACCCATTTCTAGGCCTTGCGCGACTTCATCTTTGGCAGATTTTGAGGTGAGGAGAATGAAATAGGAATATCGATTTTTGCCCAATTCGCGGAACTTGACACAAAATTCCAGACCACTCATGCCGGGCATCATCCAATCGCTGAGCACCAGATCAGGGTAGGTCAGAGCGCTCATCACCAACCCCTCTTCTCCGGATTTTGCCTCGATCACGCAATGGCCCCGTTTCTCTAACATCGAACGAACAATCCGGCGCTGCAGTTTGCTGTCATCAACAACGAGAATTGTTTTGATGACATTTGGGATATTGTGACTGTTTCCCGTAAGATCGTTGGACTTCACAGATTTTTCCTATTGTAAACACGTTGTCTATCCCTAGCGAAAAGTCCTTTAAATTGATCTAATGCGCAGTCGAGGTCGCCATAGATTTCAAATATTCAGATTTGATTCACAGGTTTATTGGATACTGTGCGGGCAATCCAAAGGATGTGGCCATGATAGATTGGATCCGAATTGACGAACTTCGAGATGAAGTGGGACAAGATGACTTTGGCGACATTGTCGGTGTCTTTTTTGAAGAGGCGCAAGAGGCGCTTGAAAATCTGCGGCGTGCGGATACTGTTGTTACGCTTTTGGGTCAGTTGCATTTTCTGCAGGGCAGCGCCCTTAATTTAGGGTTTTCTAATTTTGCAGCGATTTGCCGTAATGAAGAAAATAGTTTGCAGAAAGATCCATCTTACAAAGTGGAAATTGATAAGATTTACGCGGAATTTAGCTCCTCGAAAAAACAATTTTATGAGAGCAATTTGATCAAGGAATGAAATTCATATACCTCAAAACGGGTCACATTCGGGATTTGCAGAGTAAGACTGTGAACAAATCTAGACGACAAATTGCGCCATAATCTCGTCGTTTGTAATGTCGGAATAAGAAAATCCAGCTTCGTCGAGACGTTTGAAAAAGTTTTCGAAACGATCTGCCGATTTTGTTTCAATTCCAATTAGGATGGATCCGAAATTTCGCGCACTTTTCTTAAGGTACTCAAACCGTGTAATGTCATCTTCGGGTCCCAGAAAATTCAAAAACTCTTTTAGCGCGCCGGGGCGTTGGGGCATGCGCAAGATCAGATATTTTTTCACACCAGCAAAACGTTGTGCGCGTTCCTTGACCTCTGGCAGACGTTCAAAATCAAAGTTGCCGCCGGTGGAGAGGCACACGACCTGACGGCCAGAGATAGAGCGCCCCAAATCTTTCAGAGCGTCAATCGCGAGCGCGCCTGCAGGTTCAAGAACAATCCCCTCAACGTTCAACATATCGAGCATGGTGAGGCAAATGCGGTCCTCTGGGATGCGCACAACATTGGCTAGCCCAACATCTTTCAGCCTTTCCCAAGTCTTTTGACCAATTTGCCCCACTGCAGCACCGTCCGCAAAAGTATCAACTTTGTCTAATTTTACCGGCTTTCCCGCGATAAGAGCGGCCCAAAGGCAAGCGCCCCCTAAAGGTTCGACCAATGTAAATTGGGCGCGATTTTCAAAATAGCTTATCATGCCAGCAG
>Ga0255768_10006163_pt1 | contig 11394 bp, 11 predicted proteins | sample 071ome_33_FD_179983 | JGI IMG/M metagenome (GOLD analysis project Ga0255768, IMG submission 179983) | Coastal salt marsh microbial communities from the Groves Creek Marsh, Skidaway Island, Georgia - 071412AT metaG (version 2) | ecosystem: Environmental > Aquatic > Marine > Intertidal zone >...
AATTGCAAATGGAAAAACATTTACTTGGAACGCAGGAGATGCTGCAAGATTAACAACAAGAGCATCAACAACTACATCAGGGTTCGAGACAACAAATAACCCAACAGCAACTAGAGTTACACTTGTTTCACCTACAACACGTCACTTAATACATTTAGGAACTGAGACAACGATTGGAAATACAGCAACTCAAGATGACATGTTTATAAGATTTTCTGATCAAGAAGATATAAATGATTACACACCAACAGCTATTAACTCAGCGGGTTCACAAAGATTACAGGATGGTACAAGAATTATAGGTGCTTTAAAAGCAAAAGAAACAATTTTAGTTTGGACGGATAATGCTTTATATACCATGAAGTTTGTAGGTGCTCCATTTACATTTGGCTTTGAGCAAGTTGGTACTAACTGTGGATTGATTGGTAAAAATGCTGCTGTTGAAATAGATGGTGTTGCGTTTTGGTTATCCAACAATGGTTTCTTTATGTTTGATGGTACGGTTAAATCATTACCATGTAGTGTAGAAGATTTTGTATTTGATCAATTAGACACAACTAAAGGTCAACAAATTTACGCTGGTTTAAATAATTTATATACAGAAGTCGTTTGGTATTATCCTTCACAAGGTTCTGATTATAATGATCAATACGTTGTATTTAATTATGGTGAACAAATGAAAGGTGGTGTTTGGTACACTGGAACAGAAGCAAGAACAACTTGGATTGATGCAACTATATATCCTAATCCTGTTGCAACTAAATTTGATAGCACAGCTAGTGGTACTTTTCCTATAATCGTAGGTGAAGATGGTTTAGGTCAAACTACATTATTTGAACATGAGGTAGGAACAGACCAAGTTAATCCAGATGGGACAACTACAGTAGTTACATCATTTATAAAATCATTTGATTTTGATTTACAACAAAGACAAAGAAGTGCGATGGGTCAACCTACTGGACCAAGTATTGCTGGAGAAGTATTTTTAGCTCTTAGAAGATTTGTACCAGATTTCAAAGATTTACAAGGTAATGCAAAAGTAACTCTAGCAGTTAAACGTTACCCCCAACAATCAGACACAGTAACATCTTTAAGTCCCTTTACAATTACGTCAAGTACGGATAAAAAGGATACAAGAGCCAGAGGTAGGTTCATTAATTTTAAAATAGAAAACACTGATATTAGTGAGTCTTGGCGCTTTGGTACATTACGAATAGATATACAACCGGACGGTAGAAGATAATGGCAAAGATAGTAGTAAGAATACCTGAACCAAAAGAAGAATATGATGTTTCTAACCAGAAACAGATTAATAGAGCAATTGCTTTAATTGTAGAACAATTAAATTCAACTTTTTTAAATGAAGAGCGACAAGAGGAAGAAAGATTCACTTGGTTTAATAATCAAAATGGAGGCTGTTAATGAGTGATTGTAATAATGTCAACACAACAGGATCAACAACTCCATCATCTGCAGAAATAGATTTTTTTCTTGCAGTTGCTAAAGGTGATTTCACTGGTTACACAAATATTTCTAAATTTGGTTCTAATCCAGATATTAAATCATCAGGGTTTGAAACTATTTGGGATGGAAGTAATTTATATCCATGGCCAACAGCTGCTGATACTTTAGATGTTGTAAGTAATGATGCAAACGATGATGATGGAAGCACGGGTGCTAGAACTATTGAGATACAAGGATTAGATTCTTCTTGGAACATCTTAACAGAAACAGTTACTATGGATGGTACAACTACTGTTACAACTTCAGGAAACTTTTTGAGAGTATTTAGAGCAAGAGTAGTCACAGCAGGATCAAGTGAAACTAACGAAGGAACCATCACTATAAGTCATACAACTTCTGGAGATTTACTTGCACAAATTAGTTTCAACACAATTGGACAAGGTCAAACATTAATGGCTTTATATACAATACCTGCAGGTAAAACTGGGTTTATTATAAATATTAATTTTTCATCTGCAAAAGATAGTGAACATACTTTTAGATTAATGACTAGAGACAATACTGTAACTGACGCTGCATGGAATGCTAAAGAATATGCATCAGCTAGAGGTGGGTTTAATAACTGGAGAAAGTTTGCAATTAATAAAGTAACAGAAAAAACTGATATAGATTTTCAAGCGATTGCAAATAATGCATCAGCATGTAATGGAGGATTTGAGTTAATACTCATAGATAACTAATGGCTAATATTTATAAAAACGCATTTTATGATCCAACTGGCACAACTGCTGAAACAGTATATACTGTGCCGTCAAATGCTAGAGCAATCATTCAAAACATACAATTAACTAATGAATCTGGGTCTAAAGTAGCAAAAGTATCTGTTACAGACTCATCAGCATCTACAGATTATCAAGTTGCATATGCAAATATTAGTGGACCTACCATTTGTAATGTTGCAAAAGGTCCTGTAGTTCTTGAAGAAAATGATGTACTAAAGATTGAATCTTCTGTAACATCTGGTATAAGTGGTATAATATCTATACTCGAAATTAACCGAGAATAAGGAGATCTATGGCTTTTAAAGAAGAAGGCGAAGTAAACTACACAATCATAAATGGTAAAAAAGTACCAGTTGTTAAATGCGAAACAGAGGTCGTATTAAGAAACACTGTTACAAATCAAGAATATAATTCAGATAAAGAAGCAGAAGATGATATTGCTAATCCATCAACTGCTACTCAAAAAGAACATATAACAAGATCATTAAAAATTAAGGTAGCAGCAATGCCACCATTAGGAGCAGCGTCAGAGTAATGCCAATTTCAAGAGGACAAATGCCAAGACAAATGTACGGACTAGGTAGCTTTGTTAAATCTATCGGTAAAGGTGTTAAGAGCGCTGTAAGTAGTGTTAAAGATTTAATTAAATCTGATACTGGTAAAATGTTAGGATTAGCCGCGTTGGGTTTTGGTATACCTGGAACACAATTTGGTGGTTTATTTGGTAGAGCGGGTTTTGGTGGTGCTGCAAAAGGTTTACTAGGATTTGAAGGTATTGGACCAGCACTTTCAGGAGGCATAGATAAATTAGGATTAGGAGTTGCAAAAGGTGAAAAACCTACCTTAGGTCAATTCGGTAAAGTATTTGCTATAGGTTCTTTAGGTGGAGCTGCATTAGAAGCATTAACAGCATCAGGAGCTTCTGAAGAAGAATTAGAAAATATTAGAGATGTAGAATCTTTAAAAACATATTTAAGAGATGGTTATATGAAATTAAATCCAGATGCTGGTCCTATGCAAGTAGATAGATTTGTAGAAGGTCAGACTTATGAATATAGAGCAGATGGTGGTAGAATAGGATACGCTGATGGTATGAATGATCCAAGTAATTTACCGAGAGGATTACAAATAGATACTACAACACGTAACCCTATTCCTGAAAATGCATTACAAGAAGAAATAGAATCAGTAGTTAGAATTATGATGGGACCAGGAAGCGCGGGTATTGGAGAACCTGAAGATGGTACTATGAAAGGTTATCAGTTTTTTAGAAAACAATATCTACCTAAAAAGATAAAAGAACTATCAGAAAACTTTGGATATTCTGAAGATGAAATCTACAAAATGCTTAACTTAAAAGTAAGAGAATTTAAAGAATCACCTGAATTATTACAAAAACCTAAGATGGCTATGGGTGGTAGAATGGGTTTTGCTGGTGGAACAGAGTTTGAAGAATATCTAAAAGGTAGAGAAAAATTTGATAAACAACAAAATTACGAACAACTTTATAAAGAATTTTTAGAAAACAAACGTAGACAAAAAGTAGCTGAACAGAAAACAATGGCTGCTAATGGTGGTAGAATAGGCTATGCTTTTGGCAATGATCCAGAGCAAAATGCGGTTGAGGCTTCAGGCATCATGAACCTACCTTTAAACCAAAATCCAGCAGGTGCAACAGAATTAGACCTTAGAGAAACAGGTGGATTTATTCCTCCAGTTGGTGTAAAAGAAAAGGAAGATGACATTCCTGCAATGTTATCAAACAACGAATTTGTATTTACAGCAGACGCTGTAAGAGGTATGGGTGACGGAGACGTCAATAAAGGAGCTCAACGTATGTATGACATGATGAAGAAATTAGAGGGAGGCGGTAGAGTTTAATGGCTACAGAAACAATTACACAAATAACACAACCACCAGAGTTTATAGAAGCGGAATCGAAACTTTATTTAGACCAATTAAAAAATGCAATTGGTGGATTAAAAGGTGCAGATTTATCTACAATATTAGGACCACAATTTGTGGCAGGAATGGATCCATTAACTCAACAAGCAATGAGTAAAGCAGGTGGTCTTGGTGCATATGAACCTTATTTACAAACTGCTGCAGGTCTATCGGGACCAAATGCATATCAGCAGTTTATGTCTCCATATCAAAAAGATGTAATAGATACAACATTACAAGAATATGATATTCAAGCACAAAAAGGTTTAGGTTCAATTTCACAAGATGCTTATACTGCTGGAGCATTTGGTGGTGCAAGACAAGGTGTTAGAGAAGCAGAATATATGTCAGCATCGGATAGAAACAGAGCTGCATTACAAGCAAACTTATTACAAACAGGTTTTGGTCAAGCACAACAATTAGCAGGACAAGCATTTGGTCAACAAATGAATTTAGCTCAACAGGCTCCAGCATTAGCTGGTTCACAAATTGCAGGTTTAACTACTTTAGGTGGATTAGGTCAAGCTCAAAAACAATCTGAATTATCTGCTCAACAACAATTAGGTACACAACAATTATACCAACCCCTAACAACTGCACAGCAATATGGTTCAGGAATCATGGGTCTAATATCTGGATACCCAGGACAACAAACAGTTGGCCAAGTTCCGGTACCAGGAATTGCACAAACTGCAATTGGTGCAGGTACAACACTTGCTTCACTTTATGGAGCAATGGGAGGTTTTAAAAATACATAATGTCTAAAGTATTTAGAAGACCGATGTTTAGAGGTGGATCTACTAACATGAATGGTATCATGTCAGGTATTCAAGATAGAAAAAATTATGCAGATGGACCAGAAAATCCTAGTGTTGACTCTTCAAGATTTAAAGAAATATTAGAAGAAATAAGACCTGTTATAAAAGAAAGTTTACCTGCGTATGAAAAACCAACTGGTTTTGAAGATCCAATTTATCAACTTGGAATACAAACAGGTTTAGATCTAATGAGCAAAGCAGATTCACAAAATTTAATTAGAAACATTGCTTCAGCTGCAGGAAGACAAACACCACAGTTATTTAAAAGTTTAGCTGAAGAAAGAGGTAGAAAAAGAAAATATGAAGAAGGTGTCGAAAGTGCATCTGTTGGTTTAGCTGGTGATATTCTTGGTAGAGAAATATCTGCTTCAGGAAAAAATAGAAGAGATCCAATTGAAGATTTAAAATTTGAAACTGAATTTAAAAGATATGCAGAATTAGGATTACCTTCAAACGTGACTGAAAGAGCTGCTAATTTTGTAGTAAGAGAAGCTGATGAAGTAATATCTACAGTAGGATCTAAAAGATATGGAGGAGTTCTTGATTTTAACGTATCGGATAGACAAGAATATGAATCAAATAAAAAAAGATTAATAGAACTTGGAAAAGAAAATAAAATTGTTTACGACCCATTTGAAAATAATTACAAAAGAATTACAATTGTTGGTGGTCAACCACAATTTGACGAAGCAGAAAGTGTTACAGAATTAATGCAAATTCCACTTCCAACCATGGGTGAACCAGAACAAACGGATAGATCAGTACCAGATTTTGGTATGTCAATAGACGATCCATCAGCATAGGAGAATGAATGGCTGAGTCCTTTTTTCCAGCAGAAGAAAATAACGAAAGATCGTGGTATACTGCAGGTCTTGCAGGTATTGCATCAGGTATAATTAAAGTTCCAGAAGGTGTATTTTCATTAGGTGCAGAACTAATTGATTTAGGTTTTGACACAAATACTGCTGCAGATATAGAACAAATTTTTGACAAACTTAATCCATTTGAAGAAGTAGCAGCTGAAAGAGGGATAGGTAAACTTACAGAAGCTTTAGTATCAATTGGTGTACCAGGAGCACAAGGTTTTAAACTAGGAAGTAAATTAGCTGACAAATATTTTCAAGCAAAGAAAGCAGGAACAGCGATAAGTTCTGGTTCTAAAAATTTAGTAAAAGCAAAACAAGAAGCAGATAGATTAAATGAAACTTTAGGATACAAAAGATTTGCTGCAGGTGCAATTGGTGGCGCAGCAGGAGAAGCATTTGTTGCAGACGTAGAAGAGATAGGAAGTTTTGGAGATCTATTTGATAGAGGACCTACACAACTAGATTCTTTGCCTTAGAAGGTGGTAGAGAAGATGCCACAAGAAAATTAATGAATCGAATAAAGTTTGGTAGTGAAGCTTTATTTGTTACACCAGTTGTTGCCGGTGTAGGTAAAGGAGCAAAAGCATTAGCTACAAAAGGAAAAGATTTAGCATATAGTAATTCAAGAATAGAAAGATATTTAAGTAAAGTTGCAGAAGCATTTACACCAGAGGGTGCTTTAACTAAAGCATTATTTGGATCACAAAGAGTGATGGAAGGATTTAGAGCGGCTGATTTAAATAGAGCAACTGAGTTAGTTAAAACTTTAGATAGATCAGTATCAAGAGCATTTCCACAAATGCAAAAAGTATTAGATAGATCTTTAACTATAAAAGAAAAAGAAAAATTTTACAATGAAATTAATGAATTAATATTAGATGGTGATTTAACTAAATTAACTGATGGTAAAACAGTAGACCAATTTGTTAAAAAATTAAATAAAAAAGGTATTGACGAAAAAACTTCAACTGAAATTGTTAAAACAATTGATGAAGCAAGAACTGCATTTGCTAATTTAATGGAAACTACAGGTAAGTTTAATGCACCTGAACTTAAAAATATTTTACAAGAACGTATTAAAACTTCTATGAAGAATACATATAAAATTTTTGAAACTAATCCTGTATTAGGTATACTAGGTAGATATAGACCTACAAATGAATCTATGGAAGGAGCCATAAATTTTTTTAGAAAACAAATTGCAGACAGTAATCCTGATGTAAAATACAATCCAGAAAGTTTGCAGTATTATGAAGATGCTAAATTTATAGTAGATAAAATTTTAGATGATGGAATTAAAGCAAAGAAAAGAACAAGAGGGATTCCTGATATAGGTTATTTAAATAGAACACTAGAAGATCTTCCAGGTGGTAAATTTGTAAATGAAATAATAGAAACAACTGGTGAACCACCAGCAGTTATTAAAAAATTATTAGGTGAGATGTCTGATCCAAGATATTCAATATTTAATGCTATGACAGAATTATCTGGTATGGCAAGAACTAGCGCTATGTTTAAGGAAATGTTTGATGCAAATGAAGCTGCACAAAAATTAGGAGAGCGTGGTAGTTTTTGGAAAAGTGCTGATGAAGCTAAAAAAGCAACAAATAATAAAGCAGAAATCGTAAAAGTAAGTGATGAATTAGGTGGTATGTCACAATTTAAATCAGGTAATATAGAAAATCCATTAGGAACTTTATACACTACAAGAGATATAGCAGATGGTTTAAAAAGAGCTAATGGATTAACTGAAGGATATTTTACGGCTGCAGTTAAAGGTAAAGAAGGAGCAACGGTTGCAGAAAAAGGTGCAAGTTTTTTATATAGAAATTTAGTATTGTTTCCAAAAGCAACAGCTCAGTTAGCTAAAACAGTTTTATCTATTCCTACACATTTACGTAACTTAATTAGTGCCGGTGCATTCGCATCAGCAAACGGAATATTATTTGAAGGGTTACTAGATCCAAAACTACTTGGTAATTCTTTTAGAAAAGGTTGGAACATATCTGGTGTAGGTAATATTAAAGCTACTAGATTTGATGACCCTGGATTTGAAAAAGCATATAGAGAATTATTAGAACTAGGTATTGTAAATTCACAAACTCAAATTGGAGATCTAAAAAATCTTCTTAGAGATGTAAACTTTGGTGACAAATTAACTGATCTAGATTCTATGCTTAGTCCAATGATGTCAAGACTTAAAAAGATTCCAGAATATTTACAGGGTAAGTACGTTGCAGAAGATGACTTTTGGAAAATTACAAACTACTTCGTTGAATTAGAGCGAAGACAAAATGCATATAAAAAAGCAGGTATTAATAAATCAATTGATGATTTAAAAAAAGAAGCAGCGGATATTGTAAGAAATACTGTACCAAACTATTCATATGTTGGAGACTTCGTTAGAACAGCAAGACTGTTACCGGTTGGTAACTTCATGTCTTTTCCATCTGAAATGATTAGGACTACTGTCAATATTGGTGAACAGGCTATTAGAGAAATGAAACATTCTAAACCTACAATTGGAAGTAACGTAACCCCTTATGTTATAGAACGAGAAACAGGAAGAATGGTTAAGAATGATAATCCAATGTATAGAATAGGATTTACTAGAGCATCAGGTATGGCATTTACACTGGGTGCAGTACCAACTATGTTTGTAGAAGGTGCTAAAGCTTTATATGATGTAACTGAAGATGAACTTAAAGCATTAAGACAATTCGTTCCTGATTGGTCAAAAAATTCTACTTTAATACCTATTAAAGATCCTGCAACAGGTGAGTTAAAATATGTAGATTTTAGTCACTCTAATGCATATGACTTAATGGCTAGACCATTTAGAACTTTATCAAATGAAATTATATCTGGTGTTAATGATGGCGACACAATACTAAAAGGTTTTGTAAGAGGAGCAGAAGAAGCTGTTGCTGAAATTGCTTCACCATTTATAGATGAATCTATTTGGACAGAAGCTGCAGCTGACATAAGTTTGTATCCATTGCTACCGGGTAGAGGTGGTCGAACAAGAGATGGAAGAGTTTTATATACAGACCAAACACCTTTGGGAGATAGAACATATATTAAGATGAGACATTTATTAAAAGCAATTGATCCATCACTACAAAAATACGGAAGAATTATACAAGCTGCTACTAAAACACCGACTAAAACTGGAGAACAATTAGAACTTAATGATGAGATAGCAGGTATAATTGGATTTAGACCTATTACAGTTGATCCTGTAAAATCTATGGGTTTTAAAATTGCTGAATACCAAAGAGGTATTAGGGAAGCAAGAAGAGAATTTACTGGTGGTTACTTTGGATTACTTAGAGGTGGTCCTATAGCTCCTAACGATGTTATTACAAGATTCTATGAATCCAATAAAGCAAGATTTAATGTACAAAAAGAAATGTATAAAAATATTAATGCTGCACAAATACTGGGTACATCATCAAATAGATTAAGAACAGAATTTAGAGATAGACAATTATCTAATGAAACGTTTAGTAATTTAGAAAGAGGAAGATTTGAATCTTATTTTCCATCAGCAGATATTCAATTAAGATTTAGAGAAATAGCACAAGATCTTGGTACGTTTGATGTATTTAAACAAGTCTTACCTACTTTAAATCAAATGCGAAGAGATATGAATAGATTACCATTAAGCGGAGTGTTCGAAAAAAATATTGAACCACAAGAATTTGCAGAAGGTGGATCAGTATATACACCTACTTTAGAAGAAACTTATGGCGGAGGTATTGATTTAAATGATTATTTAATTGACACAAATCCATTGGGCCCTGTAGCATTACCCGAACAACCTATGCCAAATCCTCAAGTAATACAACCACCGCCAATAGCTGCGGCTTCAGGCGTCATGAATCAGGGATTGACTGCAACAGAAAATGCTTTATTATCTGAAGAAGAGAAACAAATACGTCTTAGACAAAGAGGACTAGCATAATGGCTTTATACGATACAAAATTTGGATTACCACAGTCTATGGTTGATTATTTAAACCAGGGTTTACCTAGTATACAACAACCTTACAGACCAGGATATGATAAAGATTATGGACCAGGAGATATGGCCTATACCACAGTCATGCCCCAACCAGGGTATCAATATGTTTATGGTCCAGATGGAAGAAGATATTCTATTCCTATACCAGGATATGATCCAAATGAAGATGTAGATATTAATGATCAAGCAAAAATTAATTTAGAAGGTGTTGCTAGTTTATACCCAGAAACAGGGGGTGGAAATGATGGATATAAAGGGGGTGGTAAATTTGGTAATTTAGATTTATCTATGTCAAAAACTTTTACCAAAAATATTTATGATGAAGAAGAAGGTGATTTTGTTCCAACAGAATTAACCGCATACTACAACCCTACTTTAGGTAATTACCAAACTTTTGAAGGTAAAAATATAAATCCAATGTTTTCTAACACAGGGCTCCCTACTTTTGGACTAGGAACTCTAGCTGCAAAAATGTTTGGCTTTGAACCTAAAACTGTTGGAGGATATGTTCCAGGTTCTATACAAGGTTTTTATAATACTCCTATGGATTTCTTTAATAAAAAGAAAAATGAACAAATGGCAACTGTTCAACAAATAGCTAATCAAAGAAAAAAAGATCAAGCTAGAATAGATGCTTTAAAAGCAATGACAACCAATGATGCAGGTGGAGGAAAAGATTTAGGTGGAAGTAAAACACCAAGTCAAGGAGGCGGCGGTGGACCTTCTTATAGCGGAATGGGTTCTATTGGTAGTGGTGGTAGTAAAAGCTCTAAAAGTTCTTCAAAAAATAGTTCACAAGCAGGTGGATCGTTTAATAGTTTAGGTTTTAGTGATATAAGATTAAAAGAAAATATAGAATTAATAGGTAAGTCACCATCTAATATAAACATCTATAAATTTAATTACAAAGATAACCCAACAACTTATCAAGGTGCAATGGCTCATGAAGTTCCTTGGGCATCTGTTAAACATTCTAATGGTTATATGATGGTAGACTATAATTTAATAGATATAGAGTTTAAAAAATACAATGCCTAGAAAAGACGTAGCACTAGAAAAAATAGAATCTCACGAAAAACTTTGTCGTATCATGCAAAAAGCAACACACGATAAAATTCACAATCTACAAGATCAAATAGACAGAATTGAAAAAATATTTTTAGTAGCAACAGGCGCATTAATGTCAGGTATGGCCGGTGTTATAATTGTATTACTACAAAAACTGTAATTTTTTTGGGAGGTTGGGCACTCAGCTGCCGGGATTGATTATAGTGGGGACTATAATCGCTATATCCATTCTTTAAAACCTTCGTCCATAATTGTATTAGCAATATTAACTTTATTACGAAGAGCTTTAACTATTCTTTCATCAACAGTATCTTGAGTCATGATATCAATATAAGTCATTTTTTTAGTTTGACCTATACGATCAATACGTGCTTCAGACTGTTGACGTTTTTCTAAATCATAACCATTTGAAAAATAAATCATATT
>Ga0255768_10006178_pt1 | contig 11377 bp, 6 predicted proteins | sample 071ome_33_FD_179983 | JGI IMG/M metagenome (GOLD analysis project Ga0255768, IMG submission 179983) | Coastal salt marsh microbial communities from the Groves Creek Marsh, Skidaway Island, Georgia - 071412AT metaG (version 2) | ecosystem: Environmental > Aquatic > Marine > Intertidal zone > Salt...
ATTTCAAGTAAAGTTTTTCCTGTATCTATGTCGTCAAGTTGAATTTTTTCACCATCTTTACGAAAAACAACTTTACATTTGTTGTCTTGAGTCATAAATTATTTAGCTTTAGGGCTTACTGATTTTTGAGCTTTTGATTTCATTCTGTTAGCTCTATTGTTAGGTAAGATGTTTTTCTTAGCACAAGTATCAATGATTTTATAAACACCTGAAAGTTCACCTTCAGCCTTTTTCATATCATTGGCTTTGATAGCATCATAAAAAGATTTTTGTAAATCGTGTAATCTTCTTTTAAATCGATTGTTGTTAAGCTTTCTTTTTAAAGCTTGTTTAACTCTCTTTTTAGCAGATTTAATAATTGGCATATTTTTTCATTATTAGTAACAAAAGACTACATATATTCAAAGTAAAAGTCAATTCAATTTGAAAAATATGTTTTTATTAAATTCAATCTACTGTATAATGAAATAAATAACAACAAAATTATGAAGAAAAAAGGATTAATTTCCCTGATTCTCGGAGTAATCACAGGTGCAACTGTGGGTGTTTTATTCTCTCCAGATAAAGGTGAAAATATCAGAAAAAACATTAAGTCTAAAATCAAAAAAGAAAAATGGCTAGATAAGGCTAAAAGTTTCTTTAAAGACTTAAAAAAAGAACTTAAAGAAGAATTCGACGACTTAAAAAAAGAACTTAAAGAAGAAGTCAAAGAAGCTAAAAAATCAAACAAAAAAGAGGACTAATCAGTCTTCTTTTTTCGTAATCTATATAAAAATGAAGCTAAAAAGCTAAAGGCTAAAGTATAATAAACAGCAGGACCTGTATTTCCTTGAACATTTCTAGATTGTAAAACTTGGGATTGAGTGTTAGATAAAAACCCTCCAGTTCTATTAACATTTGGGTTTGCTCCAAGTGAAGTCGCATTTGTAGCCTGGGCACTAGGCACATTCGCAGATAAATTTTGAAGTCCTCCGGGGTTTACCCCTTGGGTATTAGCACCTAAAAACGAAGAACCACCTGCAAATGGGCTCTGATTTGATGGAGCCTGATTTGTTAAAGGTTGATTCGACAAGTTTCCACTTGAAATATCATTCACGTTAACGGTATTTGAACTTGGCGTAGAATCTTGAACATTTCCAATACTTAACGGCAAATTAACTCTTGGATTAGAAGAAGAAACACTATCATCATCCTGGTCTTCAGCTCCAGTTTGAGATGTGTCATTTGGCGTATTGGTTTTTGCAACCAAGGTTGGGGGACTTTCACTTGGGTCATCGTTTGCTTGATCCACAATTAAAGCTCCAGTTGCACTAGAAGCAATTTCAGAAAGCTTATTTTGATTTTCAATAGATTGATTAGAAGTTAGAGCAAATAATACTCCAAAAACCAAAATCAAAGTTCCAATACTAACACCAATTACAAGGTTAGAATTCTCTGATAAAAACAATTTAAAATCTTCCATAAAACCAATCTCAGAACTTTTTGGATCTGATAATTTGATTTCAGAAACTTTTCTGTTACTTACTACCTGGTTTTCACCAGACGTAGAATTATTTTCAGATTTTGACTTTGAGTTATCCATTAAATTAATAGGCACAATATTCAATTATATTAACTAAATTATAGCTAAATTTTTTAAGTCTTAAAATTGTGCCAATTTATAAATGTTGTATAGAATTAAGATCCCAGTAAGAATGCAGGTAAAATCATCATACTTACAAGTCCAACAATAACAAGAACGGCCATTATTTGTTTCATCATTTTTTTTAGGGTTAGTTTACTTTAATAGTTTCTTTAAAAGTTGATAAATTATTATCAGGGTCAAAAGCTTTCAAAATTACTTCAAATTCTCCAGCTTCTTCAAAGGTAAAGTTTGGTTTTCTGTCTTCAGAGTCTCCAAGACCTGCAAAATCCCATTCAAATCTAGCTACATTCCCGCTAGTACAATTAGGATTAAATAATACAGTTAAAGGTGCAGGACCTTCTATTCTAGAAGATTTAAAGCAAGCTTTTAGTGGAATTTCATTAACAAACACTAAGATATTTTTAGAGGCAATTTCATTTTCGTCAGTTACAGCAGTAACCTCTACATTAAATTCTCCAGTTCTCGTAAATAGGTGAGTCACTGTAGATCCAGCTCTTAAAACAGGAGTTCCATCGTCAAAATTCCATCTAAATTGCACAATGTTTGCACCCACTGGTGCTTTAGTTGCAGATGCATCAAATGTTACCTCTAAAGGCACATTCCCAAGGCTAGGGTTTGCACTTACTTCAGGTCTTAAATCCGAGTCAAAAACTTCTACTTCAATTATTTTGCTAGCAGTTTTTCCAGTTGCTGAAGTAATTGTAAGTTTTAAATCATATACACCCGGAACAGTATAAACATGTTCAACTAATTGACCAGAAGCATCCAAAACTGAGTCATTTTCAAAGTCCCAAGAATATTCAACAATTTTAGCTCCCGATGAAGCTCCAGCATCTAATTGAATTTTAAAAGGAATTTGTCCTTCTAATTTTTCATTTTCAATTGCTGGAATAGCAGTGATTTTTGGAAATAACCCAGAAGGAGAGCTTGATACTGTAAAGTTTTCAAAATATTGCGTTTTATTTCCAGCATCATCCAAAAGTTCTAAAGTAACTTCATAAATTCCTTCGTTTTCAAAGCTATAAGAAACTTTTCTTCCAACTCTTTCTTTTCCGTCTCCAAAATTCCATTTATAATTTGTAATTTCTCCTTCTAAGCTCAAAGAATCCGACGCATCAAATTGATAGCTTCTATTAGGAGTCAAAACATCATCGCTAGGACTTACTTTGATTCTAGGAGTGAATACCTCATCAGTTTTTACAATTAATTCTTTGGAAACTTTTGAACTTCTTCCATTATTGTCAGTTACAATTAAAGTAGGCTTAAACAAACCAACATTTTCATAAGTAAATTCACCTTTAACTCCTTCACTATCAACTACTGAGTCACCGTTAAAATCCCATTCGTATAAAATAATCGAACCATCAGGATCCACAGAGCTTGAAGCATCAAACTCTACTAACAAAGGAGCAAATCCTGTTTTTGGTTCCATTTCAAAATCAGCTGTAACTTCAACATTGTCAATTCCAACTAATCTTGTGAATTCTAGAGTTTTAATTTCTTGAGATTTATCAGCTACTTCAAAATAGCTTACTCCAAGTTTAACTTCATAAACTCCATTTGCTGGTTTGTCTTTATAGGTTTTAAAAATTGTTTGTCCGGTTCCTGAGTCTCCATCTCCAAAGTTCCAATTATATGAAACAATTTGAGCTTTAGAAGTGTCAATCGGAAGGTTTCTAGCAGAAAATTCAATTTCAATTGGCGCTGTTAAGTTTAAGGTAGATTCTAAATTAGTTCCAATATATTCAATTTTAACTTCTTCTTTTGGACTAGTATTCCAAAAAACAGCAATTAGTAAAGCTAAAATAACAGACACAAAAAAGGTAACACCACCAAATATTACATTTTTAAATTTTAGTTTTCTTTCTTCTACATCCAAATAATCAATTTGTGTATAAGAAAATAAATTGATTAAAAAGAATAAAAGTCCAACCAAACTAGAAAGTCCAAATACTAAAGTTAAACTTAATTTCAGAAAACTAACAGCATTTAAAGCTGTAATTCCAACAGAAGCTAAGATTGCATTTTCTTCGCCTGAAGAAAGTCCAAATAAAAGTCCAGTTAATACAAAAGATAAAACTAAAACCCCAGCGATCGAAATCATCATTAGGGTTAAGCCTTTATTGGCATTTTTCTTTTTAGTTTTTTTTGTCTCTTTCTTATCTTGATTTTCTGAAAAATTATTATCTATTAAAATTTCATCAAAATCTTCAAAATCGTTGTGAATTTCGTTACTCTCATTAAATTCTTTAAAGTTATCTTTCTCATTCATAAAGTAAATATTATTACAAGCAAATTATAGCAAAATTAAACTTCGATTAAAAACTAAAAAAGTCTAATTAAACGAACAAATAATGCCGAAGCTCCAGTTAGAAAAACAGCAACCGAGGCAGTATGCATTGTATTATCAGAATCTAAGTTTAAAGATGCCGAAAAATCTAAGCCTCTAAACTCAATATCAATTGAGTCGTAATACTTCACACCAGTGTTATCAATCAAAGTAACTCTAGCTCTAATATCGTTTGAAGTCGAAGTATATGTAGTTGTAAAATCTTGTTTTGTAGTAGTTCTAAAGTCTATATCGTTATTAAAAATTCCATCGTTACTAGAGTCAACATAAACATTCGAGTCAACTTGAATTTCAACAATATCGTTTGGCAAATGATCAAATTTAAAAGTCACAACTTGTGAGTTTTCAGTCGAAGTCAATTTATCTGTAAACTCATTATAGGCAGGTTCCGTGATAATAAATTTATTTGGATTAAAGTCTGCCAAAATTTCAGAACCTAAACTCCCACCCTCATCAATTCCTGAATCTACTTGTGAGTCTTGATTTATTCCAAGTTCTCTTTCGATTGCAATTTGTTCTGGAGTTTTCTCAAAGATTCTATTGTTGTCAGCCGAAAGTCCACCAGCACCAGGACTTAGAGTTCCAGGATTAGTGAATACTTGTTGATTGGTTGGAACATTCGTTGCGTTACTTGGGGCTTGCCCAGTATTACTTAAATCATTTATAGCTTGTTGAGTTGGAGTTTCGGCTTGAGGAAAAGGTACTTCAATCACTCTTTCCACTGTGTCAGTATTTAAAGCTGAATCTGTAACAGTCAATGAAACTCTTTTAACTCCATAACTATCATAGGTAAAAGAAGGGGAGTTGTTTCCAATTTCTTGTTTGTCATCTGCACTAGATCCATTTCCATCAAAGTCAGCATTTGGATCATTTGGATTTATATTAAAATCCCAATAAATTTCTCTAATTGTTAAATTTGACCCCTCTGCAACTTTTGCATTGCTGGTAAATTTAACAGTTTTATCTTCTAAAACTTCATAAGTAAATGCAGCTTGAGGTTTAGCAGTTTTTTCTTCTTGAACTGCGATTGCTTTTTCAATTCTATCTCGATTACCTTCATTGTCTTCCACAGTTAAGGCAACTGTATAAGTTCCTGCTTTGTCGTAATTTATAATAGGATTCTTACTTGTTGAATCTACATTGTTAGCTGGATTTTTCCCACCTTTAGAGTCGGTAGCAATATCAAAATCCCATTCATATTTCACAATCTCACCACCGTTAATAAAGTCAGCTTCTGAGTTATTTTTTGTAACAACTTTTAATTTATCTCTTGAGAAATTAAAGGCTGCTCTTGGAAGAGCCAGTTTTCCTCCTATTTCAATAGTTTCAGTAGCAGTATCAACGTTCCCTTCGTTATCAGTAACAGTTAGTTTAATAGTTTTTTGACCGCTTCTTGTATAAGTAAAGTTTGGTTCGTTTTCAGAAGAATCCAAGTCGTCATCTGCAACATCATTTCCATCTGAATCTGTTTTAATATCAAAATCCCATGCATAACTTGCAATGTTTGCATTTGCATCCGCTTGAGAATTATTTTGGATAGAGATATCCATTCCATCTACTTCAACCACAAAGGCAGCTTCAGGTGGTTCAAAATTTGACTCTACATATATAAAGATCGGATTACTAACAGCTACTCCACCTTTGTCATCCACAACTTGTTGCACAACTCTAAATCCTTTTCTAGGAGAAATAGTATCGTAATTAATTACAGAAGCTCTAGAAACAAATACTTCATCGTTTGCAAAACTTCCATCTCCTAAAATATCGTATCTTCTTTCAACAATAGTTCCATCTGGATCAAAAGATTGGTCAAAGAAAGTCACACTTTCTCCAATTTTCACCGAAGTTTTATCTGCTCTAAATTTAGAAGAAGGTAATTTGTTTTCTCCGTTAACTGCCCTAATCACAGCCGGAGTTCCTTCTAAGAACATAACTTCACATTTTCTTTCGATTCCTTCGTTGTCAATTACATCAATACAAATTCCATAGTCAACTTCTTCTCCTTCGTCACCTCTGGTTCCTATTCTTAGAACTTCAGAAGCCGATTTAGAAACTTTTACACCTAATTGTTCATCCGGATCATCAAGAGGGAAGTAGTAGTATCTAAAAGTTTCAATTCTACCATCAGCATCATATGGCCCCACAGCTTTAACTCTTACATCAAAAGGTGTAATTGGACCATTAATGCTTTCAGCTGAAATATTTTCAATTGAAGGTTTAGCTTTTGAAAGTGGAACAAATAAATTTGCAGTATTTGTAACTTCCGGATCTTTTGCATCTGTTACAGTCAAAGTAACATCAAATCCAGGTTCCCCAAGAGGCGGATAATCTTTATAGTTATAAATAAATTTCTTTTGAGTTCTAGTAGTTCCATCTCCTAAATCCCATGAATATTTAAGACCTTTATTTGTCCCATCTAAATTCAAAGATTTCGAAGCATCAAATTCAATTCTAGTTTTTCTAAACACATCAGGCAGATCATTAGCTCCACTTAAGAAAGTGTTTCCACCCACAGTCGCAGCAATTACCGCAGTTGGAGTGTCACCACCACTAATAATAATTGTACTACTTAAAGCTTTTGATTCAGTTTCACTCTCTGCAAAAACCCCTAATTTATACGACCCAGCTAGCGCATAAGTATGTCTAAATTCAAACACATTTTGATCTGCAGCATTTCTATCTCTATCTCTGTTTAATGATTCACGAGTTCCATCTCCAAAGTCTAAAGTAACTCTATTTGCAGCTCTTGAAGTCACAGTCACAACCACTTCACCACTTTCAAGTAAACCAGTTTCAACATTAGCTTCTAGCGTTCCAGCTCCAGGGTTATCTAATACTAAGTTCATAACACCACTTACCAGCAACGAGCTTTCTGCAGTACTACTAACCAAAACTTCATTATTATCAGTAGAAACTTTACTAGCCTTTAACCCAATTCTGTAAGTTCCTGGTTTTAAGAAAGTTATTTCTGTTTCTTCTTGATCAGCATCAGGTAATGGTTCAAAATCAGTATTTTCAATTCCATTTAAAACTTTCCATTCATATTTGATTTCATAGATTCCAGCTGGATTGAAGTTATCAATTTCCTCATCTGGATCCGAAGTCAAACTTGCATTTAAAGTAAATTTAGCCGGATCAAACAAACTATTTTGATCAATCACAATTAAAGGTTCTAGAGGCCTTGGATTCACATCCAAATTCACCGAAGCCGATTCAGTTTCACCACCCGATGCAGCTTCCACCGAAATATTAAAATCTTCAGGTTTTAAAGCTCTAAACCTTAAAACGTCTCCATCTTCATTTAATTCACATTCAAAACCCTCATTTTGTTCATCTTCACAATTCAGCTCAGCTCCATCATTTTTCCATGTATATTGTATTGATCCAAAGTCAGATCTTGAGTCTTCTGCACTTAAGGTAAACTCTTCACCAATAAATCCAGAAGTTTTATTGGTTCTTAATCTTGCAACCAAGCTTCCAACCACAACATCAAACATTTTTCTATCTAAGTTTCCATTATTATCTTCAACTTCAAGTTGCACTTGCACTCTACCTCTTTTGTCAAAATTCCGCGTAATTTTCGGCCCCACTAAATCTTGCTGATCAACCGAAGAGCCATCTTCAAGTTCAGAAGCTTGAGTGTTACCACCTGTTATAGCCCCGGCCCTATCTGAAAACCTCCAAGAATATCTTTTTAGGTTCTCTTTAGGTTGTGAATTTGAAGCGTCAAATGTTATTCCACTTTGAGCCTCATTTAAAGCAAATTTAACTTCACTTCTATCAATGGCTAAGATTCCATTGTTGTCGTGCCATCTAACCACACTGTCTCCTAATATATCTAAATTTTCCAAGCTTTCACCATCTAGTTCAACGCTATCACCCGTACTTGCTAATAAATTAATCCGTGAAGTCGGAGGTTTTACTCTAATTGTTTGATAAGCAATCCCAGGAAAAATATTTTCCATAATCTTATCTCTATTTCCATCCGTAGTTTGACTTAAAGATCTTAAAAGTAAACCTACTCTAAAAGAACCAGGAGTTTTAAAAGTACAAGTTACAGAAGTTGTTTCTTGTTCATAGTTCTGACATTCAATATTTTTATTTAAATTTCCTATACCTTCAATGATATCTTTATTTGTAAAATTTGAATTATCAGAGTCATTTACTGAATCTTGACCACCTTTTGCTTCAAACTTACCATCTCCGTCAATATCCCAAAGTAATCTATTTTGATTGTCTTCAGCCACATTTCCAAGGCCTCCATCACCAAAAGAATCACCATCTTCCATGTCTGCTAACACCGATCTATTACTTGGATCATAACTTCCACTGGCATCAAAAGTCACAACAAGTGGTGCTGAACCTTCAACTACATTTACATCAATCACCGGTACAGTGAATCTAGCATTTTCAATTTGTGTATGAATTTCTGATAAAGTTTGAATAAATCCTGCTACTTTCTTTTGAGTAGTTTCACTTGAAAAGTTAAGGTTTGATTCTATGTTTGTTGTTAACAAATCATCCCAGTGCCAATCAGATGCAGCGTTATCATCGTCTTTAATATCACCAGTTGAATTGTCTGAAGCATCAACTACAGCTGGAAGATCATCAATTAAAGTTTGTAGATTATTTTTTAATTCTGGGTAAGATGAAACTAAGTCCTTTATTACAGTCATTCTAGTTCTAATATTTGAAAGTTGTAGATTAAAATCTTCTTTAACACCAGCTTCAAGAGTGTAAGCTATCAATATAGCATTTCTATAATAAATAAAATCATGGATTTTATTTCCAGAGTTATTATCATTATCGTTTTTCATAGCGTTGTACTCTATTACAAGTTTACTTGTTAGTGGATACTTGTCCGCAAAAGTTTCCGAACTTGTACCAGATGGATCAGTTCGTTTAGTTGTATCAAAATCAATTTTCAAACTGATTCCTTGAGCTTGAGGTGAAAAGGCATTTTCACAGTCTTCTACTTTATAGCTTATAGGTCTATCTTCTGGTTTTAACGAACATACATAATTAAGCATTTCATCATCGGATCCAAATAGACCACTAAAAAAACCAAAAACACCTCCAGCAATATTTTCAATTAAGTTTGCTGCTGGAGAGTCTTTATAACGATTTTCTAATTCACTCTCTATTTCGGCAGTAATAATACCATTTAAGGTTGCAATTGTAGGGTCTATACCAAATTCCACTACGTCTCTAGCTAAAAATCCAGTGTTAGAAAGTGCACCTCTTTGTTTTTCAAGGTTAATAAATGCATTTCGCATTCTTTGCAGTTGTGTAATAGTATTCTTTCTAGAATTAAATTCTGATGGTTTTGTTGCTAAAACGCTTCTTAAATTGGTTGAATCCTGGCGATAGATTTCATAGGCTTGAGTCATGTCTCTGGCGATGTCTTTTAATTCAAAGGCTACTGAATTAAATCTATCTAATTGTTCTAAATTTGATTGATTGGCTAGTTGTGAAGAGCTGTCTCCACCTGGGGCTTGAATAACTGTGTTCACAATGGCGTATGAACCCAAAATTACTAAGATCCCATAGATTGAGTATTTAATATTATTTTTTGCAGATTCAATTTGTGAGTCATCCACCGCCGAAGTCACATATAAAAATCCAGAATAAACAATTACTAAAATTGCAATCATTCCTAAAAATCCAAGAGCAAAGTTTGCAATATTTAAAACAAAATCCTGAGCACTGTCAGTCTGCGTTAAGCTCGGATCAAGACCGTCTCCAGTTGGAGCTTTGATTCCACCTCGGAAACTTGAAAAAGATGAAAATTTTTCATCACATTCCAAAAAACCTCCGAATTCAGAAGATACATCCGAACAAAAATCCGCATGAGTTGTATAACTTGAGCCACCTAAAGCACCAAGTAGTAAAACCGCAAAAAAGCCTACAAATACAGCTTTTAAACAATTTTTAATTCTATTAAATTTCGCCATTTAAAATTAATTAATTATTATTCCCTATATTGTATCAAATTTTGGGCTTTTTGACAACAAAAAACCTTTTAAAAAACACAATTTTAACAAATATATTATACATGATTTTAAAAAATCTTGCACAAAGTTTTTTAATAAAAAAACTAAGTCCTAAAACTTAGTTTTAAAAATCCTTAAAGTCTCAAAATTAAAATTCTGGCTGCTTATCAAAAACTTGTACATTTGGATTGTCTAAATCAATCACAGTGTTTACAATCGCAAACGCTCCAAGGGCAATCACAAGTCCAATTATTCCTCCGAAAATCGCATTTTTAATTGATTCTTGGTTAACTTCAGTAAATCCTCCTACAATGTATTGAGATCCAGCATAAAAGAATGCCATCAGACTAATTGTCCCAATTATTCCAGATATAAAGTTAGTGATATTCACAATCAATCGTGATCCTGCTATTGGGTCTACTGACTCGGCATTAACAAAAATTATTTCATTTACTAAGGTTCCACCCAGCATTACCACAAGTAATCCACCAGCTCCCCAGAAAATTTGATTTTTTGCCTTGCTCATTGCTTCTTCATCTCCCATATTCGCCACCATTTTAGTACCCGCAAAAATCAGCATGCAAACTGAGAAAATCACAATAATACCTTGAATAATTCCAACAATTCCGGCTAATTCTCCTCCAATTTGTCCAGCAGCTTCTTTAGCTCCTGCAATCGATCCTACCGCCGAAGGGAGCATCACTTTGTTAAACATAAACTCAGCAGTTAAAATAACCCCAACTGCTATTAATATTTGTAGTAAATATTGTTTCATATTTCCCCAAACTTCCTCAGCTCCTTCGCTTCCAGCCGTAATTAACTTCACAATTGAAATCACTACCACAATCGACATTATGGCATAAGCAACATATTTCATTAGTCCAATTATGGCATAAACCACAGAGGTAATATTATAGTAACCCTCAGCCTGCAAAACAAATTTCGAAGATGTATCTGAAAGGGGAATCAATCCTGTTTCTTCAGAAAATTTATTAAAGATTAAATCCAGTCTGTCTTTTAAAAACCCCTCTGGATTACTTACATCTGTAACTTCAGCAAAGGCTAAATTAGTAAACAATAAAGTACTAATTAAAGTTAATGAAATTAAAAATTTTTTAATAAAAGAAATCATATTTTATAAGTTAAAATTGTCCAGCAACTACAGTTGCAATAATACTATAAGCCGCATAAATCAAAATAATCCCTCCTAGCGAAACTCCAATCATTCTTTTGGCTTTGGCTGCTTGTTCTTCATCAAATCCACTGGAAGCATACATCACACCTCCAATTACAGTTGAAAGAATTGCAATTGGGCCTACAAAAGAAACTACTAAGTTTGTAAATCCAATTAATTCCATTTTAGCTCCACTTGGAGAAATAGTTGGATCC
>Ga0255768_10006179_pt1 | contig 11376 bp, 8 predicted proteins | sample 071ome_33_FD_179983 | JGI IMG/M metagenome (GOLD analysis project Ga0255768, IMG submission 179983) | Coastal salt marsh microbial communities from the Groves Creek Marsh, Skidaway Island, Georgia - 071412AT metaG (version 2) | ecosystem: Environmental > Aquatic > Marine > Intertidal zone > Salt...
TGTCGAAGAGAGAGAGATTTTAAAAAAATGAGACACGATGCGATTAGCGCGCCGCACCTCGCGCGAAGAAACGATAAAAAAAACGCGCGAAATCCGCACCTTTCCCGCTCGTCGATACCGCCCCATTCGCCGCTCGCTCTCTGATGTCCTCGTCGTTGTTAACCGTCGCGTGTTTCGCGAGCACGGACATGTTCTCTCTCTCTCTCTTTCTATAGATTTCAAAAGCCGTCTCTTCTCCTCTCGGTTTAAAATTTTCCCGGTATAGCCGGACGAGTTCTTCCTCTCTCTCCCCACCGAGGCGTTTGAATTATTGAACGCGTCAGCGCCGCGCGCAGAGGTGTTGTGTTGGTCGGGAGGAGAAATGCACTCGCGGCGGTTTTCCTTTTTGGAGTGCTGCGCGCCACTTGTGTGTCGTTGTGTTTCAAAAACTTCTTCTCTCTCTCTCTCTCTCTCGTCTTCGCTCTCAGACATGAATTTTGGCGGGGCTTTTTTTTAGGGACACAAACCCTAAACTCTCGCGCAAAGAAAAAAATATCGCAAATATTCCACGACACAGGTGGTAACCTTTATAATATAATTAACGCTCGCGCACGACGAACGAACGAAAACCAAACGCGCGTTTTTGTTTGCGAAGAGAAAAAGGAACTTTTCGAGAGAGAAAAACACGGAGAGATACTTTCTCCGTTTGATTTTTAGAGCGCATCGATATTAATACTCGATACGCGCCCTTCGTGTTTGAAGACGCTCCTCTTCGAGCGCGCGAGAAAAAAAGCGGGTAATTTTTCATACCCAGGCACCCAAAAAGTGACTGTGTACGTCTGCGCAGAGCGCGCGCACATATAATAATAAACGGGAGAAATGATAATAACCAACATCTCGAACGCGATTTTGCGGAACACGCAAAACTTGGCCAAGGTGTCCATTTTTGGCGGGTTTGCGTACGGGTTTATTCAAACCATGAAGAGCGGAGAAAGCGCGCTCGTGCCCACCTCGAAGTGGCTGTCCAGTCACCTCTTGTCCAGTCAGCAAGAAGAAGAAAAACAGACCGAGCAGGAGGAGGCTTTGGTACGACACCAACAGCGGCAGCAGCAGCAGCAGCAGCAGCAGCAGCAGCAAAATCATCAGCGCCAAAGCGGTGAAGCGAGCGTTCACGGAGAAGGAATGGAATCCTCCGATGTTGAGCGGCGGAGAGTGAACACGGCCGTAGCTTGGAGCAGCATGAGATGACGAGAAGAGATATCTCTCATTTTTTCGCGATAAAAAGCTTTTGCCAGCTCGGATTCGTCTCGAGGAGGAGGAGGAGGAAAGAAAAAAAAGTGTACCATATCTATATATAACATCCAAACCCCTTTGTGTATCAATAAGAATGCATGAGAGATAAAAGGGCTCTCTCTCTAGATTTGTACTTTACACTACTTACACTATAACTTTACTTCTACTGCTCCTATACGCACAACTAAATATTTTTTTCTCTCCTTTTTCTTCTTTTAATGTTAATTGTTTTTCTTCCATATCTTCACCATCCCGTTCGAAATATTTTCAAAGCCGTATATTTTAGCCAACGATACGACGAGTAAGACTCCACCCAACACTATCCATAACAGGTACCAAAGCTCATCCGCGGCGATCACGGCGACGGACACGACTAATTGCACGAGTTGCATCGGGAAACCAAAATTTAAGAAATCTTTGAACACGTACCCTCCCGGGCCGTACACCATCAAGTTCGTTTGGTACCCAAACGGCGACATGAAAGAAGCCGAGGCGCCAAGCATGAGAAGGTAAGACATTTTGAGTAAGGATATGTTAGCTTCTGCAGCTGCTTCTGCGGCAATGGGAAACATTAATGCCGCGGCAGCGTTATTCGTGACGACGTTGGATATCAAAAACGTCGCCAGGTAGACGCCGACGAATAAACCAATCTCTCCGGTATTTGTCGCCGTGCCCAACTTCACGAGCTGTTCAGCCATGAAACTTGCCACGCCGGAATTCTGGAGCGCTTTAGATAAACCAAAAGCAGCGGCAATAGTAACGATGACGTCCCATTTGATGGCATCTCGCGCCTCTTGTTGAGATAATGCGCCCGATGCAATCATAACACCAGCGGCGAGAATCGCCGCGACTAATAGACTCATCACGCCGAACGTATACAAAGCAATCATCGCTACCGCGCACGTTATGGCTGGTACTAACAGAGAAAGCCGTGGAGGTGCCGAATCCTCTAAAATTGAAACCAAAGCAAAACCTTCGCGAACTAAATCTGGGCCCGCGTCCAATAGTAACACATCTCCGGCGTGTAAAACAACCTCGCCCATTTTCGCGTGAACTCTTTGGCCTTCACGATGAACTGCTAAAACGACCGCGTTATATCGCGTGCGAAATTTCATATCTCTGATACTTTTACCGACTAGAGGCCCGTTCTTAGCGACGACGGCTTGAACGAGTCTTCGCTCTTGATTAGAAGACGAAAGTTTGGATGCTTGGTCAGAGCCGAGCGTCGTCAAGCCTGGGATTTTTCGAAGTGACGAAACGGCCACCGCAGCTCCGGCATACCAAAGGATATCCCCAGGCGCTAACTCCTCCGTAACATCAATAGTCAGCTCTTCTTTTAACACGTTATTCTCATCAAACACGCCGCGCTCGATAGAGACGAGGAAAAGTTTCGGCAAAGTTCTCAATCCGGATTCAATCGCGCTCTTGCCGATGAACTGTCTCGCCGTGTCTTCAATTTGTACCCCAATTAAAAACTCTTTGGCGTCGTCACCCAACTGCGCGACATCTTCCCACGGAATATCAAAATCAACTTTGCATCTATCTAAACCAGTCAAATCCTCCACATTCATCTCCATGTTTGCAACCGCGGTGAGTTCGTTCCTCAAAGCTTCGTTGTATTCGGCATCTTCATGATTCCCACGTTCGAGGTCCAAAACTGCCGTCGTTGTTGTTGGTAAGTCGCTCGAGCTCCGGTTTCGTCGTGACGAGTTGAGCAAGTTATCTTGGCTGCTTCTTCGGCTATTCGAGCCGCTTCCCCGTCTCCCATCGCTCTCTTGCTTTGACTTTAACGCTGCGTTCCTTGCTATTTGTTGCAACGTCACCAAGGAAGAATCTGGTCTGACCTGTACGACTAAACTGTCGTTTGCCTCTAATCGAACGTCTCGTAACTTTCCGCTCGGTGCGCGTCCGTTCCTTTGTACTGCGATGATGGCACCACCGTACGTCGCGCGAAAATCGACGTCTTTCACGAATTTATCTACCAGCGTTGATCCAACTTTCACTTTGCATCTCATAACCATTTGGCCTCGTTCCTTTTGGGCACCGGAGCCAGTCGTCGGCGCCAACATCGCTTGGACCACGGCTCGAATCTCTTCTCTCTTCGTTTCAGGATCAAGCGCTACTATTCTCCAGATAGAAACCGATCGCCCACCAACTGCGCTCGCTTCGCTGTGTAAGCATTGCACTTTGAGACGATTGAGACTCTTCGAGATATCGTGTAATAAACCGGGTCTATCCGCTGCACTGATGCCAAGCACCATTCGGGCGTGATCGTCTTCCGATGCGTCGGGGTCTTTTTCGACGGAAACTAAAGCCGGTCCAAGTGCTGCGTTCATCTCTGCAGCTGAAACTGAAGCATCGGCGGCTCCTATGGTATCGGAAGTATCGCGACCGTCTTTGTAAAGATGTGCGGCTTTGTCTCTCCCATCGATGGCTTGGGATCGAGCCAACGCTTGTAAATCCAGAATTTCTTTCATCGCTTCCGAGGAAGAGGCCCTCGAAATAGGCACCACATTTTCTCCCTCGTTCGATACTTCCGACAGCGACGGTTCTTCATGGTCGTCATCTTCGTGGGTCATCGCAGTCAAACCGTGATCGCTACATATACTCCCAAGAGATTCAATCAAGCCGGTAAAATATAAAATATCGCCTTGATTAATAACAAACTCGGGTCCAACCGCGCGAATCAAACTCCCACTTCGTCGCACGGAAACAAGATACAAACCGGGTAATCCTCTCAATCCACTCGCCTCGATGGTTCTTCCTACAGCGTCCGACCACGGCGTCACTTTTGCTCCAACGATAACGTCCTCGTGGTCGTCGTCTCCAGCAGCTCTGTTTGCTTGCGAAGACGACCCGGATCTTCTTCCTCTCTGCAGATTCCCACCCGGCAACAAATATCGAGAAAAGATGAGCACGTAAACTATTCCACTGAACGCTACCGGTACGCCATACTTTCCTAAATCAAAGAGTCCAATATCTACGTTTTCAGTGCCTACTTCTTCTTTGTTCTCTTTCGCCCACGTTTCCAACATCCCGGCGACGACCAAGTTCGTCGAAGTCCCAATCAAAGTGCACGTCCCGCCTAATATAGAAGCAAACGAAAGTGGCATTAATACTTGCTTTTTCGACATTCCGTTATTCTCGGCCCATCTTTGAACGATTGGAATCATAACCGCGACTACCGGCGTGTTATTCAAAAAGGCTGATATGACCGCGATTGGGAACATCAACCGAATCTGCGCCGAGGCAATCGTCTTGGGCTTGCCTAAAAAGCGGCCCATGTACCAATCTAAACCACCCGTGCTGGATATGCCCTGCGCGACGACGAACAAAGCCGCCACGGTGAGTAATCCTTCGTTCGCGAAGCCTTGTATGCCTTCCTCCACCGTAATGACTTTCCCGGTTATTAAAAGCGCTAAAGCGGCACAAAACAGCAAATCGGATTGGACGTAGTCTTTCACCAAACACACGAAAGAGATGGAGACGATGAAGACGGTGTACCACGGTTGAAAGTATCCACTCATCGCGACTCGTGTGGTTTATATACGCATTATTATTATTATTATTATTATTATTGTGACTAATGTACTAGTGCTTCTCCTGTACGTTCATTACTTTTATCTATTGTGCTGTTTATTCGAAATGAGGAATACGAAAATATTTTTACATACAAAACAGAACAAAACTCATCCGAAGCTTCTACCGGTCTACGTCTCTAAATCATCTCGGGCCCGTGTCGCTCTATTCGTTATCCTCGTCCTCGTTCGGGGATAACAAACCTAAACTCAACAGCATATCTCTAAACATTTCATCTCTGGCTAAAACCGCTTTCGGTTGCGACACCATGTTCCTTCTGAACGTATCGCTCCTCGCCAAGTTGATCCACGCGGCGACGATTTCATCCTTGATTTCCAAGGCTAATTTGGTTTCGTTTTCATCTTGAACCATCTTAGCGAACGAGCTAGTGATGGTGTCCCACAAAGCCACGGAAATCTCGCCAGATTCAAAGTATTCGCGAACAAATATGCCGCTGACATCTTCTGCGGTGACTTTTTGGCCCTTCTTGCTTGCCTCCGGGTATTTGGCCGGACGAAACGCGCAGTCGCCAAAGATATCGACAGATAATTTCAACGTCTTTTCAAAAAGTTCAGTCATCTCGGCCGCTTCTTTTGGCAGCAAGTCTTTGTTTTCTCGCATTTCTTCATTCAACCACGATTTGGCTGGCAAATAAAATCCGCTCGGCGTCGTGCGTTGCATGGTGAAAAATCGCAAAATCAACTCTCGATCGCGCATTCTCAAGTGCGGCATTTTCGATCGATTCGCGAACAAAAAGCTTTCGTTCAAGGTCAACTCCTCCAACAAATCCGTGTACGCGCCTTGATAGATGCAATTCCTCAACTCTTGTTCGTTCAATTGCGTCGCACCCATGTTCAATCTCTCAAAAACCTCAAACACAAAATCTGGTTGCGACGTCTTGGAAATCGTGTGCACGTTCAACGGGTAATCCAAAATAATCTCTTGGAACGTTTCGTTCAACTCATCGAACGTCTTCCCGTTCAACTCGTGATACACTTCCAAACCACTCAACTTAAACGCTTGCCCACCGGGAAACTCGTTCTGCACAAACGACCAGATCGACGTCAATCGCTGCTTCCCGTCGACAACTTCTAATTTTCCCGATTTCACCTCGTGGAAAAACATCGTCGGCACTGGAATGTTCAACAATAAACTCTCGATTAACTTCGACGCCGTCCGAACCGTCCACACGTACTCTCTCTGGTAACTCGGTCTCAAATCGACTTTCCCTCTGTTGATTTTATCGATGATCGAAGACACCGTAAAATCAGATTTCGATATGCGCAGCGCGTCCCTCGTGGTATCTCGAAAGAGTTCCGCCGCCGCGTCTTCCGCGGAAATCTCCTCCTCTTCTTCCTCTCTCTTCTTCTGAGAGGAAGACGAAGACGCGCGCAGCGCTTTCGTCGTCGCCACTTTTGGCGTCGAAGAGTTCGAAATCATCGCTTCGTTCTTTGCGGATTTTTTGGCTGCGCCGACGGAAGATTTTTTCTTCGTTTTTCTCACGGCGACTTTCTTCTTCGCTTGTTGAGGTGTTTGTGCAGTTTCATCGTCTCCTCCTCCTTTTCCTCCGCTCGTCTCGTTTTCCATCTCTTCTTCTTCTTCTTCCTCTTCCTCGTCGGCTAACATCTCCCACAGAGGTTGTTCACCGCTGGCAGCGGCAGCACTACCACCACCGAACGTCATCTCGTCGTCTTCTTCTTCTCGTTCAAAGTCCGGAGCTTCCATCAGTTCGTCCCATAAACTCTTGTCCTCGCGATCTCCGAGGAGTTCCGCCGAACACGCGAGTAAACCGCTTCTCCCGCGACGATGATTTTGTTTTCCGTGCTTCTTCTTCTTCTGCTCTCGCGCTCCAAAAGCGACGCCTCTCGCTCTTCTTCGAAGAGAGGAAGAAGAGGGAGAGAAGAAGCGCGCGCGCAAACCCGCCGCCGCCGTTGATGTCGTCGTCGTCGTCGTCGTCGTCATCATGTGTGTTATTATTATTAGTAGTATTATTGTAACGCGAACCGTCGGGGAAGGAAGAAGCGGGAAAAAAGGACGCTGATTTTTTGAATTTTTACAAAGTCAAGTGCGCAAAAAATTGACACACGTTTCATGCGGGGAGAAGAGATGAAGGAATACACGCGACGCTCCCGCTACCTATTGCTAATATACGACTACTTTTTGTTTTTGAGGTGGTGCTCGAGCATAGTACATAACGCGCGATGCGAAACCTTTTCTTCTCTAAAATCCTCGAAACAGAACGCCTTCCTCGCCGTGTTCTACGAACACGCGACCGAGGCCGACGCCGGTGGACGGGTCGCATTGGACTATTTTACCAATCACGGAGGAAGAGGCGTATCCGTTTTCGCGAAGTTTTTGGATGCACTTGCTCGCTTGGTTCGCTGGAATCGTCGCCAACATACCACCGGCAGTTTGTGGATCGAATAAGAGAGGGTAGGCGTCGAAATCTTTCACGCTGTCGATGTTCGCGATGGCTCGGTTTAATCGCACGTTGGATTTTTGAAGGCTGCTAGTGATGCCTTTTTGGACGCACTCGACGGCGCCATCGAGCAAAGGGAGCGCAGCTAAATCAATAGTTGCGCCTGACGTGGTGCTGTCTTTGATCATTTCGTGAAGATGACCTAAAATACCAAAGCCAGTGACGTCGGTACACGCCGTGGCGCCATGGAGGAAGAGGATTTCTGCCGCGCGTTTGCTCGGTTGTCGCATACTTTTTAAAGCCTTTTGGACGTCCGAAGCTTTCGCTTGGGACCGCATGTCAGCCGCAAACAAGGCGCCAGTACCAATTGGTTTGGTTAAAACGAGAACTTGGCCGGATTCGACGCTCGTTTTCCTCAAAAGTAAATCTTTTTCGACTTCGCCGGTGACGGAGAAACCGAGAGAGAGTTCCGCACCTTCTCCAGAATGGCCACCTCCGAGGGCGCACCCGGCGTCGCGCAAAGCATCGCAGGCACCAGACATGAGTTGAAACAACGTCTCTTCAACTTGCGATTCGATGCCAAACGGGACGACGACAGTCGCTAACGCACTCACGGGGTCTGCGTTCATCGCCCACACGTCGCCGAGTGCGTGGACGGCGGCGATTTGGCCAAATACATACGGATCGTCGATAAAGCTTCTAAAGAAATCAACCGTTTGCACGGAAACTTTACCAGGAGAGGTTTCAACGATAGCCGCGTCGTCACCTGCGCCGAGCAAAACGTTTGGATGCGTTGGAATCGGTTCTAATCGTTTCATAACTCGCGATAATATCGTGGAGCCGACTTTCGCGCCGCATCCGCCGCATCGCATAGGCGTCGCTTTAATCGCATCTAGCGCCTCTTGGCCAGCAAACGCGGCAACTTTGTTCGCTTTCGCGTTCAACGCGTTCTCTTGCTCTTCGCGTTCCATTTTTTGAAGCATCTCTAAATTCGGTTCGTACATTTTCATCCACTTTTTATCGATTTTATCTTTCCATTGCCACAATCTTTCGCCGATGGCGCTATCGTGCGCGCCCCAGGATCGAGATCCGTACGAAGCGATAGCGTGACCGTCGCCGGTGCTAATGAGCGCTAAACACGTCTTTTGCGGCGTGAATGGGATGACTTCTTCTCCAACGCACCGTCTTCGTAGGTTCTCTGCCAAAGGCGGACCTTGTCTGACTGCGTACACGCCCGCTTTCGGTCTCGGATGCTCGACGTTGTTACACACGTCGCCAACGGCAAAGACGTCTGGAATGTTTGTCGATTCCAAAGTCGCCTTGATGTTCACAAAACCTTTCTCGTTCAACTCTAAGTTTGTATTCGTTTGCAACCATTTCTGCGCTTTCGCATCCGTGCACCACACGCATTCGTTAAAATTGAGTTTCTTCCCAGACTCCAGAGACAAAATCGACTCCTCGACTTTTTCGACGCCGTCGTTTTCGTACACTTCGAAGTTTCTCGCTTTTAAAGCGGCTAATATTTTCTCCCGCGCAGATTTCCCGTGTCCTTTGAGCACTTCACTTCTCGTGACGAGCGCGAACTGATACGGCGAGTGAGCAGCATCGGAGGAGGAGGAGGAGGAGGAGGAGGAGGACGTAAGGCTAACTTCGCTGGCAAACCTTCGCTCCATGGCCAAAGCGAGCTCCACGCCTCCCGCGCCACCGCCTACAATTACCACTCGAAACCGTTTTTCTTCGTTCTGCCTCTCGCGCAACTCTTTAAAGTGTCCCAAAACGGTCTCAAACCTCGTCGCGAACGTCCCGATTGGCTTCACCGGCGTCACGAGAAGCGGGGCACTCTTCGCCTCTGCCGCCGACGACGGCAACATCCCCGGCGTGATCCCAACATCCAAGCTACACACGTCGTACTTCACGCTCGGCTGATTCTTAAGCGTAATCCTCTTGCTCTTATCGTCGATACCGACGCACTCGTCGTGTATCAATCGATGTCCGCCTTCCCTGCACAACTTTCCCAGGTCCACGTGACACTCCTCGTACGTGTATTTCCCGGAAACGTTTCCTGGAAGCATTCCCGAATACGGCGTCATCACGTCTTTCGCGATTAACGTGATTCGCACTCCAGGTTCTGGCCGCATGGAGAAGTTCTTCAGCACGAAGACGTGCGCGTGTCCACCGCCGATGAGGACGATGTCTTTGATGACTTGATTGTTGTTTTGTTGCATTCCTCCTCCCATCTTCGTAAAAGCGTTGTTGTTGAACGAAAGCGGCGTCTTTTGACGACGACGATGACGATTATAACGAGGACGACGAGATGTAATGAAACGACTACTACTGGCAGTGCTCGTTGTTCGATGCGTGGTGGCCGAAGAAATGTCGATGTTTGTTCGTCCGACGAGCGCGGCTGGGGAAGTAGGCATGAAAATTTGTGCCGCCAAAAAGTCGCTTTTTAGTTCAATCTGTTCTACAACTCTATACAATAACTTAATCTAAATCCATCTATCCTTCTATCTACCTATCTGCCGCCAAGCATTCTCCGAATGACGAACCTGGCGACGTTTTCTAACACTCTGAACGCAAAGCCGACAATCATTCGAACACCGGCGGAACGCATCCACGTGGCGGCGACGGTGGCAAGCGCGGCGAGCGGACTCAGCGCCGGCGGATGCGACGACGAGTATTGTTGTTGTTGTTGTCCGCCGTAGTCGTACGATTGTTCAGCGCTACCGCCTCTGTATTGTTGTTGCGTACCCGCAGATGATCTTCGTATCACTCTTCCCGCGTTTGGTCCGCTGATGACTCTCTCCACAATCTCTTGCTTTCCGGTCCGCATATCCGTCGACGTGACTCGAGAAATGACGTTTCCGTTTTGGTCTTGATATCGCTCTTCGCTGTAACTCGCTCCAAACGCCGCCGCACCTCTCGTCATCGCTTGCATCCCTCCGAAAACAGCTCTCGCTAACTCTTCTATGTCTATGCCATCAAAGCCAGGAGGCGCGCCGGCGGGTCGTCCACCTCTCCGGAAATTTCCATACGGCGCGTACCCGCCGCCATTCATCCCGCCCATGGATCCCATGGAGCCTCTCATTCGCATTTGGCGTTCAAACTCCCTCACGAAAGCCTCGCCCGTGGTTCCAAACACGTCTCGGAAAATTCTATCCGCGTCTTCTCGCGTGAAATCGCTTCTGTACGTGTATTGTTGTTGTTGTTGTTGATGTTGCTGATACTGCGATTGCTGTTGTCGATATTGTTGTTGCGCCTGTCTGTACCTCCCGCTCGCGCTCGCGCTCGACGCCGACCCGTACTCGTAACTCTGTCGTTTCATCGGATCCTTCAAAGTCTCGTACGCTTCGCTCACTTTCTTAAACCTCGCCTCCGCTTCTGCCCTCTTATCCGGATTCCGATCCGGATGCCACTTCAACGCTTGCACGCGATACGCCTTCTTCAAAACTTCCTCGTCCGTGGTGCCTCTCGGAACGTTTAATATTTCGTACGGGTCGGTTACGTTTGCGGAGGTTGTAAAAAACCTTCCCCTCTTTTCGAAACTCTCTGTTCTTCTGCTTCTTCTTCTTCTTCTTCTCAAGAAATCTTCGACCGCGGCGCTACGGCTACCGCTCGCAGTGCTCGCATCGCTCGCGCGTTGGCGGTGGCGATGATGAAGCGTCGTGGTGGTTGTTTCGTCGTCGTCGTCTAAAAGCGACTTTGAAGACGACAAAGAGAACAAAGACGACAACGCTGCCGTGCTGCTACCACCACCAAAACCACCAACACCACCACTAAAAGGAAAAGAAGAAAAAGAAGAGGGAGAAGAAGGAACGCGAGGAGCGTCCCTCCCCTTCCTCTGAAGAAGAGCGAAGACACGACGAGCTAGTGCCCTTCCTTCTCTCATTCTTTTGGATGTTTTTTTTTCTTCTTTTTTGTCGTTCGTGTCGTCGTTTTGTTTTTTTTGCGAAGGCAATACAAAAACCCTAAACACATTATTTTAATAACCAAGAATAAGAAAACTTACTTTTGTGGCTCCGATTGCACACGAAGGAGATCTTTTTTGCATTTTTGTGAGGTGTGTTTTTCGTCCAAACCAACGAGACGAGTTTGTGTTCGTGTTC
>Ga0255768_10006189_pt1 | contig 11365 bp, 10 predicted proteins | sample 071ome_33_FD_179983 | JGI IMG/M metagenome (GOLD analysis project Ga0255768, IMG submission 179983) | Coastal salt marsh microbial communities from the Groves Creek Marsh, Skidaway Island, Georgia - 071412AT metaG (version 2) | ecosystem: Environmental > Aquatic > Marine > Intertidal zone >...
CCTATGAACCCGTTTGGTCACATAGTGTCCGAAATAAGCTCAACCGTGATTATCTGTTTCTTTGTCTCGGAAGTCGTACTAAACGTTGGCGCGGCGGAAGAAAAAGAGGGCATCTCAATAAGACTTCCACCTTGGACGATGCGAGCAGCAGCGCTGCTGTTCCTCCCTTTCCTCAACGCCGAAAGCAGCGATAAACACGAACCGCTACCGCTCATGAAATCAATTCCGCTCGCGCGCACCAAAAGAGCCAATAAATTACTTCTTCACCACCGGTAAATCCACGTTCTCGTGCGTGTGCCCTTCCGGGAGTTTGAACCCGTCCACGGACTCTGAAAATCGAATCACCACTTTATCCGGAGTGATGTCCGCGCTCTTCACCGACGTCAGCGCTTTGATCACCGCCGAGGCCACTTCTTTTCTCACTTCCGCCGTTCTGCACGCTTTTGGCAACCACGCTATGTGGACGAATGGCATTTAAATTATATATCGCGTGTTAATGTGTGTGCGCGTGTGTTTGAGGAGAGCGTATCTCTGTTTTCCCTCACAGCAGCGGTGCGAATTATTGTTATTTTTGACGGCTGAGAGAGCGCATTTTGATACACGTTATTCTTTACTTTCTCACGCACGCGCGCGCACCAGCAAAAGGCAAAGATCAGAGCACAGATCGGAGAGGGAGAGAGAGAGAGAGAGGAAGAGAGAGAGAGGAAGAGAAAGGAAGAGAGAGAAAAGAAAGAAGATGAAAGTCAAAGTCATCTCCCGAATCGAGGAAGAGCACACGCGGGAGACACGGTCGGAGGCTCTAAAAATCCACCGAAATTTAGACCCGCAGTTGCGACCGATGCACCGAGCGACGGAGTATAAGAGAGCGTTAAACGCGACAAAGTTGGATAAAGTGTTCGCGAAACCGTTTTGTGGGGCGTTCGAGGGCCACTCGGACGGGATTTTGTCCGTGGCGAAAAATACGAGAGACGTGAAACAGGTGGCGAGTGGAGCCGCCGATGGGGAAATCAGAGTGTGGGACGTTCCGGCGAGGAAAGCGCTGAGGATTTTGACTTCACACTCTGGGGCCATACGAGGGTTAAGTTTTGATAGAACCGGGGAGAAGCTAGTGTCGTGCTCGGACGATCGATCGGTACGGATTTGGAACGTCCCAAAGGCTGAATTAGGAGAACTCGGGAGTCGCGAGACGAGACGGCAGGACCATCCGGAGAGCATCCTCGCCGGGGAAGGCGCGTATAGAGACGTGGATTGTCACTGGGGCAAAGATATGTTTGCCACGGCTGGAAACTGCGTGGATTTGTGGGATATGAATAGAGACGCGCCGGCGAGCTCGTTCGAGTGGGGGTGCGATACGGTGTTATCGGTGAGATTTAATCCGGCGGAACCGGAGATTTTCGCCAGTTGCGGCAGCGATCGGTCGATTGCTCTGTACGATTGTCGAACGAATACGCCGACGAGGAAACTCATCATGCAGAATAAGTGCACGAAATTGTGTTGGAACCCGATGGAGGCGTTTAACTTCACCGTCGCGAACGAGGATTGTAACTTGTACAGCTACGACATGCGGAAATTGAACGTGTCGACGTGCGTGCATAAAGATTTCGTTTCCGCGGTGTTGGACGTGGATTACTCGCCGACTGGGAGAGAGTTCGTAGCCGGTTCTTACGATAAGAGCATTCGTTTGTTTGACTTCAACAGTGGTCACTCGAGAGACTGTTACCACACGAAACGAATGCAGAGAGTGTTTTGCGTGAAATTTAGCATGGATGGCACGTACGTCTTTAGCGGTTCGGACGATTTCAACGTCCGATTATGGAAAGCGCACGCGAGCGAAAAAGTGGGGACTTTACTCCCGAGGGAAAAACGGAAAATCCAATACAACGACGCGCTGAAAGAACGATTCAAGCACATGCCAGAGATTAGGCGCATTGCGAATCATAAACACGTCCCTAAGGCGATTCATAAATCAGCCAAACTGAGACGAACGATGACGGACGCTCAAACGCGGAAGAAAGAGAGAAGAGTGGCGCACGCGGCGCCGGGCGCGCACAAAAAGGAGTTCAAACCGATGAGAAAAGAGAGAATCGTCGAAGAATTAGAATGATTAGAATACATACACTGTAGAGATAATAATAGAGCTGTTTTATATAACAAAATTGTGTACTAATAACAATAATGATACAAATGATCGCTAGCGCACGTTTTGCGGTTGAATAACGAGAAATCAAAACTCAGTTCACATCTTTCGAAGATTATCCAATCTCGCTTGTAAATCGTCGTCGATGCCACCGTTGTTGCTACTCCCGACACCACCGCCACTTGCACCTCCGGCATCTTCTAAAACTGCCTCTCTCTTTTCCTCTTGCGCTACTTCTACCTTGTTCCCTTCCCCCGCTTTACTCGTAGGCACGCTCACTAAATCTCCGTTCACCGCGCACCCCAACTCATCCAAGACTGCGTTTACCAGCTCCTCGCTCTCCTCGTCTTCTCCTTCCTGTTCGAACGCATCGTCTAACGCATCTCCCATAGTTTCCGTCGTCATCTCCATCTTCTCGTTTTGCCTCTCAAATTCTTTCATAATCTGCGCAATCGCTGGTAAGTTTAATTTTTTATTCATCTGTCCCATGGCTTTAGTCACGCCTCGCATCGCGTCCGCCATCGCTTGCGTGCTTTTCAACGTCTGCATCCGCAGCGATACGCCCTGCAACTGCGATTTCAACGCGTAAAACTTCGTGATCGAGTGTCTCGTCCTCACTAAATCTTTCGCCATCACTTTCACCGCGCCGAGTTGATTCTCTTTCGCCATTCGTTTGATTTCCAGAGTCAATTTTTTCTCCTGATTTTGCATCTGCGCGCGTTCTCGATCGAGCTCTCGAATCGATTTGTCCAAAGTTCTCTTGTGCTCTCGGAGGATTTCGGACGGCGTTTTCTTCTTTTGGAACAGCCACATTATTTGTTGTTGTTGTCGTTTGTAATCAAAAGTAGTGGGAAGAGGTTATGTTTGGTAATCAATCGTCCAAAAGCGTGTCAAACTGAGGGAGAGAGAAATTTGTAGGGGGTGCCTCGCAAAAGTAGAGAAAAAAGTCGTTAATACGAATAACTCATTTGGTTCGCTCGTTTTATTACAACAACGACGCGCCAGAACTAAAAATACTCCTCTCGACCACCGCCTTCAACTCTTCGTACGCCTTGTCGAGATTATCGTTGACGATGATGGCATCAAAGAAAGCACTCCCTAACTTTTCGCCCCTTTCAATCTCTTTCGTCGCGTTTTGCATGCGTTTGGTAACGGCTTCTTCGGTTTCCGTGCCGCGACCGCGCAAGCGCCGCTCGAGTTCGGGAATCGACGGCGGTTGGATGAAGACGTACGCGCAGTCTAATTTGCCACTGCTTTTTACGATTTCCGCGCCTTGGATGTCGATGTCGAGGATACAACAGACGCCTTTGGATGCGACGTCGTCGACGGCTTTGAAGGAAGTGCCGTAGATGTTTAAGTGGACGTTCGCGTGTTCCAGAAATTTTCCGTCGGCGATTTCCCGTTCCATGAGAGACTTTTCTACAAAGTGATAGTGGACGCCGTTTACCTCCCCGGGTCGCGGGTCGCGGGTCGTGTGCGAGACGCTGAACCCGAACGAATTCGGGTGGTTTTTGTTTAATTTTTCAATCAGAGTGCCTTTACCGACGCCCGAAGGACCGACGATGACTAAAGGTTTCACTCGATTCGTAGTTGCGGCCGACATGGTGTTCGCGTTGAACGGAGCGCTCGGTCGATGTCGACGGCGTTGTTGTTGATTTAATAATAATACCTTTTCGACGTGATGACAAGTTGTTTTCGTCAAAGACCAACAAGACGTCGTCGTCGCAAAGGAAGAGCGCGCGATAACGTTGCCGAAAATGGCGCCTTTCTTCTGCGTTATCGAAGGAGCGAAACTCTCACTGTTGCCGCCGCTGCTGGTGTTGCCGCGAAGTCGAAGACGGAGGAGGAATAAACCCGATTCTCTCGTCAGTCGTTGGCCTTTGCAAAAGGAGATGGTGCACGTCGATGTTGTCTCCGTCGTCCAAAGATGAGCCTTGGAGAGCGATCTGTTGTTTTAGCTGTTCCACGTGTGCTTTGCGCAGCTCGTCGTACTGTTGTTGTTCGATGAGAGAGAGAGAAGAGAGAAGAGAGAGTGAGCGCGATGAACGAAAAGAAAAGAGAGATTCAAAATGGAGAGAGAGAGAGAGAGAGAGAAGCGAACGAATAAACGCGCGCGAGCGAGAAGAGCGAGCGAACGTCCTGATCGTCGTCCTCATCATCAACATCATCGTTGACATCATCATCATCAATTCGCGTACCTCCTCTTGTCGGTCTTCCGGTTTCACTTCTATTCGCGAAGGACGTCGGTTGAGCATGTACGAAAACTTTTTTCCCGTGCGTTCGGCGCAAAAAAAAAGTGAAGAAAAGAGTTTAGAAAGAGGAAAAAGTGAAAAAACACGCGCGGTAACAGCGATATCAGAGCGCGTAATGAATTTAAAGTGAAAGCGTGTGTTCTCACGTGGGATATTTCAAAATCATCTGCCTTGCGCGATCAAGTCTCTCGCCGACGCGATGTTCTTGTTCACAATCTCCATTCTCGCGCTGGGTAAGGGGGCCAAGCCGTTGCTGGCGAAATGGCCCAACAACTGATTCACCGCGTTGTACATGCTTCTTCCCGAAGCTTGTTTGCTGCTACCGCCCGGACAGTAACGTCCAGTCCAATCGTTCGCTTTCTTTTGCAACTGCTTAATCGCCGGTTCTCTCGCCGTGGAATACAAGTCCATCGCGAACAACTCGTCCATGGCGTCCGCCAACGCCAATGTATCCGATTGGTACGCGGTTAAATCCGTATTTCTACCCGCTGTCGCCGCAGCGGACGTTTTCATCGATTTCTTTGCGCCAGATTTAGTTTGATATTCATCATCGTTTAAGTACGCCCCTTTATCGTCCGCGAGCGCTTTCATCCGACATTCGGTGCCTTCGTCGCCAACTGGACAGAGAATCTCAAATTGCGTTTTCGAGAAAGTTGCAAACGCCGGAAGCGGTTGGACGAACGATTCGCCCGAGAGGAGAACGGAGGCGGTAAACGCCACGAAAGCGGAGACGGTTTTGTTGCCACGCTTTCGGTTACCGTCCATCTCGTCGGAGACGACCGTCTTTTTGTTGCTGTTATCCATCATTCCATCGCGATTAGTTATCGTCGTCATCCTCTTCTTCGCGGCGAAAGGAACAACGCCACGCCTTTGCATCCCTCTCGTCGAAGAAGCACACAACGAAGAAGAAGAAGAAAAAGAAGAACTGCTGCTACTGGTCGAGTGGGAAGAGGCCGCTCGCGCGGAAGTTGTCGTCGCCGGGGAAGGATAGCAACGCATCATCATCGTGATTTGATTGTTTATTTTATTCTGACGTCAGACGCGTTTTGAAGGTTTTTACGCGTCCGATTTTCTGTGTTTAGGTGTTTAGGGTTTTAATAATTTTTGACACGCTCCTCCTCTCTCTCGGCTTCAAAAAATAAAAAAAGAGAAGAAAAGAACACGCACTTCTTCATTCTTCGTTCTTTTTTTCCTCCGCGCGTTGTGGTCATCGCGTCTCGTGCACTTTAGGAATAAGAGAGAGAGAGAGAGAGAGAGAGAGAGGTTTGTGTTGCACATTCTGAGTTTTCTTTCTGTGCGCGGACTTTCCAAAAGCGCGCGCATAAAAAAGAACACAACCACAAGAGAGAGAGATTTTCTTCTACGTATCGGAGAGATAAGACGGTGACAGTTATCTCTCTCTCTCTCTCTCTTCTTTGATCGAACAACAAACAATCCTCTGATCACCGAGAAGAAGAAGAAGAAGAAGAGAGGATAAAGCACTTTTCTTCTCCTACTGTGCTGCCATCGTCATCGTCGTCACCATCAATCATCTCTCGACATCATCATGCCCGCTTCTGTTCCGTTTCAGTCGAAACTGTCCGTGGCGCTGTGCCGAGCGCTGGTGAAGTGCTCGAAACGGTTCGAGAAACAAATCGAGCGACTCGGGTTAGACTCGCTGCCAGAGACCGAGCTGACGCTGTTGAGGTACCTCTGTCCGAGCTACCTGAGGAGTTTGCAGTTTTCCTCCGCGGGCGCGAAAGAAGGAGAAGAAGTAGACAAGGATAAAAACAACAGAGCGAAGGACGACGACGACGACGACGAGGCGGAGGAGAAGAAACATAAACCAGAGAGTCACTTACTCCGACGAGATATTTTGAACGAGTTCCGGAAACCTTTGGTGATAAAGAAAGGCAACGCTAAGCGAGCGTTTGACAGACGGATAGACGCCGCCATCGGCGTGCTCTCGACGCTCAACGAAAGAACGGCGCTGTTGGAAAAGACGCCGGCGAAAGCGAGATCGACGTGCGTGACGAACGGCGTGAGGGTGACGGCGAGCTCGAGCTTAATTCCCGAGCAAAGTTCCCCGAGAGAGCAACGGTTCGTGTACGCGTATAACGTGAGAATCGAAAACGAATCGATGACGGAACCGGTGCAGTTGATTTCTCGACGGTTTGAAATCACCGACGAGAACGGTGGGAAAGAGTTCGTCGACGGGCACGGGGTGATTGGCAAACAACCCGTTCTGGGCGTAGGAGAGAAGTTTGAATACACGAGCGCTGTGCCGTTGAAGCATCTCAAAGGTCAAATGACGGGAGGGTATTTGATGGCGTCGCAACGAACAGGACAAGTGTTCGAGGCAAAGTTGGAATCGTTCGCGTTGAAACCTCAAGAGCCGAAGAAGGCGAGAGAGGAAGACGCGGATGCATCTAAAGTGGCGACGACGACGACGACGACGACAACGACTGGCAGAGGGAGAAGGAGTCGCGTCATGTAAAAATATAAATTGTAAAATATAGAATTCATGAAATGAGAAGAGGTCAACGGTAGAGAGAGTGAAAGAGAGAGTAATACAAGCGCTTCGCGAGATCGAGTTGTTATTCACAGAATTGTACATACACACTTACACACACTCGAGAAAAACTACAAAAAAAAACGCGCACAGTTTATCACACACAAAGCGACGCCATGACTTCACCAGCGTCGACGTTCGCTGAAAGAGCTCCTCCGTCTCTTTTCTCTTCTTTTTCGAAGAAGCGCGGAGGTAGGGATGGCGGTATCTCGCGACGACGAGTCTCGTCTTCGCTATCCGCTTCTTCATCTACATCTTCTTCATCTTCTTCAACTTCTCCCGAAAACGACGTGCTTCGAGCGATGTGCACAGCGGTGCAATTATGCTCAAAGTTAACCTCAAAGACGCAAAAGTTGTTGGAATCTTCCGACCAGGTCTCAAAATCGGATGATAGTCCCGTGACGGTGGCGGATTACGCCGCGCAAGCGGTGGTTTCCTACGTACTGGAACAGAAATATCCAAACGTGGCGTTGTTAGCGGAGGAAGACGCGAAAGCATTGAGAGGAGATAGTCAAGAGGCGAAAGGGCTTTTAGACAAAATTACGGAGATCACCAATGAGTGCGTGTTTGGGGACGATACGTCTGAATACCTTTCTGGAGAAGAAGTAGCGCGACTGATTGATCGCGGGAACCACGAAGGCGGGAGCGAATCGACATTTTTCGTTTTAGATCCCATCGACGGGACTAAAGGATTTATTAACCAGAGACAATATGCCATCGCACTCGGGTTGTGTGAGAAAGGGAAGGTTGTTGGGGGAGTTTTAGGTTGCCCGAATATGCCCATGAAAAAGATACCGGAAGATGTAGACGCGTTGGAGACGGAGAAACCAGGGGTGATTTTCGCAGCGTATAAAAATATGGGATGTAAGTATGCTGCGATGGATGCAAAGGAACCGTTAGGGAAGGAGAGTTTTACCGCAACAAGTGATCAAATGATAAAGAGTGGGAAAGATGGAGCGAGGTATATGGAATCGTGGGGGGATTCTATCGTCGCCGATCACGCGTTTACGAACGCTTTGAGCGAGAAAGTTGGAATCACTCGGAAAGCGCTCAGAATTGATTCCCAGGCGAAATACGGGAGTTTGAGCAGAGGCGACGCCCATATTTACTTGAGATTCCCGCCGAAAACATACAGAGAGAAGGTTTGGGATCACGCAGCGGGTGCGATTATAGTATCAGAGTCTGGTGGTGTCATTTCTGACGCGGCTGGAGAACCGCTTGAATTTGGAAAGGGAAGGTTTCTCAACATCAACGGAGGTATTATCGCAAGCGCAACTCCAGAGCTACACGAACAACTTTTAAAAGCGATTGCAGATTTGCGGTAGAAAAGTAAATTAGCAATGAAGATTATAACAGGGGATAGCGTAATACAGATGCATACATATCATTATAAATTTCAAATACAACTTATTTACAGTCTCCAAGAGTGTGAAGGTGAAGCTCCTCGTGTGGGTTCCTTGACATCGTAATAAAATAAACAGAAGAATGACTTTTTCACGGCGCTATGTTTTCTGTGTCGCGTTGTCTCTGTTTCGCGGGACTTTGAGGTTTAAGACCCATCACGGAGTCGAAATTATTCTTTTGCTTGTTCATGTAGTTAAGTGAGACTTCGCTCTCATCTCGATCTGCCTCGGGAAAATCAAAAATCTCGTTGAGCGATATTCCGTTTCCAGGCGTAGGTTGCTTTGCTTTTATCGTTTTTTCTTTCGGAGTAACGGTAGCTTTACCAATAGCAGTAGCACTGCTCTTCTTTCCATCTGCATTTTTGTCGCTTTCTTGCTTACCAAACAAGTCCGCCGGGAACAAATTGTTAAAGAAGTCCACCATGGCTTCGATACCGTTCAAATCTTTTTTCGACTCTGGTATTATCGGTCGCAAACGCTCCTCAAAGGCTTGAACCATATCATCATAACTTTTACCTCCTACGCCTTGTCCCACATCCACACATTTTGTCGCTAGTTTGCGTAGATGTCCGAAAAACACCAATATTGCGACTTCTTCTCGAGAAATACCGGTGAAAACGAACGTTTTGTGACTCCCATAGTGGCTTCTGTTTTCCAAAAATTTCTGGGGAAACTCGCTCCAGTGAATGAGATCCAAGGAATTTGCTCCAGTGTAAATGTGTTCTAAAAGCTTGTATCCATCGTTGAAACTCATTTGGTTTTCGTTCGCATTAATTATAGTAAAGTTCTTCGCCCAGACTGAGCTTGATTCTTGCGGCGTTATGAACATGTGCTTGGACCAGTTCTCAAAAGACAAATCCCAAGTGCCAAGCACCCAAGGTACGAAGAACGTCCAAAACGCCGCTATTGGCGACTGCATCTTCAAGAATGCGTACATGGAGTAACTGAAATAAAAACCGCCGACAGTCTTCAGCGCATCTTTTACACCCCTGTTTTTATACACCCACAAAGTGAGCTCGATTGGACCAAACGCGGCGTTTCGCATCCAATACATAATAAATTGCGATATTGAGTCTCTTTGGTACTTGCTTGTGGACGCCAATACTTTCGCATCTCTCATGCGATACCGGTCTTTATCGAATGCGCACTCGTCCGGCATTACCGCGCTTCGGTGAAAAAAATATAGTCCACTGGGTACGCCAAACGCTGGCGCCAATAAAATAGATGGAACACGGTTCAAAAATCGAGCAGTTTTTCCTTTAAACACTTTGTACCTAGAGAACTTACTCAAAAGGGACATGAACTGTCTTCCAAATAAAGCGCGCGTGACTATCAACCACACGAATCCAACAAAGTGATCTCTTTTGCGATTTTTTAACTCATCGATGTTAATTATCGTCACCAAAAGGAAGACACTCAAAGGTAAATACAAGCACACGCTCACCAGCGTCTCTATCAACGGCCAGTCTCTCGAATCACTCAACATATGCGTTTTGATTTTATCAGCGAGAAATTCCGGAATTAGTTTCATTCTTCTCTCTTTCCTCTTCATCATTTGGTCTTTCATTAACACGGTGGTATACGTCTTATCCGGGTTGGTCACGTACCCAACGTAATTGGGTTCCGGGAACAAGTTGTTCAGGAAGGAAAACGGCGAGTTTTGTTTTTGTTCTTCTTCCTTCTCCTCTTTCTTGCCATTCTCGAAATTCAGTTTACGCAACGGCGATTTTTTTCCTTCTGTCTTCGTTCCGTTGGTATGCGGCGGCGTCGTAGGTTGTTTCGTCGTCGTCGTTCCGTTCTTCACTGCTGATTCTGGCACCTTCAATTCTTTCCCTTTGGGTGTCTTCTCAATTGGAGAGGAGGACGGCGGTTGAAACAATCCTTGGAACGCTTTCAACGGCGAATTTTCCACCTCCTCTTCCTCACTCGCGATGGTGGTAACTTTCACGATTCGATAGTTGATTATGTCGTATCTCGTCTTTCGAAAGACATCCACGCGCTTCTTGAACCACCGCACGAAAACGAAACTCAAATGAATTGCGATAATTAACAGCAGCAACGAGGTGAAATAAAACAAAGCCAAATAGTCGAGGGATTGAAACTTCGTCGCCAACTCGACGAAACGAGAGTCCGTGGTGCGGACTCTGTTCTTCTTGTAGAAGTCCGTATCTTTGACGCTGTCCAAGATGAACATGATTGATCGATGGTAACTCCCTGCGCCGTCGGAAGATATTTTTTGAAGAATTGACTCAGCACAGTTCTGAGAAAGTCCCCCTTCCGCCTTTTCTGCTTTCCTAACTCCTAACTGTATTTAATCTTATTAGTCGCACAAATGGCGATTATTACGCTATTGAAATATATAACAATATTAAACTATAGAATACAAACGCTCTCTCATCTCTCGTATCGCCCTTCGGCGCTTTTTCATTTGCTCACCGCGGAAGAAGACGCATTCTCAAAGCCCGACGGCTTCATGTTTCCCGTGACTTTCATTTTATTCGCGGCGGCTTTGTAATACTCGCTCGGGTCCATGTGTTCCGCGCCTCCACCTTCGCTCGGGTGGAACGGTGCCTCGGTTTCTCGAAGCCATTTTTCTCTACCGCCTTGCTTTTTCCAGAAATTATTTTGCGTTTGAGAGACGTCCCACATCATTTTGAGGTGATCGGGTAACGGCGCGAGCGTGGAAGCCGCGATAGCGCCTGACGCGGCAACCGCAGGTACGCCGACACCCGGGAAGACAGAGTCACCACACCGCAGGAGTTTCGGAATGGGGGTTAACACGCCCGGCTGTGGGATATTTGGTAACGGTAAGACATCGAATAAGTTACCGCCGGCTTGTAAAGCCGGACCATAGGTACCTTTGTGGCGACGCAAAAACCTTTGGTGGGTTTGCGGGGAGGCATAAATTTCGACTTCAACGCGTTCGCGAATATCTGGGATGATACGTTCGATAGTTTCCCACAAAATTTCCGCCCGCTCGCGTTTGAAATCTTCGTAATCTTTTGTGCCTCTTTGTTTTTCT
>Ga0255768_10006196_pt1 | contig 11356 bp, 10 predicted proteins | sample 071ome_33_FD_179983 | JGI IMG/M metagenome (GOLD analysis project Ga0255768, IMG submission 179983) | Coastal salt marsh microbial communities from the Groves Creek Marsh, Skidaway Island, Georgia - 071412AT metaG (version 2) | ecosystem: Environmental > Aquatic > Marine > Intertidal zone >...
TCGCGCAGATCAAGAAATAAGTTTCTTTATAAGCTTTTAGAAAAACAAAGGGCGTCCAATGGACGCCCTTTTTATGACCTTTTGATTGGATAGGTAAAACAAAAACTAAACTATCTTCTTCATTGCGGTCATTGCTGATCTGAGAGTAGCGCCAACCTTTTCGATCGGATGGTTTCTCAGTTGAGCATTCACCTCTATCAGGGCCTTGTTGTCTACACCTTTTGATGCCGTTCCTTTACCAATTACAGCGGTGTCAATAGACTTCATGAAGTCTGCAAGCAACGGCTTACATGCGTGATCAAACAGGTAACATCCGTATTCAGCGGTGTCAGAGATCACACGGTTCATCTCGTATAGTTTCTTACGCGCAATCGTGTTGGCGATTAGCGGCGTTTCGTGAAGGGATTCGTAATACGCAGACTCCTCTTTGATACCAGCGTCTACCATGGTCTCGAATGCAAGTTCTACACCGGCACGCACAAAGGCTACCATTAAAATTCCGTGATCAAAATACTCTTGTTCGTCGATTGCAGCGGCAGTCGCTTCGGTCTTTTCGAAAGCGGTTTCGCCGGTAGCTGCTCTCCAGGTTAAGAGATTTTTATCGTCATTAGCCCAGTCTTCCATCATCGTTTTAGAGAAATGCCCCGACATGATATCGTCCATGTGTTTTTGAAAGAGCGGTGCCATGATTTCTTTAAGTTGTTCTGAAAGTTCAAACGCCTTCATCTTTGCACTGTTTGACAAGCGATCCATCATGTGCGTGATTCCTCCGTGTTTGAGGGCTTCAGTAATGGTCTCCCATCCGTACTGAATCAACTTAGCAGCATACGCAGGCTCGATTCCTTTCTCAACCATTTTATCGAAGCATAAGATCGATCCGGTTTGAAGCACCCCACACAAAATGGTCTGCTCTCCCATAAGATCTGATTTCACCTCTGCAACGAATGAAGATTCAAGAACCCCGGCACGGTGGCCACCCGTAGCAACGGCATAGGCTTTGGCTTGTGCCAATCCTTTTCCTTCAGGATCGTTCTCAGGATGCACTGCAATAAGGGTAGGCACCCCGAATCCTCTGCAGTACTCTTCTCTCACCTCTGATCCAGGACATTTTGGTGCAACCATAATTACGGTCAAGTCCTTACGAATCTCCATACCCTCTTCAACCATATTGAAGCCGTGAGAATACGAAAGTGTCGCTCCTTTTTTCATGAGCGGCATCACCGCATTGACCACAGGGGTGTGGTTCTTATCTGGTGTAAGGTTGATAACGACATCAGCAGTCGGAATCAATTCTTCGTAGGTTCCTACCTTGAAATTATTTGAAGTGGCATTCTGATACGATGCGCGTTTTTCAGCGATGGCTGAGTCGCGCAACGCGTAGCTGATAGAAAGTCCTGAATCGCGCATGTTTAGCCCCTGGTTCAGACCTTGAGCCCCACATCCTACAATCACAATAGACTTTCCTTCGAGTGCTGCTACCCCTTCGGCAAATTCATCAGCGCCCATAAAGCGGCACTTACCGAGTTGAAGTAATTGTTCTCTTAACGATAGTTGATTGAAATAATTTGCCATAATTAGGTTAGGTTTTCTTTAAACGAATTTAAGATTTCAGAGATACCCATCGGCGCTTTTGACACCGAAATGCGTCCCGAACGAACAAATTGTAATAGTCCGAAAGGTGTAAGCTGCTCTCTTAGCTTATCAGTCTCGTGGCGAAATCCGGTTTTCTCAATAACGAAAAACTCCGGAGCTACGGTTACGATACTCGCGTGACTCTCTTTAATATAGTTCTGTATTTGTCGCTCTTCAAAAAGGAAGTTGGTCTTCACCTTGTACAAAGCGGTCTCTAAGAAAATAGTTTCTTCGTCTGTATGGTAGAAGGCCTTGATGACATCTACTTGTTTCTCGATCTGTTGTACGAGCTTCTGAACCTGTGGCTCTGTGACCATCACCACAATGACAAACCTGAACACATCAGGAATCTCAGAGAGCGAGGTGGTCAAGCTTTCGATATTAATATGACGCTTTAGAAAAATCGCAGAGATGCGATTCAACAAGCCCACATTATTCTCAGAGTAGATCGAAATCGTATAACGGGTAAGTTCTGTGCTCATTAGTTCAAGCGTATTTCGGTTAATGAAGCTCCTGTCGGAATCATCGGGAACACATTGTCTTCTTTCTCAACGACTACCTCTAAGAAGTAAGGGCCTTCAGTGGCTAACATCTCTTCTACGGCACCGGCCAAATCTTCTCTAGCAGTGACCTTTTTTGCAGGGATATGATACCCCTTGGCGATGGTCACAAAATCAGGATTAGTCATTTCAGTTGACGCATAACGCTTGTCAAAGAAGAGCTGCTGCCATTGGCGTACCATCCCTAAGAAGTTGTTGTTCAATACGACGATCTTTACCCCCACTCCGGTCTGAAAGATGGTTCCGAGTTCTTGAATGGTCATCTGGTATCCACCGTCACCGATCACAGCTACTACGTGGCGATCAGGCGCACCCATTTTAGCTCCGATAGCGGCCGGAAGGGCAAAGCCCATGGTTCCTAATCCGCCCGAAGTAACGTTACTTTTTGAGCGCACAAAGCTCGCATAACGGCAAGCGACCATTTGATGTTGTCCGACATCGGTAACGATAACCGCGTCTGACTTGCTGGCATTGTTGATCTCAACCATCACCTCACCCATGGTGAGTCCTTCTTTTGAAGGCTTCAGGTCTTTTTCAATAACAGCCTCGTATTCTTTGGCGTACAATTCGTCGAATCGCGCCATCCAAGTATCAAGTTTCTTCGTTTCAACCAGTGGCGTAAGCGCCTCAAGGCTTTCTTTACAGTTGGCTAAAACCGGATAGTCAGCGTGAACGTTCTTATTGATTTCTGCCGGATCGATCTCGAGGTGAACCACCTTGGCCTGCTTCGCGTAGGCGTCTAGGCGTCCGGTTACACGATCGTCAAAACGCATCCCAATCGCGATCAACACGTCGCATTCTTGAGTGAGCAAGTTCGGTGCATAATTTCCGTGCATACCAACCATCCCTTTGTTCAGCGGATGGTCTGTTTCTAAGGCAGATAGTCCTAGAATAGTCCACGCGGCCGGAATTTGCGTCTTCTCTACAAAGGCCTTGAAAGCGGCTTCAGCCTCTCCCAAAATGACTCCTTGACCCCAAACAATCAGAGGTTTTTTGGCTCCATTGATCGCTGCAGCTGCAGCTTGGACCTGTGCTTGATCAAGCTTAGGAACCGCTCTGTAACTGCGCACGCCGGTACACTTTTTATAACTGTAGTCAAAGGTCGCGAACTGCGCATCTTTGGTAATATCGATAAGAACAGGCCCTGGTCTACCCGAGCGTGCGATGTAGAAGGCCTTAGCCATGATTTCAGGAATCTCTTCAGCACGAGTGATCTGGTAGTTCCATTTCGTGACAGGTGTTGAAATTCCGATGATGTCGGTTTCTTGAAAGGCGTCAGAGCCCAAAAGATGAGCCGCTACCTGGCCTGTAATACATACAAGCGGAGTAGAATCGATCTGCGCGTCGGCGATACCCGTAATCAGATTGGTAGCACCGGGCCCTGAGGTAGCGACCGCTACCCCCACCTTTCCGGAGGTACGTGCATACCCCTGAGCGGCGTGAGTGGCCCCTTGCTCGTGACGTGTAAGCACGTGGTTGAGCTGGTCTTGAAATTTGTACAACTCGTCGTAAACCGGCATAATGGCTCCTCCCGGATAACCATAAATGAGGTCAACTCCTTCTGCAAGAAGACAGCGAATTACCGCTTCAGCGCCGCTGATGTGTAGTTTTTCTGACATGACTAAAGATCAGTCACACAGCCCTTAGAGGCTGTTGAGACATTTTTAATGTATTTATAGAGCGCACCGCTCTTAAACTTGTATTCAGGCTGCGTCCATTTCTGGGCGCGTGCTTTCATTTCATCGTCGCTAATATGCAACGTGAGGGTATTGGTTTCGGCGTTGATTTCAATAATGTCGCCATTCTCCACTAGGGCGATAGGTCCTCCTTCTTGGGCCTCAGGCACGATGTGTCCCACTACGAATCCGTGCGTTCCTCCTGAGAATCTTCCGTCGGTAATTAAGGCGACGTCTTTTCCAAGACCGGCTCCCATAATGGCAGCAGTAGGCTTGAGCATCTCAGGCATTCCCGGTCCACCTTTCGGGCCCTCGTAACGGATAACCACTACTTCACCAGGCTTCACTTCTCCATTTCTAATACCATCGTTCGCGGCGTATTCGCCTTCGAAAACGCGGGCTGGGCCTTTAAACTCTAGTCCTTCTTTTCCGGTAATCTTCGCTACAGATCCTTCTGGAGCAAGGTTTCCTTTGAGAATACGTATGTGCCCCGTGGCTTTAATCGGCGTGTCGAGCGGATAAATGATTTTTTGGTCGGCTTTCAATCCTTCTACTTCTGCGAGGTTCTCAGCGATGGTTTTTCCGGTTACTGTCATACAATCTCCGTGAAGCATGTCGTTCTTGAGCATGAACTTGAGCACCGCTGGTACGCCTCCTACGCGATGCAGGTCTTCCATGAGGTATTTTCCTGAAGGCTTGAGATCGGCCAAAAACGGCGTGCGGTCCATTAATTCTTGAAAATCATCGATCGTAAAGTCGATTTCGGCAGCCTTTGCAATGGCCAAAAAGTGAAGCACCGCATTCGTTGAGCCTCCTAAAACAGCAATCAATCGAATTGCATTTTCGAGAGACTTACGGGTCACAATATCTTTCGGCTTTAAATCGCGTTCAAGCAAGAGCTTCATCGCGGCCCCAAGCTTGAAACACTCGTCAAGTTTGTCTTGACTGGTTGCCGGGTTCGATGAATTATAGGGCAAGGCCATTCCTAATGCCTCAATCGCAGAGGCCATAGTGTTTGCGGTATACATTCCGCCGCAGGCACCTGCACCGGGACATGCATTTTCGACCACGGCGTTGAATTCGGCTTCGTCAATCTTACCGGCGACCTTTTCTCCCCAGGCTTCAAAAGCTGAAACCACATCTAATTTTTTATTCTTGTGACATCCAGGAGCAATCGTACCTCCGTACACCATGATGCTTGGGCGATTCAAACGCAACATAGCCATCAGCGCTCCGGGCATATTCTTATCACAACCTACTACTGGAACCACAGCATCGTACGACATTGCTTGCACTACGGTTTCTATTGAATCGGCGATGATATCTCTAGAGGGCAATGAAAAACGCATTCCTGGAGTTCCCATAGAAATTCCATCACTCACCCCGATCGTGTTGAAGATGAGCCCTACCATATCAGAGGCCATAATGCCTTTCTTGATATCAACCGAAAGGTCGTTCAAGTGCATGTTACATGGGTTTCCTTCGTAACCGGTACTCGCGATTCCTACAAAAGGTTTCTTGAAGTCTTCTTTGGTCAGTCCAATGGCATGCAGCATGGCTTGAGCAGCTGGCTGAGTCGGATCTTGGCTAACGGCCTTACTGTATTTATTTAAGGTGTTACTCATGTGTTTCAAAGGGTGATTTACAACGAAAATACCGCCGGATTTTTCAGCGTTCGCATAGGGTTTGAAAACAAATATTATGTTCAACTAATTTTTTAATATTTAAGGTATTGATTTTCAGTATTTTGATAGAATTTTTTAGTTATGTTCAAAAATATACGATGCATTAAAATTTTGGTCCGAAGGTCCTTAAAACAAAGAGTTTATATCTTTATTCCTATGAAACTGCACCGACAATTTTTTCTTCTTTTTGCTTTAAGCCCTCTTTTCTTTTTTGGTCAAACGACACGAGTCTTTGTTGCAGCGCACCAAGACGATTGGCAACTCTTTATGGGAACCAAGGTGTTTGAAAGTGCTCAAAATCCGACTGATCGTACTGTACTGCTCCACCTTACAGCCGGAGACGCAGGGCATAAAACGGGTAATGACAGCTATTTTAGAGCGCGTGAAGCTTCTGCCCTGGCAGCGGCGCGGTTTGCGATCAACGCCAACACCACTGGAGCATTTTACGGGGACGAAATGAAGCGCGAATGGCTTCAAATCAACGGTCATTTACTATTGAAATACACCTATAAGCAGCTATCGGTTTACTTCATGCGTTTACCCGACGGAAACGGCGACGGATCTGGTTTTGAGGCAAACGAAAACAAGAGTCTAGAAAAACTCTTTAACCGTCAAGTTATTGATTTCAGTACCATCGACGGGCAATCGACCTACAGTAATAAAGAAGATTTAGTAGGAACGCTAAAAGCCTTGTTGACTGAAATCAAACAAAAGCAGCCTCTCGAATTACATCTTACCGATACCGATGCCGAGCGCAATCCGGGCGACCACTCTGATCATCGCGTAGCCTCATTATTCGCCCAAGAGGCAAGTAAAGGATTCGAAAACACGAGTCTTCATTTCTACACGGGGTACCACATGAAATCCCTTGAACCCAACCTCACAGCAGACGAGATAAAGATCAAGAGTGCCATGTGGGGAGTGAGTACTGCGACACTTGCCGATCACCGTCATTACAGTAGCTGGGACAGCCTGCACAATGCTTATCTAGACCGCGAATACGTTCGCGTCAAAGGCAGTCCGTCTAGTAACTCTCAGCGCTAAGCACTGCAATCAGTGTTCGCAGTCCGTCTTTTAGGTTTTGAACGCGCAAGTTCTCGTTCGGGCTGTGCTGATTGTTGTCTGCATTCACTGTAGGAATGGTAACCGCGTCAATCCCAAGGCCATCTACAAACGGAGAAATTGGGATCGATCCGCCTGACATGCGCACAGAAACCAAAGACTCGTCGAACGAACGTTTCATAATCTCTGACAGCCAAACTGAAACCTCTGAATCAAAGGGTGTTCTAAAAGCTTGATACGAGATGCTCGATTGCATGCGGATGAGTTTTGAATGCTGAGCACGTTCTTCATCGGTAGGTGCACGATCGTCTAAAACCACAAAACCTTGCGCCTCTAAATGCGATCGCACCAAAGCGATGAGGCGATTCGGGTCTACTTCAGGCACCAGACGAATATCTATTTCGGCAAGGGCAGTGGCCGGCACAATCGTACGAACCTCAGCCCCAACCCAGGCAGAACGCAACCCTCTGATATTTAAAGACGGATACTGAATGCTTTCTTGATACGAGCCTCCCACTGCGTCTGGTCTGGCGATTCCGAGGCGTTGTTGAATGGCCTCTTCGTCATCTGGCACAGCTTCGAGTAGTGCCTTCTCTTCTGCCGTGATATTGATGTTGTCGTAGAAGCCTTTTATCAGCACACGTCCGCGTTCGTCTTTCATTGAAGCCAAGGCCTGCGCAAGCATAAGGGCCGGATTTGGAGCGTAATTTCCGTAATGACCGCTGTGCTGAGCGAGCTTCGGACCAAAGGTTTCTAGCGTTACCGTCGCAATCCCACGTGCACCAAAGGTGAGTGTCGGAAGATTGCTTACGTGCCGTGGCCCGTCGAAGATGAGCATGGCATCTGCCGTGAGCTTGTCTTTATAAAGCGTGACCGCCTCTGGTAGAGAAGGTGAACCCTGTTCTTCTTCGAAATCAACGATCATCTTAATGCTGTATTCTGGGAGTTTCTTTACTGAAGTCAAGGCATCCCAGGCGGCCAAGAACATGGCAAGCGGTCCTTTATCGTCAGAAGTTGAGCGGCCAAAGAAACGCAAATCTGGATCGTAGTTTTCGCTCAAATCACTCCACGCTACTGTGGCATATCCGCCTTCAGCTGTAGGCTTTTTAAGCACCACCTCGTACGGGTCAGGTTGCAACCATTTTGAAAGGTCTACCGCTTGCCCGTCTACATGCAGATAAGTCAGCAAGGTGCGCTTGGCACGTTTCGGCTCATAGGTGGCAAGCATAAGTGGAATGCCAGAGGTTTCGAGCATTTCAATCGAAAATCCGCGTTCTGAAAATACGCGCTGGGCATAAGCGATGTTTGCCTCAACGTGCTCAGGAATGGCTGCGTCGTTCTTAATCGCAATCATTTCTTTAAGCAATTCAGCTGAATGCAAAAAATACGTTTCTGTCAGTTGATCAAGCTGCTTGTCTGACAACCGTTGCGCTTGAACCAAAGGGCTATAAATAGAAAAGGCCGCAATAAACACGGCGCTTTTCAATAGGGTAGAATTTAATCTCATAGGGTACAACTCATATCAGCACCGCAGCACTGAGGTGATTTTATTTTTCCTTCACATGAAGGGCAGAAAGAGATTTGAACCTCGTCTCCTGAATCAAGAGTGAGCGTTCCGTTTTCTAACGGAACATCGCATTTTGCGCAGGTGGCGTTCACCGCCATTCCGCAACTATCACAAGTATACGTAGCCATAGCATTTATTTTTTTAGATTTAAGATTCAATATACAAAGAAGCCTCATATGCTCCCTAGAAATTCAATCATTTCATTTTTAAGCCTCCTTTTATTCAGTGGATTTTCTACCGCTCATGCACAGCAAAAATTATCGCGCACTGAAAAGCAATTAGTAAAACTCGTTAGCGCAAACAACGACGAGGCCATCGCATTTTTAGAAGAAGTGGTGAACGTAAACTCAGGCACGCTCAATCTCAAAGGCGTGCGTGAAGTGGGAGCGCTATTCGAAGGTGCTTTTGACGCCATCGGATTTGAGACTCAATGGGAAGAGATGCCTGAAGAAATGAATCGAGCCGGACACCTCATCGCACGAATCGAAGGTGCTCAGGGTAAAAAACTGCTCTTGATTGGTCACCTCGATACGGTATTTGAAGAAAATAGCCCTTTTCAAACTTTTGAGCGGGTCAACGATAGTATTGCCAAAGCTCCTGGAGGTAACGACATGAAAGGGGGTGACGTCATCATCCTCTATGCACTGAAGGCCCTCAGACAAGCTGGTGTGCTAGATAACGCCTCGATTGAAGTAGTCTTTACAGGAGATGAAGAAAGCACCGGAAAACCTCTTTCAGTCTCAAGAAAATCACTTGTCGAAGCAGCGAAGCGGGCAGATATCGCCCTGGGCTACGAAACTTCGACAGGCTTTGATTATGCCACCGTGGCACGAAGAGGCGCATCGGGTTGGCATCTTGTAACCCACGGAAAGCGAGCGCACTCTTCTGGTGTGTTTTCTGAAAGAACAGGGGCAGGGGCCATCTTTGAAATTTCACGCATCTTAAACGGATTCTATAACGAGGTACGTGGAGAAGAACTACTCACCTTCAATCCTGGGCTGTTGTACGGAGGAACATTCATGGAATACGACGCCAAAAGTGGCGAGGCTCAAGTTTTTGGAAAGACGAATGTGGTAGCACAAAAAGCTGAAGTTCGCGGGGGCTTGCGCTTTATTACCGAAGAGCAAAAAGAGCGTGCCCGGACCAAAATGCGCGAGATCGTAAACACAGGCAATCTACCTCAGACTTCTGCCGAAATTACTTTTACCGATTCGTATCCGGCCATGCCCATGACAGATGGTAATATGGCCTTGCTCAATCAATTAAGCGACGTCAGTGTAGCCTTGAAGCAAGGAGCAATAAACGCCTACGATCCGGGCAAGCGCGGGGCTGCAGACATCTCGTTTGTTGCAGCCTATGTAGACGGTGCTTTAGGCGGATTAGGCAGTATGGGTTCTGGAGCGCATACTCCACAGGAGACCGTAAACCTCAAAACCTTTGAGGCGCTCACGCAGCGCACCGCAGTGTTTTTGTATCGGCTTATTCAAGCCCAATAAGCTACTCTATCGAGAGTACTTGAATTCCTACGGTAGGGCCTACAACGGTAACAATATAAAGATTGCCATTCACCGCATCGTCGATCCACGGATAACGCTCTTCGCCCAAGAAAGCATTCGCCACCATGGGGGTAGTATTGCTATGACCTACAATAAAAACCCGTTGCCCCTTGTGTTTCGCAATCCATTCTGCTGGGTCGATGGCATTCGGATCATACAGCTGAATTTCTAATCCGTTCGCTTGTGCAGCAGGTTCGGCCGTTTGGCGCGTGCGCTTGTAATCGGTACTGTAGACAGCGTCTAAAGATTCTAGACCGAGCACTTGGGCCCAGCGTGCGGCCCTGTTTTGTCCGGCCTCAGTCAATGCTGGATCTTTTCCGACCCCTTCTGAACGGTCTTTCTCAGCATGCCTGATGAGATAAAAAGTGGTGACGGTGTCGTCTTGGGGAGTCGCGCAGGCGTTTGCGATGAAGGCAAAAACAAAGAGGGCTAGAAACTTTTTCATGCTAGGGTCAAATTAATTCTCTAATCAATGCTGTAACTTACAGAAAAATAAGCGCTGATGAAAAACTATCTATTGCTTTTAGGGTTAGGACTAAGCACCCTTTCTTTTGCCCAACGCGATTACAGTCAAGTGACCATTACCGCAGAGCAGTTGTCTGAGAATGTATATGTGCTCTTTGGGGCCGGAGGCAACATGGCCTTGGTTACCGGGTCCGATCAGAATTACCTCATAGACGACCAATTTGCTCCCCTTTCGGATAAGATTCTTTTTAAAATCAAATCGCTCAACGACAAGCCGCTCGCCTATGTTTTGAACACGCATTGGCACGGAGATCATACAGGCGGAAACGAAAACCTCGCTAAAGAAGGCGCCCTAATCATTGCCTCTGACCGTGTCTATGATCGGTTGAAATCAGGTCAACAATCGGCTAGACGAAATACACCTCCGGCACCCAACGTGGCCCTTCCGGTCATCTCATTTAGCGATCAAATGAACCTTCGTTACCGAGAAGACGCTCATATCCACGGTATGCATGTGAACGATGCGCATACAGACGGCGATAGCTTCTATTATTTTCCTGAAGAAAATGTGATACACCTCGGAGACAATTTCTTCAACGGCAAATACCCGTTCATTGATACCGATTCAGGCGGAGACATTGACGGCCTGCTAAGCAACCTGCGCATGGCGGCGGCAATGATTGATGAAGAGACCAAAATTATTCCGGGCCACGGAGCCGTAGGAACACTTGCCGATCTTAAGGCCTACACCCATGTGCTCGAAACCTGTGTCACCCTCATCAAGGACTTGAGAGATGAAGGATTGTCGGTAGATGAAATTATTGACGCTAAACCTTTAGCCGCATGGGATGACAGTTACGGTGATGGTTTTATCAGCCCTGAGGCCTTTATCAGATCGGTCTTTCAAAGCGCAGATTAATCTATGAATAATGCAAGTACTTGTCTCAATTGCGACGCCCCAATCGCAGGAGATTTCTGCAGCAATTGTGGACAAGTGGTCATTCATTCGAAGCTTACGGTTTGGCAACTACTCGGACAGTTCTTCTCAAGCACCTTTAATTACGACGGAAGGCTCATCCGCTCGATCAAAACACTGTTATTTCATCCGGCGGCGCTTACGCAAGCTTACATCTCCGGCAAGCGGAGACAGTTT
>Ga0255768_10006208_pt1 | contig 11345 bp, 9 predicted proteins | sample 071ome_33_FD_179983 | JGI IMG/M metagenome (GOLD analysis project Ga0255768, IMG submission 179983) | Coastal salt marsh microbial communities from the Groves Creek Marsh, Skidaway Island, Georgia - 071412AT metaG (version 2) | ecosystem: Environmental > Aquatic > Marine > Intertidal zone > Salt...
TCTGGGTCCTCACCGGCGATAAGCAAGATACAGCTATCAACATCGGCTCCGCGTGTTCATTGATCACCCCGCAAATGAGTTTGAAAGTAATTAACGTCGAAGAATTAGTCAAGCTCGAATCCGAAGGCGAGATTTCCAAGGAGGAGATGCAGACTCAAGGATTACGAGCCGTTTCGCAGCAAATTGACGAAGGTTTAGAAATTGCGCAACAATGCGCGGATGCGGATGCGGAAATGGGTTTAGTCATCGATGGGCGATCGTTATCGTTCGCGTTATCGCCAGAGCTGAAGGACAACTTTTTGAAATTAGGGACCTCTTGCGCGGCAGTGATTTGCTGTCGAGTCTCCCCGTTACAAAAAGCTTTGGTAACAAAACTCGTAAAAGATTCCGGGAAGATCACGTTAGCCATCGGTGATGGCGCTAACGACGTCGGTATGATTCAAGCTGCGCACATTGGTGTTGGCATTTCTGGTCAAGAAGGCATGCAAGCTGTGATGGCGTCTGATTTCGCCTTTGCTCAGTTTCGATTTCTCGAACGTCTGTTGCTTTTGCACGGTCGGTACTCTTACAAAAGAGTCGCCCGAATGGTGTGCTACTTCTTTTACAAGAACTTGGCGTTTGGTTTGACCATATTCATATACAACTTACACGCCGCTGCGAGTGGTCAAGTCATTTACAACGATTGGTTGATGTCCTCGTTCAACATCTTCTTCGTCTGTTATCCTGTCATCATTCTCGGCCTCTTCGACCAAGACGTTCGACCGGAATCCAGTTTGAAACACCCAGAGTTGTACTCTGAAACGCAAAGGAATAAAAATTTCAACAAGAAATCGCAAGCTGTGTGGGCGTTAAACGCCATCTGGGTCGCCGTCGTCACCTATTGGTCCATCATGAAAGCGGTGCACTCAGGCACTGCCGACCACGAGGACGGTCACGTCTTTGGTTTGTGGGAAGTTGGTACAACCATGTATACCTCCTTAGTTTTCACTTTGAACTTACAAATTGGTCTGTTCATTAACTACTGGACGTGGATCCATCATTTAACCATTTGGGGATCCTTCGCGTTGTGGTGGATCTTAAACGTCGTCTTGAGTCACACGGACGTGTATTACTCCACGTACTCGTACAAAATCTTTACCGAATCGATCGTGATGACCCCGAAATATTGGCTCGGATTTTGGGCGGTGACGTTTTTATGCCTGCTACCGTATATCGTCGTGAGTTCATTGAAACGCTTATTCAAACCAAGCCTTTACGAACTCGTCCAAAACGAAGAGAGTGTAGAACGCGGCGCGTGTAAACAATGTTTAGGCATCACCACCGAAGTCGACGCCGGGGGCGGCGGTCAAAAATTCAAAAAACGAGCGACGTCGGAATCACACGACGATAGCATGACGTCCAGCGATAGCTATAGCGACGTCTCCGTGGTAGGCACGACCACGCCGAGACGTCAAGGTACTCTGCGGAAGAATATTTCCATGCCCGGATCCGTCACCTCGCAGCGCACGACGCCGCTCGGCTCGATGGAAATCTTGCCGGACGTGAGCGCGTCCTTACCTCCGCCGGGGACACCTACGAGATTACCGCCGAGACAACCGCCCAAAGGAGGTAGCAAGGCGTAACACAACAACAAGTAGCTTTTATAATATATAATACTACGATTCTATTTTCACACCACACACGATTTCTCTGAAAGGCATCCCTCACACTTTAAATACCCACAAAAAAAAATGCATCTCCTCTTCCTCCTCGCGCTTTTGTTCGCGAGCAGCGCGACGACGAGAGTCGCGGAAAGTCGCGCCGCTTTTTCACTCTTCAACAATAATCGAGGAGGAGCGGCGTCTCTGATTCGCGACGACGGAAACGACGACTCGATGAGCATCCTCAGACCGGCGGGAAGTAGAACGAGAAGCAAATTCGTAACGAGATTATTCATCGACGAGAAAGAAGATGGAGGAGAAAAGCAGCGCGTCTCGCGATGCGAGGAGAAGTACATCGAGCAACCGCTCTCGCACTTCGCTTGGGGCGAAGGAGAAGGAAACGAGGAGGGGAAATCGAGTTTTCGGACGAGATATTTCGTGTGCTCGGAGTATTACCGCAAAGACTCTCCGATTTTTTTCTACACTGGGAACGAAGCGAACGTGGAGTCGTATTTAGAAAATACGGGATTAATGTGGGAAAACGCGGAACATTTCAACGCGCTGTTGGTGTTCGCGGAACACAGATATTACGGGAAATCGTCACCGATGACGAGTGGGGAGAAGGAGGACGACGACAATGACAACGATGCTGATGAGAGAAATACATTGAAACATTTGAACTCGATGGAAGCTTTGGCGGATTACGCTTCGCTGGTTCGAAAGTTGAGGGAAGAGTACGAGGACGCCGTCGCGGTAATTGCGTTTGGCGGGTCGTACGGCGGGATGTTGGCGTCGTGGATGAGGATGAAGTATGCGCATGTGGTGGATGGGGCAATTGCGGCGTCGGCGCCGATATACGCGTTCGACGGGGAAGATCCGCCGGTGGATCCGAACGCGTTTGCGAGAGGATCGACGTATACCGCTCTCGTGAGCGGACACGGTGCCGAGTGTCCGAAGAGAATTCAAGACGCGTTTACTTTGTTAATAGAATCGGGGGATGAAAACGATAAGATATATTTAGACGTTTTAAAACACACGTTCAGAGCGTGCGACGATATCGAATCGCCATACGAAGTCGCAGAATGGGCTCAATCAGCCTTGGATTACATCGCCATGGGTGATTATCCGGTCGAGAGCGGGTACATGTTATCCGGAAAAGGGAGGCTACCGGCGTGGCCGATGAAAGTAGTGTGCGATGCGATGATGGTCGACGATAAAAACTCAAACTCTTCGTTAGCTGTGTTAGAAAATTTGAGAGAGGCGGTCAGCATCTACTACAACGCCACGAAAACGGAACAGTGTTTTACCATCGGCGATCCGTCGCCGAACAACGACACGAAAGCTACTGAAGATTTATGGGGATATCAATACTGTTCGGAAATGTTCATGCCGATGGAAACGAGCGGCGGTGAAAACGACATGTATTGGTCGTCTCCTTGGAACGAAACCAACGAATTCCGCTACTGTCGTGACGCGTACGGCGTCCAGCCGAGACCGTACTTCGCGCAAGAAACATACGGCGGTCGGAAAATGGTTGAGAACTTTGCCTCAAACATTGTCTTTTCAAACGGAATGTTAGACCCGTGGCATTTACTCGGCGTCTTGGAAACGTCCAACCCGCGCGTCGTACTCGTCAAAATCGACGAAGGCGCTCACCACAACGATTTAATGTTTTCTTCCAAAGACGACCCAGCGAGCGTCAAACGCGCGCGACTGGCGGAAGTAAAAGAGATTCAAAGATGGGTCGACGAAGCTCGCAAGAAGAAGAGAGAGAAGAAGAAAAAGAAGGACAAAAAGGAAGAAGAATAATAGCACACAAGCGCAAAGTTAGAGAAAAACTTGTTACACATGCCATAGTAAATACACTGTCACATACGTTTTCAGTACAACAAAATCAATCTATAATATCTATAGTCTATCTGTGCATGTACCCAATCTGCTGCTCGTAAAAACTAAACCCCTCCTTGGAGACAAACATCTCCTCGTTCGCGTTCATCCACTCTTTAAACTTTCTAAACGGTTCCGACGTCTGATGCGGGTCCGCTAAAAACTCTTTCTTCGAATACCGCTCTACTATGATGAACTTGTTCGGATGTTGGTCGCTTCTTCCAATCTCGTACGATAACGTCTCCGGCTCGTTCGCTTCCACGTGCCGAGCGAGCTCTGAAAATTTCAGCAAGAACTTATCCACGTGTTCGCTTTTCAGCTCGAGCGAGATGTGCAAGCACCACGGGCCTTGTTTCGGCATCGTGGTGATTCGCTTTTAAATTTTATGCGCTCGCTCGTCGCGAGACGCGTACTCTCCATGCGCATATTTTTTTGTTTAGGGTTTATAAAAAAATTTTTTGACTGAAACCCTAAAAATTTTGGTCGTGACGTGTTCACTTCTCGGTGTGTTCGTTACCCGTTCTTTTGGATATTTTTTCCAAACTGGAAACTATATAATCCATCATCCGCGCGAGCGACACAAATCAGAAACGCTTCAAACGCTCTCGATATAAACAAAGGCAACAAGCAAAAGATAACGTCATGAGTTTTACGATGACTTCTTCCCGATCGCTCCTTTCTTCCGGCTTAATGTCCGTGAAATCTTCCACTTCTTCTTCTTCTTCTTCTTCTTCTGCAAAGAGAAGAGCGACCCCTTTGTCGACGAGGCGATGTGTGCAAGTGGTGCGAGCGTCGTCGGACGACGTCGTCGTTTCCATCGATGAGTTGACCGAAACGACTCGAAAAGCGATCAAAACGTACGGGTACGACGATAAAGCGACCGAGTGCATCTTGGACATCTTGATGTACGCGCAGTTGAGAGGGAATAACCAAGGTATGTTTTAGATATGTTTGTGTATATCCACGATGCTCACAAATTGACACTCTCTGACTTCTCTCTCTCTAAAGGTATCATTAAAGTGACGACGAACGGCATCGCCCGCGACCCGGACGCGACGCCAATCAAGATTACCGAACCTGTTCCGTTATCTGCCGCCATCGATGGCGGTAACAACCACGGCATGATTGTCTTGGACAAAGCCGCGGAGCTCGCCATCGAGAAGTGCAAGGCGCACGGCGTCGGGGTGGTCGGTACGAACCACACATTTACGAGTACGGGCGCGTTGGGGTACTACGCGAAGAAGATTGGCGAGCAAGGCTTGGTTGGGATTGTTTTGGCGCAATCGCCGGAGTTTGTGGCGCCGGCTGGGGCGAAGCAAGCGATTTTTGGTACCAACCCGATTGGTTGCTCCATCCCGAGAAAAGGAGGCGAGCCGATGACTTTGGATATGGCGACTTCGGCGTACGCGTTCTTCGGGTTGTTGGAAGCCAAGACGAGCGGCAAGCCGTTACCGCCGAACGTTGCGCAAGACAAGGACGGTAACATGACCACTGATGCGAACGCCGCGTTGGATGGCGGGGCGATCATGACCTTTGATTGCGGGTACAAGTCGAGCAACTTGGCCTTGTGCATCGAGTTGTTGGCCGGTCCGTTGGTCGGCGCCGCGTACAACGACAAGAAGGCGGCGAAGAACTGGGGTAACTTGGTGTTCGCCATTGACCCGAAGATTTTAGGCAACGACGATTTCTTAGAGCAAAGCGCGTTTGTGATGGACCGCGTGAAGAACGCGGAGAAGAAGGACGGCGTGAGTTCGATCAACTTGCCGGGCGAGAGAGGCGACGCGTTGGCCGCGGAGAACATCAAGAAAGGGACGATCGGCGTCGAGCCGAACTTGTGGAAGGGGTTGCAAGAATACGCGGCGAAGTACGACCCGAAGGCGGAAGTGTTTCCGATCGAGTGGGCGTAAACGTTTAATAGTAAATGTGCAACGAGACGAGCTTTTATTCTAATAACCATTCATATAAAATTTTATATAAAACCGACGAAACGAATCGTCCTCTCTCGTTTATTCGTCTGCATACACCCAACTTTGCGAAGTGTTTCGATAAAACTTTTCCTCGTTATTCGCGACTGGAAAGTCAATCATTTGAATCATAAATCCGCGCATGTTGAAATAGAACCCGCCTGGGGCTAAATCCAGGTCCTCGGTGGTGCATTGAAACGTGTATATTGACCCATCGCGTTCGTCCACGCGCGGGCACAAGTACCGATGAAATTGACCGCCGACCAAGTAAGTGGTAATTTTATGTATGAGCATGACGCCGACCCATATGAACACGTAAAACGCGTACGGCGGTTGCTCGAGAAACCTCCGAACGCCTTCAAACCATCGATGTCGCGATTGTTGTTGTTGTTGTTGTTTCTTGTTCCTTTTCTCTTCTTTAAAGCTCCTCTTGTTATTGTTGTCGTCGTTGACGTTTTTTTTCTTCTTAATTTTCGGAAACATGCTCTTGTGCCGCATGCCGTGAAAACGTTGTTGGACGTACACGGTCAAAAACGACAACGCGATTTCAATCGCAATCAAATTGACCGCTTGAATCGCGTAACTTTTTAAAGAAACGATAGATTCGTTCCCAACTTTAGCCATCCTAAAGACGTACAAGTATATTGAAATGACGATGATAGCCGCTATTTCCGCAAACGCGGAAATGACGGAGTTCATCGCTAAAATGTCGTGTTGCTTTTGCGTCGTCAACAACGCCTCTGCGGTTTGCTTTCCCAAAAACGCGCGAGCTAAATACTTGTCGCGATCTTTTGTCGTCAAAGCAATCATTAGTTCGTGCAAAGAAAGAATCGTTTGCACGGTAGCCATCGATTTTACAGTCCCATCTGCAGCTAAGAGGAACATCACGTATCTCGAAAAAAATGCCTGTTGCAACGCGAAGGAGAGGTAATACGGAATTTGTAAACACGGCCCGGGCGATGGATTCAAACGCGCGAAATGCCTTTCCGCTCCTCTCACGAGCTCCCAGAAAATCGGGTCTAAGCCGAAGCGAATGAAGAGCTTCATCGTTGGCGATACCGATTGATCGCTCATGACGATTAAGAAAAATTCAACCACGTTCTTGCCTATAATCGCCATTAAGTAAATATACACGAACCCGTAGGAAATGCCTTTGGTGGACCAAAAATCAAACGCCGATAATCCGCTCCACATGAGAATGCCAAAGAGGTAATAACACGCGTATTGCGTGTATTGATGATAAAACCCAAGAATAGCAATTGTTCCAAAGTACGTTAAATTGTATAAAGCGAACGAGTACACGCACATCTTTGTTCTCCAATTTCGAAATCTCGAGACGTGCCACCCGACCATCTGGTGAAACACAACCTCGCCGAATTGAGAGAGCATGCATAAACGAACAAACAAAACCGCGAAATCGTCCCATCTCCACGGTTTGTACGATTTCCCAACTTCTCTAGCGTACGTGCACGTCAACCACGTCTTCACTAACTCCTCTTGTCCTTTATCTTTTTGTAACTCTAAGTTGATGTTTCTCGTGCACCTCGTCCACGCCGCCAAGGAGAGATAGATGAAGAATACAGTCACCATGACTAACGCGACCGAAGCAAACGTAGCGATATACTTCCAATCGGAGAACGACTGATACAAGCGAGCGCTCGGTAACGCAGACGCATCCAGTAGCTTTTTCGCTCGAGACTGTTTCTTTCTTCTTCTGTAACCATTCGAGAACGAAGAGGGCGATTTTTGTAGTGCGCTCCTTTCTCGTTCAACGCCGCTGAAAGTTTTCACATCGACTCGTTGACCTTTCGTCGTCGATAATGTCGTCGCCAAATCGGAGTCGAGTTCGCTCGCGTCTCCTCCATCCATCGTTGTTTACTCTTCACCTATCGCGTCCGCTTCCGTAATAAAACCTCGAGAAAAAAAATCTCTCGGTCAAACCTTTTTTAGCAGACCAGAGTTTATTTTTGACTCTTCGGCGACGGACGCGCGTATTTTTCGAGAAGCGAAAGAATATATACGCGCGCGAGAGAGAGCGCGCGCGGCGAAGATCTCTCTCTCTCTCCCCCCCATCCGCAAATATCGACGTAAAACTCCAACAAAAGCATCATCATCGTTTTTGTCAGTTGGACGGAACGACGTTGAAAAAGTGATACACGTCTTCTTCGTCCAAAAGACCAACCGTCTCTTCGCACGCTTCGCATCTCACTTTCCTTCCTCGAAACGAACCGTTGTCGTCGGTAAAAATATCCTCGTCGACCGTCGTTCCGAAACTCTCCACCGCTCGAAATTGCAGGTCAAACTTCTCGTGTCTCTGACATTGCGTGCACACGGTGGAGAGACACTTCGGGCAGGAAAGAATCGCGTCGGTTTCTGTCGCGTCGTTAACGTTGTTCTTCTTCTTCTTCTTTCCCCGAACGCGCTTTTCATCTTTAGCGTCGAGAGTGGCGTCGTAAAACAAATCCACGTCGTCGTCTTTGTCGTCGTCGTCGTCCGCGCTCGTCGTTTCATCATCGGTACCCCGCGATGCGGACGAAGAAAATGATGATGAAGATGAAGATGAATCGCGCGTTCTCATCTCTGGAGCGCGTGAATATGCATCGCGCAAATCAACGCGCTTTCACGAGTTTAGGGAAATAATGAAGAAGTTCGTTGATGGGTAAAAGTGACACTTTTTGACCGCGCAACGACAACAGAATACAGAAAGAGAGAGAGAGAGAGACTTGGCGCGGCACATGCTCTTCGCTTTGCGCGGCGCGAAATCATTTCTCCTCTCTTCTTCTTCTCACTCGTACTCCTCGTCCTGTTCTTCGTCGAGGTCGCTCAAAATACGCTTCCGCGGAGCAGCGCGCGTTTCCACTCGCAAAAACGAAAGCAGCGGCGGGGAAAAGTCGACTTTTTCTTCCTCTTCTTCTTCGATGATGATGATGACGGCGACGACGACGACGAACGCGCGAGAAGCACTCGACGACAACGAGCAGTCGTCTAACAGCGCGATGACGACGACGATGACAAATCCTCGAGCGTTTCACAACGCGCGCTCGATGGATTTTCGCGATTGGCTTTCGGTGGAGCGATGCATGCTCGCGATTGTCAGAGAGGAGAGACAGTTATCTGATTTCAACGAGCGGTTGAAAGACGCGGAACCGGATTTACCGGTGCACTATTCGCTGGCGAAGACGCTAGAGGAAACGAAGGATGCGAAGCAGAGGAGTCATCGACAACTGACGGAGAGGTGTGTGTTTAATCATCGTGTTTATAATTCTCTCTCTCTCTCTTTCTTCTGCGCCTTACATTTTTTACTGATGGGACGCTTTCTCTCTCTATGTTTTACGTAAACGACGACAGCAAACGCGCGAAATATTGCGTTCGATTGAAGTACTTTGGCAACGCGTTCGCGTCGTTCGCGTGGGATAAAGACGCGGATGATGTGAGTAAACACTCCAGGGATAGATTTTATGGGGAGAAATGGACGCCGGGTAACGCGAGCGTTGTGGCGACAATACGGGAAAGTCTAGGCGAGCACTGCGCGGGATTCGATAAGGAGAAGCACCCCGTTGTGTACCAAAGCGGACGGACGGATCGAAACGTCTCCGGCGCGGGACAGATCGTGCAAATATTTAGAGACCCAAAGGATCATTTAGAAAGGAGATATGTGGATGAAAGAGAGGAGAAAGAAAAGTGCGAGTTAATTCGAAGAGCGATTAATGAGTCCACTGAGGTTGGGAAGCGAGGGTATTTGAAAGCGGTGGAGTGTTTTAGAGTCAACTCGGAATGGCACGCGACGTTTTCGGCGAAGTGGAGAAGGTACGTGTACATAGTGCCGAAGAGGACGTTAAATGTCGAGGAGGTGAAAGAAGAGCTTAGAAAAGTAGAAGGGGGTCAAATAGATGCGGAAGATTTAGATACGTTTACGCAATATTCTGAGGACGAGATTGATTGCGATTTGCTCGATAGGATGCTCCGGAAATTTGAAGGAAAAACAACCGACTTTAACGCGTTCGCGAGAGATACCGCGAAAGGTAAATCGACGGAGTGCACAATGCTCTACGCGCGAGCAAGACGAATAACGATTCCTAAGTTTCAAATGAATGCAGAGACGAGGACATACGGGAAAAGATACCGCGACCGAAGATTTAAAGACACGTCGCTACTTTTCGACGATCCCACTTTCCTAAGCGCAAACGCTGCGAAAAAGGAAGACGATGAAGAAGAGCCCCTCGAATGCATCGCCATAGAACTCGTCGCCGATCGATTCCTCCGTAAAATGGTCCGATGCATAGTCTCTACCGCGTGCCGTGAGGCTATGCTTTCAAATCCAAATCGAACAACGGACCATCAACGAGAAGAAGAAGCGAAAGAGTTCAACGAAAACGTGCTCCTCGATCTCGCTCGAAACGGCGACCGAACGGCGTTAGCGCCACCGGCGCCGCCGTACGGTTTGCTCTTTTGCGGCGTCGGGTACGGGAACAAATCGTTCGAGGATTTTGTCGCGAGTGACTAAAACTATGTAATTAGAATGTAAAGATGTATGTATCCGAGCGCGCACGCTCTTCATAAAGTCTTGTCTCTCTTCTTCACTTTTTTTTCTCTTCATAAAACACGCGTTTGAAAACATGCTCACAAAAGAAGAAGACAACAAAATGTCCTTTTCTGACAACGATAACGACGACGATAACTCGACCGAGCTCACCTTGTCGCTCTCTCCGTCCGACTCCTCGTCGCTTTCGTCTTTCGAAGAAGAGAAGAAGAAGACAAAAGCGTCGCCGACGACGACTTTAGCGTCGTTTGAAGAAAATACGACGACGAGAGAAAAAGAAGAAGAAGAAGAACGAGAACGAGAACGACGAACGAACGACGAGCGAGAGACGATGGAAGCGCGCGTAGCTCGGCTCGAGCGAGCGTTGCTCGAACAAGAAAACGAAAACAGATCGCTCCGACGGCGCGTCGAACGGCTGGAGAAGGAGGAAGAGAAGGAAGAGACAAAGATGAAAAATACAGACCTGCTCGAACTATTTTCAACGCGACTGGCGAACGTGAAAGATACCTTGCGAGAGGAGACAAAACGAGCGATGGACGCGGCGAACGGTGCAAACGCGAAAGTTGTGCAGCTGTTGGAAACGCTCGAGGCGTGCGAAACCGACGATGGGGTTGTTTTATATCGAAATGTTGTTGTTTCGGGTGGCGGAGGCGACGAGATGATTGACCGCGGCGATACGGAGGACGAAGAAGAGAGGAAAAAGAAGAGGTTTGAGTACGTGAAAGAGGCACTGGATCAGATTGCCGAAGAGGTTGGTTATGAGGACGCGTTGATTTTGGCTGCGCGTGGGGCTGAGAGTGGGACAAGGTCTGCGGTGGCGAAAACTTTCTCGAGCGTTACCGAGAAGAGGAACGGCAAATATTATCGATGGGGTAAACTATTATTGATGGTTCTCGTAAAAGCCTTTCAACTTTGGGTAATCGCATGGATTATAATCGTCGCGGCGGTTCTCGCGGACGATATAACGCTCAGAGAAAACGTGAGTGGGGACTTCTGGTCGAAGTTTCCGTGGGTGTCGAAAGGAATCGTAAATTTTATCGGTCTCGCCTCGCTTTGACTTTTTCTATTGTACCGGCGTTGGAGATCTTGAGCGATGATGTATTTTTACTCTTTATAAACACATCAAACAGACGATACGATACTACGCATCTAATGAAATACATACACAATTACTACTATGGGTACCTATACTTTTCTTACATACTGTACAGCTAACTAACTTCTAAATATACATTTATCCCTCGAATATAGCTTTCAATCGCGCGATTGGATCCTCGGCTAATTTTTGCTTTTTCTTCATCTCTTCCTTCTTTT
>Ga0255768_10006218_pt1 | contig 11335 bp, 24 predicted proteins | sample 071ome_33_FD_179983 | JGI IMG/M metagenome (GOLD analysis project Ga0255768, IMG submission 179983) | Coastal salt marsh microbial communities from the Groves Creek Marsh, Skidaway Island, Georgia - 071412AT metaG (version 2) | ecosystem: Environmental > Aquatic > Marine > Intertidal zone >...
GTTGGTCGCGATCCGCCTGCAGGAACTCCAGATCAAGCAGATGGAGAACGAGAACAAAGCGCAGATCGATCAAGCTAAGCTTGCACTCGAGCAGATGAAGATGCGCCAGAACGCGGTAGCAGACAGCGCGCGGCTTGAGCTTCAGGAGCAGATTGCTGACGACCGCAACGAAGTAAACCGTGAGCGGATTGACGTGCAGCGCGAAGCTATGATGAGGAGAGGGTAATGCCACTTAAACGCGGAAGCTCTCAAGAAGTTATCAGCGAAAACATTCGCACTGAAATGGAAGCTGGCAAACCACAAAAGCAGGCGGTCGCAATTGCCTTGTCTAAGGCAGGCAAACAACGCAAGGCGAAAGGTGGGGCAGTTCAGTCCCGCTTTAGTTCTTCGCCTCGTGCAAACAAGTTCCAAGGAATATTCTAATGCGTGACATAAACGAAATCATCGTGCACTGCACGGCCACTCGTGCTGACTGGTGGGAAGGCAAGAGCACCGAACGTAAGGTTAATGAGGTGCGCAAGTGGCACGTTGAAGGCAATGGCTGGTCTGACATTGGATATCATTATCTTATCGACCGTGACGGCACCGTTGTAGAGGGTCGTCCTGTTGCCACGGCAGGGGCGCACACTCGCGGGCAGAACCGCAACAGCATCGGCATTTCTTTGTTCGGTGGCCACGGCAGCACCAAAATGGATGCGTTTTCTGATAACTTCACTGCTGAACAAGGCGCAGCCTTGCATGACTTAATCGTCCGCCTGAAGACGGAATACCCTGCTATTACAAAGGTGAGTGGACACAACGAGTATGCGAACAAAGCATGCCCCGGTTTCCAAGTAAGCGCATGGCTAAACGACCGCCCAGCCCGAGCACAGAGAACGTCGATTACACAATCTCGGACGATCCAAGCTTCGCAACTTACGAAGATTGCAGGGATTGCTACCCCTGTGGTTGGTGCACTCGGTGGGCTGGAGTGGCCCAATCTTCTGATCCTTGGCGTCCTGGGTGTGATCATCCTGACTGCCACGGGGATTATCGATCTGGAACGGATCAAGAAGTGGAAGGCGGGTGACCGCTGATGTTTCTACTTGCCCGCTTAAAAACGTATCTAGCTGCAGCATGCCTGGTGCTTGGTGCAATTTTAGTTGCGTATTTTCGCGGTAAGCGAGACAGTGTTCACGAGTATGAGCGTGAGGCGGATCGGCATTTGATCGACAGCATGCGGACTGCTCGGGAGGTTGAAGATGAGATTGAAAGCTTGGACGACGTTGGTCTTGGTGAGCGCGCTTCTAAGTGGCTGCGCAACGCTGATTCCAGTTGACACCTACTGCGACATTGCAAAGCCTCATTTATTTGAGGATCAAAGTACTGTAGAGTGGCTCATGAGAAACGACCGCCAGCTGTTGGTTGACACGGTTGTTCACAATGAAACTTACGACCGCCAGTGCGGGAAGGAGAACTGAAATGCCAAGACGATCACAAGAAGAACTGGCCCGCGCAGCTGACAGAACTCGTCGTAGCGCGGAAGAAGCTCCCACAAGATCAATGAGCTTTGTGGAGGCACAGACACCTCTCCGTTATTTAACAGCAAAACTCCTCGAGCGGTCAGAACGTCGTAAGTTTGAGCGGGAGCAGCCTCGACGTCGTGCTGAAGCAGCTGAAGCTGAGCGTCAACTTACTGACTCGCTAAGCTATAAAGACGGCGGCATGGTCCGTGGCTGCAAATCTTCTCAGATGTCCGGCAAAGGTTTTCGGGGGACTTACTAATGGCCCGTATCGTTATTGAACTCATCCCCGATGAAGGCATCGAGGTTGATAAACACGAAGAAGGCACCAACTGCCCCATCGCCACTCAAGACGGCGACGTGAACGAAGCCAACAAGATGACCGCAGAGGAAGAAGCCGATTACCGTGATCCGTCGATGGATGGCGGTTTCCGTGCTGACGAGGTCTGCGGCAACTGCGGTGCGTATAATCAGACCGAGGATATGCTGGGGTGCATGGGCCTCGATGACGACGAGCCACAGCTTGGCTATTGCCAGATCTACAAGTTTGTTTGCGAATCTTCCTACACCTGCAACGAGTGGGTAAAAGGTGGGCCAATTAAGTCCGTAATGCAGGAAGATTATAAACGAGATATCCTGTAATGGATGTTGTTGATTTCGCAAAATATATGTATAAGCTACTTCAAGAGCGCGAACAAGAAATTGCAAGTGCTCTTGCACATGATGCTGCCCGTGATTGGGAGCAGTATAAACTTCTAGTAGGGGAAGTACGGGGCCTCTCCTACGCAAGAGAAGAAATCAAAGCCCTGCTGGAGAACCACGCTGACGATGTCGAAGACCTTATATCTTCCTGACCATGTCGCGCAGAAAATGAATAAGGAACGAGCCAAGGGCGAAGCGCCCGAGGAAGCTCCAGTTTCTGCCGAAGCCGCGTTTGTAGACGCGAAAGAACGGGTGCTAGACCCTTCTCTCCTAGACAAATCACTTATTGACCGCCTGCCGCAGCCAACTGGCTGGCGTGTTTTGGTTATGCCGTTTCAAGGTACAGCTAAGACACAGGGTGGTCTTTATATTCCCGACGAAGTTCGAGACCGAGAAGCGGTGGCCACGGTTGTGGCTTACGTGCTTAAAGTCGGCCCGCTTGCCTACAAAGATCCCGACAAGTTCGGGCCTGACGCTGCACCATGGTGCGAGGTTGGGCAGTGGGTATGCATTGGCCGGTATTCAGGTTCGCGGTTTAAGATTGATGGTGGTGAGGTTCGCGTTATTAACGACGACGAAGTCATTGCTACGATCCTTGAGCCTACGGACATCAAGAGCGTCTAGGAGGTAACATGACCGAGCAGGACATTAAAGAAAACGAAACGCCGGAGGATGACGGCGTTGAGGTTGAGCTAGAGGACACCTCGCAGGAAGAGGCCGTTGAGGCTGCGCCTGTAAAGGAGGAAGAGCCTCAGAAAGATGAGCTCGACGAGTACAGCAAGAACGTGCAGAACCGCATCAAGAAGCTCACCGAAAAATATCGGAAGGCGGAGCGTGATGGTCAGGAAGCTTCACGACTTGCTCAACAGCTTATGGAAGAAAACAAGAAACTTAAGTCGCAGGTGACAAACCTCGACAAGGGTTATGTTTCGTCCGAGGAAGCGCGCTTGCAGGCTCAACTTGAGTCCGCCAAACGCCAGTATCGCGAGGCCTATGAGTCAGGCAATGCAGATCAGATGTTTGATGCGCAACAACTTATTTCGCAGATTGGTGTGGCACAGGATCGTGTTAACCAAGCCAAGTTGCGATTTGAACGGGCGCAGCCGACAGAGGCTGAACCCGTGCAGCAACCGCAGGTACAGCCTCAACCGCAGGCCCAAGCTGCCCCTCAACCTGATCCCAAAGCCCAAGAATGGGCGGAGAAGAACGAGTGGTTTGGGTCTGACGAGGTCATGACTTATGCGGCATTTGGTATTCATCGCAAGCTAGTTGAAGAAGAGGGCTTTGACCCGCAGAGCGAAGAGTACTATACTGAGGTTGATCGTCGTATTCGTGCGGAGTTTCCGCAGAAGTTTCCGGCGGCAAAGAAACCGAGTGGAGCACAGGTCGCCTCGGCTGGCGCTTCAGCATCTCGCAGTAATGTTAAATCGGGGCGCGGGTCGGTGAAACTGTCACCTTCCGAAGTTGCGATGGCAAGAAAACTCAACGTTCCTCTCGAGGAATATGCCAAGTACGTGAAGAGGTGATAGACATGGCTGACAATCGTAAACCACGCGAAAGCGTAACCCGCGAAGCAACAACGCGCCGTAAACCCTGGGCACCGCCCAGCCACTTAGAAGCACCCAAACCCCCAGCGGGTTATGTGCATCGTTGGATTCGAATCGCAATGCGTGGCGAGGAAGACAAGATGAATGTCAACTCCAAGCTGCGTGAAGGATGGGAACCTGTCCGTGCCGATGAGTATCCTGACTATGAAGCACCTGTTATCGACGATGGTCGTTACGCAGGTATTATTGGTCAAGGTGGTCTGATGCTGTGCCGCATCCCTGTCGAAACTGCCCAAGAAAGATCCGCGTATTACGGGACCCGGACCCGCGAACAAATGGTTGCAGTTGATCAGGACTTGATGAAGGAGCAACATCCTTCGATGCCGATCCATCAAAGTCGGCAAAGTCGTGTATCCTTCGGAGGTCGCACTAGCGACTCCGAGTAACTTGAAACTGAAGGAGCCTACAAATGGCAAATCTTGATTCTCCCTTCGGTCTTCGCCCTGTTCGCATGGTGAACGGTTCTCCGTTTTCTAACCAACAGAACCGCTACCGTATTGCGGCCAACTACGCCACATCGATCTACCAAGGTGACCTCGTTCAGGTTGTCACCGGCGGTGGTATCGAGCGTGTTGCAGCTGGCGGCAGCGGTTTGGTTCTTGGTGTGTTTAATGGTTGCACCTACACCGATCCGAGCTCGGGCAAGCAGAAGTGGTCTAACTACTACCCCGCCTCGACCAACGCGTCTGACATCATTGCATTCGTAATCGATGCACCAGACACGGTCTTCGAAGTACAGGCTGACGCTGCATTCCCTGTAGCTGACCTGTTCGGTAACTTTGATATTGTTGACGGTTCGCCTGTTGGTGACACAACTTCCGGTATTTCCAACGTGGAACTGGATGTGACCACCGGCGCGACGACTGCGACTCTGCCTCTCAAGGCAATCGACGTCTCGCAGGATCCGCTCAATGATGATGTCGCTACCGCCAACACGAACGTGCTTGTTGTAATCAACAACCACCTGTTCAGTGCTGGTACGGTTGGCTTGGCCTAAGGAGGGTTAACACATGGCTATCTCTCGCGCACAACTTGCGAAAGAGCTGGAGCCGGGTCTTAATGCCCTCTTTGGCATGGAGTACTCCCGGTACGAAAACCAGCACTCCGAGATCTACACAACCGAGTCTTCAGATCGAGCATTTGAAGAGGAAGTTATGTTGTCCGGATTTGGAGCAGCACCAACCAAATCAGAAGGTTCCGCTGTATCCTTTGACAACGCTAACGAGGCATACACTGCCCGTTACAACCACGAAACCATCGCGCTTGCATTCTCGATCACCGAGGAAGCAATCGAGGACAACTTGTACGACCGCCTCGGCAGCCGTTACACACGTGCCCTCGCCCGCTCGATGGCCCACTCGAAGCAGGTTAAAGCTGCTGCAATCCTCAACAACGCCTTCAACTCCTCCTTCACTGGCGGCGACGGCAAAGAGCTTTGCGCAACTGACCACCCGCTGACAGGTGGCGGCACTTTCGCCAACGAACCAACCACTCCTGCTGACCTCAACGAAACCTCTCTCGAGGACGCGTTGATCAACGTCGCTGGCTTCGTTGACGAGCGTGGTCTCAAGGTCGCATTGCGCGGCACCAAGCTGATCATCCCACGTCAGCTGCAATTCGTTGCAGAGCGTTTGATGGTTTCCAACTTGCGTGTTGGCACTGCAGACAACGATGTAAACGCAATCCGTTCCATGGGCATGTTGCCTGATGGCTACGCGGTCAACGACTTCTTGACCGACCCAGATGCGTTCTTCATCTTGACTGACGCACCACGTGGCTTCGTGCACTTCGAGCGCACACCGCTCTCGACAAACATGGAAGCTGACTTTGACACCGGCAACATGCGCTTCAAGGCGCGTGAGCGTTACAGCTTCGGGTATTCCGATCCTCGCGCTGTATTCGGTTCGCCCGGCGCATAAGTTTCAACCTCCCTGTTGGAACGACTGGGGCGGTCTTCGGATCGCCCCTTTCTTTTTGTGCTCTGCTCCTGTATTCTTTGTGCATCCCTGACAGCCGCGCGGTGTGGCTGACACTAGCCAAGACAGGAGTATGACATGGCTAACACGACCTTCTCCGGTCCGGTCCGTTCCGAAAACGGTTTCCAGGACGTAACCAAAGACGCAACCACCGGTGCAGTAACCACCAACTCCACTTACGGCAACAACGCTTCCGTAGGCGGCACATTGGACGTTACTGGTGCAGCGACTCTTTCTAGCACTGCAAACGTAATCGTGATCCCAACTTCGGATCCTAGTGTTGCAGGAGCTATCTGGAACAACTCCGGGACTCTCGCAATTTCCGCAGGCTAAGGAGCTAGATCATGGCTGGCTCTGACATCAAAACCAAACGTCTGACGGGCACCGGTGCAGTAGGCATTGGTCGCGCTCGTATTCGTCAGCTACAGGTTACTGTAGGTGCTGCCGCAGGACGTTTGACCATCACAGATGGCAACGGCGGTGCTACGATTCTGGATCTGGACTTTGCAGCAAGCGACACTCACTCGGTAAACATTCCGTCTGATGGTGTGCTTTCAACGTCTGATCCATACATTTCCGTGGCAACCAACGTTTCAGCTATCAACCTCTTTTATTCGTAAGAGGTAGGCATGGCTCACGAGATCCGTTCTATATCACAGGTTGGAACCTCGGAGCCTTTTGAGCTTCAGGTGGCCCGGGGGCAGATTCCGGGCCATACTGCATTACATAAGTTTGGCGCGGTTCCAGCCATGTCGATTAACACGACGGGCACAATATGGGACATAAACGACACTTTGTATCCGTGGTCCGCGTTTGCGACAGCGGGGACACTTACCGTGGACCGAGCTTCTGCTAGCGATGCCAGTAAGATTATTACCATTGTTGGCCTTGATGCGAACTACAATGAAATCTCAGAAAACGTCGCATTAACGAATGCTACAGGAAACCCAACAAGCAACGCGTTTATCCGTGTATATCGTTCTTATATGTACAACGGTTCGACAACTAACGTCGGGAACATCGACATAAAGAAAGGTGCCACGACCGTCGCGCGTATTACTGCAAATAAGGGTCAAACCCTTATGGGTGTATATACAGTCCCTGCTGGGTATACTGCATATCTGTCTCAGGGTGTGATGAGTGTCCAATCTGGAGCAGACGCCACAGGGGACTTCTTTGTTCGATACGGCGGGCAAACGGCTTTTCGTATTGCGCACACCTTTGAGGTTGCGTCAGCGGAATATTTTTATGCTTTCCATGTGCCTTTTGCACTCCCTGAAAAATCCGATGTAGATATTCGTGCTTCTCTCCGTTCAAACAATGCGCGTATCACAGCTGCATTTGACGCAATTCTCATCAAGAACGGAGGACCGCTCTGATGGCAAAAGTTGATAAAGACAGGATGGCCTGCAACAAACCTAAGCGCCAAGTTTCGGGCGGCAAGAAGTTTGTCGTGAAAGCCTGTGACAAGGGCAAAGAAAAGATCGTGCGTTTTGGCGATGCCAACATGACGATTAAGAAAGACAACCCTAAGCGCCGCAAATCCTTCCGCGCGCGCCATGGTTGCGACACCAAGAAGCTCGACAAACTCTCGGCCCGTTACTGGTCGTGCAAGATGTGGTGATGTAATGTTAGGTATAAAAGGTACATATAACGCAATACGAAGTGCTCAGGGCCCGGCCCAACATATAGCCTGCTCTATCGTGGGCCTGACCTATGCTGGGATGTTTGTGGGAATGGTGCCAGACCTGATCTTGACAGCGTGGGCGCTTCTTTCCGTTGCAGTTTTAATTGCGGTCGTTTGGCTTCCTAAGATTGTGCTAAAGTATACCTTGCTTGCGGACTTTGTAGTTTCCGCTCTGGTGCTGAGCTTTTATCTTTTACATGATCCCAAACCCGTTGGATTCGTGTATTATTCTCTTACGCCTGGTGGGATGACAAGCCACTCCCCCGGCATGACGTCGATGTCTTTGATCGATAAAATCAGTCATTCGGCGGCAGTAATAATGATGGCTTGCTGGTCTTTGTATCTGGCGAATCTCGTCCACCGTCAACTCCTCGAGGCCACTCGGTTGGTCTTTATGCTTGAAGGAGAAGAATTAAAATGAATATGGAGATGTTGACTCCAATTATCGTAGCCTTAGTGGGGGCAGGAGGCCTATGGACCTTCTTGAGCAATAGGTCCAAGCAGGCCCACGAGCGGCTTATGCAGGACCGCGAGGAACGAGGCGAGTTCAACGACACCCTGAAGGTGCAAGTTGACCGATTGGCGGAACAGGTCAATACTCTGGTTAAAGAGAAGGAAGAACTCCTTCGTCAAATCTCAGATTTGCGGGCCGATCTTGCTGTGGCTCAAACTACGATCAAGCACCTCGAAGAACTGTTGAGATCCAAATGAATCGTTCCCAAATGGCCAAACAAATTACGGAGGTTCCTATGAAACAAGGTTTATACGCCAACATCCACGCCAAACGTCGCCGGATTGCTGAAGGCAGCGGTGAGCGCATGCGCAGCCCAGGAGATGAAGGTGCTCCCTCCAGTAAAGATTTTGAAGCGGCGGCTAAAACTGCTAAACGTAATGGCGGGAAAGTCAAAGCGGGCTATGCACAAGGCGGCTGCGTCATGTCAGGCCGTGGCGGCAAGTTTAAAGGTAACATGTAATGACCACATCTGGTTCAAGAGATTTTAACCTCGACGTTGCGGAGCTCATCGAAGAAGCGTATGAGCGGTGCGGCCTTGAGGTACGCACTGGCTACGATGCCAAGACAGCACGTCGGTCTCTGAACCTGATGTTTGCTGAGTGGACTAACCGTGGTCTAAACCTATGGACCGTGGCCCAAGGGACGACGACCGTAACGCAAGGCACGTCCACTTATACACTTGGTGCTGATGTAGCGGATATCCTGGACATGGTGCTTCGTCGTGATGGCACGGACTATGAGATGGAGCGTTTGAGTCGTGGTGACTACTTTGACTTTCCGAACAAAACGGATCAGGGGCGACCTTCTCAGTTTTACTTTGACCGTCAAATCCAACCTGTGATCAACTTGTGGCAAACGCCTGAGAACTCTACGGACCAGTTGGTGTATTACTATGTACGGCGGATTGAGGATGCGGACACTTTGCAGAACACGACAGCTGTGCCTTTCCGTTTCTACCCTTGCATGGTTGCTGGTTTGGCTTACTACCTTGCCGTAAAGAAAGCGCCTGAGCGTATTCAAATCCTCAAGGCTATGTATGAGGAAGAGTTCCAGCGCGCGGCGGAAGAAGACGAAGATCGTGTACCTTTGAAGCTACAACCTAGCGCACGTTACTTGAGGTTCTGATGGCATTTGCTCGAGGCGACAAAGCATGGGGTATATCTGACCGCTCAGGGTTTCGCTATCGCTTGAAGGATATGCGGAAGGAGTGGACGGGTGCGCTTGTTGGACCTGACGAGTTTGAGCCTAAGCATCCGCAGCTATATCCGCCGAAGGTGGGGCCTGATCCACAGGCGCTGCGCAATCCCCGCCCTGACCCACAGTCGGGGCATGTTTATGTGCCGGTAGGCAATGATGTATTTCCTCCTGTTCCTGCTGCTGGGCCAGCGGTTGGCATGGTAGGTAGAGTTACGGTGGTGACAACATGAGCTTTACATACGCACAACTGAAGCAAGCCGTTCAGGATTACACGGATAACTCAGAGACCACGTTTGTAAACAACATCCCGTTGTTTATCCGCGCGGCTGAGGAACGCATTCTTAAGAACGTGCAGTTGCAGTTTTTCCGCCGCAACCAGACGGCTAATGTGACGTCGGGCAACAAATACCTGGCGTGTCCCAGCGACTTTTTGGCACCGTATTCCTTGAGCTACGTGGATGGTAATGGCGACAAACAGTTCCTGCAGCTTAAGGACGTCAACTACATCCAAGAGTTTAACCCAGATGCGTCGGACACTGCGGCACCTCGTTATTATGCGCAGTTTGATATCGACAACTTCATCATGGCTCCTACGCCTGACAGCAACTATGCGGTAGAGCTTCATTATTTCTACCGTCCTTCTAGTTTGACGGCGGGTGCGGATAGCGGCACGACCTGGTTGAGCGAGAACGCAGATCTTGTCATGCTTTACGGTGCGCTGGTTGAAGCGTATATTTTCATGAAGGGCGAAGCAGACGTTATGGCGTTGTATAATCAGCGTTTTCAGGAGGGTCTGATGTCGCTCAAGATGTTTGGTGAGGCCAAAGAGGTGACCCAAGATTACCGCGTTGGTCAGGTTATAAGGCAGAAACAGTAATGTTTAAGCTACAACTAGATACACCAGAAGAACCGATTGTTAAGGTTCACACAACCGAGGGCCGTGGTTTTACGCCCGACGAGGTTGCAGAACGGTGCGTTGATAAACTTATCAGCGTTTCTGACACGGCGCACCCTGCGATTAGGGATCAAGCTCGTGCATATAAGCTCCATATGGAAAAGGTGGTTGCTTATTATATGCGAGAAGCTATTCGCAGTGACCGCACAACTGTGTATAATGCCTTGGTAGAAGCAGGGCATCCTGAACTGGCTGACGCAATAAGGAGACTTTAGATGGCCATCACCCAAGCGATGTGCACGTCCTTCAAGCAGGGGCTCCTGCAGGGACAGCACGACTTTACCGCCTCGACCGGGCACACTTTTAAGCTGGCGCTTTACACAAGCTCGGCTACTTTGGACGCAACCACCACCGACTACAGCGTAACGAACGAGGTTTCGGGCACTGGCTACACTGCAGGTGGCGGCACATTGACCAACGTGACCCCAACAACTTCGGGCACAACGGCGTTCACTGACTTCGCGGATTTAACGTTTTCGTCTGCAACTATTACTGCAAACGGCGCGTTGATCTATAACACCACAACTGGCGGCGGCTCTGGCACGACGGACTCTGTTGTTGTTTTGGCTTTCGGTGGGGATAAGACCTCGACCGCAGGCGACTTCACCATCCAGTTCCCAACTGCGGACGCATCCAACGCCATCATCCGGATTGCATAACCAATGCCCGTTCTCGCTAACCGCGCCCGAATGTCCACCGCGACCACGGGGACGGGCACTATAACTTTGGGCTCCGCAGTTGCGGGGTTTCAAACATTTGCATCCGCTGGAATCACAGACGGTCAGGTTGTTCGTTACACTATTGAGGACGGCACGGACTGGGAAATTGGCACCGGTACTTACACTGCCTCTGGCACCACGTTGTCTCGCACTGTGGACGAAAGCAGCAACGCTGGCTCGGAAATCAACCTGAGCGGAACGGCGGAAGTTTTCATCACTGCTGCTGCGGCTGACCTTGATGTTGAAGGCACGGCGATAGTGTTTAGCATTGCGTTAGGATAGGATCATGGCGAACACCTTTAAAAATTACCTTGCATCCTCCGTGGGAACTTCAGCGGCCACCGTTTACACCGTTGGGGGCAGCACCACCGCAACCACTATCGGGATGAACATTGCGAACATCACAGCGTCACAAATCCTTGTGGACGCATACATCACAAGCGGCGGCACGGATTACTACATCGTGAAGAACGCAC
>Ga0255768_10006237_pt1 | contig 11318 bp, 12 predicted proteins | sample 071ome_33_FD_179983 | JGI IMG/M metagenome (GOLD analysis project Ga0255768, IMG submission 179983) | Coastal salt marsh microbial communities from the Groves Creek Marsh, Skidaway Island, Georgia - 071412AT metaG (version 2) | ecosystem: Environmental > Aquatic > Marine > Intertidal zone >...
TTGTTAATCATCAAAGTATGTTTCAGTACCATGTTTCTTAACTATTTTATAATAATCTGCTCTATCAATTCCTAATACTCTAGCAGCTTCTTTTTTAGTTTCAGATACTGAGATAGCAAACTTCAGCAATGCGGCTCTACAAATCTCAGGCATGGCTTTATAGATTGGAAAATTAAAAAGCTTACCTCCAAGAAGTCTGGAAGCTTGTTCTAGTTTGAGACCTATGACCTCTTCTAAAGTTAAAGAAGAGAGGACGTTCATGAAGTCTTCATTTATCCGTCGCTCTCTCTTCAGTTTGTTTATTAAAGAATAATTTTTATATTGTTTACTTGACAAGTTATCCTCAAACGGTTAGGTTATTTATGTCCTGTAATTTTTTCATATTCTAAAGTTGTTGGTTCTTCCAACTCTTGGCTCAATTCGGCTTCGAATTTGTCAAGATAAAGTTTGAGGTTTGTAATTAGATATTCTCTGAAATCAGAACGATCACTTGGGTTATCCAATTTTTCGTATCCATCCAAAATATACTGGCCAACCTGCTTATGGGTATCATATGCAGCACGAGCACCAGTTCTATCTAAATTACCCTCAACACCAGAAGTAAATTCTTCGAACTCATCAGGACGATCATCGTCCTCAACAGGAATCATTTTTTCTTCTTCATCATCAATGATGTCTACTCCGAGATCTTCATCTAGATCATCCATTGTGAATGCTGGTTCTTCTGCGGTTGGAACTTCTTCAGCTGGTTCAGGAGCTGACATCAAAGAAGTCTCTGGTGAACTGGCAATCTCGTTTGCATCAGAAGGACGAAGAGAAAGATCAACAGCGTTGAGAAGATGCGCTCTGTAAGATTCTCTTTGAGCCTTATCAGTTGTCAATCTTTTATAATCAGAACGAAGAGTCGTGATCATTTTCTTAAGAACATCTTCCAGTACATTAATACCGGTAGATGCATGAGGATAAGCATCAGCAATATCTCTTTCCAAGATAAGCTTACGAATAATTTTTCTTAACTCTTGCTCTTCGTTTAATTCTCGATTCTTGCTTTCCGTAACCGTCTTGATTACAGATGGAAGAGTTTTTCTTACAAACTTTCTGATAAGTTCTTCCGCAACTTTTTCTTCATTCATAATTTCTTTACCTTTGGTGATATTGTAGAATTCGTTAATATCTGTTATCTCAACGATAGACATTATTTGCGTCCCTTTAGCATTGCTTTGATTTCTTCGTTGCTCTCAAGAACAGCACGAATTGCTTCACGCAATTTTTCTTCGAGATTATTAGCTGGACCAGCAACGCTACCAGCAGCCATTGCTGAACCTTCTTCCAATTCTCCCATTTTTCTCATAACATCTGCGACATAAGCGGATGCTCTTTCTTCTCCGATGTTCTTTTGCTTCATGATGCATTTAACTTTACCATCAAATGTTTTTAATTCGAAGCAATCTTGTTTTCTTTCTTCCAATTCTGCTTCATCAATCGGCATCACTACTTTACCAGGTCTATCAGCAAGGGCAGTGGCATACAATGTCTCTATTTGCTTGTCTGTTTTGTGGTCTAAATTTTTATTGAAAAGTTTTTCCATAGCCTTTCTCATGTATTCTGCATCTATGGTTATAATTTTTGCCTCAAGCATAGACTTCTGAAGCTCATCAGGAAGATTTTTAGCCTGAGCATCAGAAAAACCAGCCGCTTTCATTTCAGCGTCATGTTCAGGAGTTTTTTTTTCTTCAAGTTCTTCGTTTACACAACCACAAGGCATTGCTTGACAAGCTTGGCACATACCCTCTTCGAGTTCTTCCTCAAGCTCAAGCTCTTCATGTTGACGATCAGGCTGAACTCTATCACGTCCAACATCTCTGTCTTCAGCACCATGACGGACGCTCTGTCCTTCATTAAGAATCTTGGTTCCAAATCCCCAACGTTCTGCAAGGTTTTCGAAAAGTTCTTTGTTTTTCCAATCTTTAATAGACATTTTTTTATTCTCCTCAAGCTTTAGCTTGTCTTCGTATTCTCTAAGGTATGCATTTCCATTAAGCATAGCTTCTTGCTCAAGTTTTTGCATCTCTTTATTCTCTAAATAGTAACCTTCTCCTTGATAACCTCCAACGTTGAGTCTTCCCTCAAGGTTTTGTTGGTGGTGGATAAGTTCATGAGCAATAGAACGCAGCATATCTTTTGGGTGACGACCATCCACATAAACATGCACTTCATGGCTCTGAGGATCATAATAGGCGGTCTTTCCAAGAGTCTTGGAGGCATTACTAGGGTCCGAGTCAAAGAAGAGCGTAGGAGGCTTTTTAAAGCCAATACGATCATCAAAATGAGCATACATACCTTGTATGTGCTGTTCGAGGTCACTTAAGTCAATACCAGCATTATTTACAATCTTACATTGCATACACTAATTAGTCTTTTTCTTTTAATTTACGTAATCTAAAGACACCTAGTTTAATAGGTGAAGTCTCACCAAACGGAACCACTTCTGCTATAAATATATATCTATTGCCTTCTGGTATTCTGAAAATATCAGTTATTATTCCATTACAATAATCTTTTACATATTGTCCATTTTGATCATTGCTCCAGTTTGACCATGTTACTAATTCACCAACGTCAAACTCACAAGCTATTGACCAGCCAAGGCCGGGATTTAATTTTTCTTCTTTCATTTATAAGTCATTTAAGATAAAATAACTTAACTCAAATGTGTTATAATTTTAATATCTCCATAATAGCGTCAACAACGTCATCTGTATTATAATCCATTTGACTTAAATTATAAGTAACTTCCTTATCACAAGGAGTAACTTTATCATATTCACCTTTATACATATCGTGCTCAAGATAATCTTTAACAGAACTCAAGTAATCACTGGCCTTTGTTAACTTAGCCTGTACCCAAGCCGGAAGATCAACTTCTTCAGGAATCATTGCATACAACTCTCTAGCATTGTTTTCCATATTAAACAACTGACTCCTAGCCATATCACCTTCATAGTCACCAGAATCATGACTCATCTGACCATTGCAGTTGTCATACTCTTCTTTGATTATCTGAGCTAATCTTTTTTTAGAAAATTTCATAATTTTAAAACCTCAATCACGATTTTCCGAAGGCAAGATAGAACAAAAGACACAGGCTGGTAAACTCGGCTCCGAAAAATGCATAAAGTAACATAGTAATTAGGAAAAGAACGGACATTTTAAAAAAATATAAATATTTTTCTTCCATTTTACCTCTCAATTAAAGCCGATCTTATAAAAAGTGTCTTTATGTACTCTTAAAATAACACCAGCATGAGCAATATGATGAGTGTATATGTATCTTGCGTTATCATCTTCTGGATCTCTCCAAGGAATTAGGTAATGAGCTGATCTTCTTGCAACTCTAACAAATCTTTTATCTGAATGTGACCAAAAAGTACCATGACCCTTCCCCTTAAACATCACAGGCTCATATAATTCACCTTTGTCGCTTTTTTGTAGCGCCATTAACCGTTCAGCCATAACAAGAGGGTCTTTATAGGCCATTGACAATAGTTTTTTAGAAGTATCAGGACTTTTACTCACCGCCACCGCCTCCATCGCCGCCTGCGTCACCGCCACCGATGTCTGTTTCTTGGGTTCCATACCCACCATAGGGCCAGTAAGAGCCATAAGACCTATAGGTTCGACGTTTTTGTGATTTTCGCTTCTTTTTCTTTTTCTTTTTACGCTTTTCGTCAATTGGTGAAAGAATTTTAATCTTAATTTTTCTTTTTTGTTCATCTTTTTCCTCTAAAACACCAAAACCAGCCGGTGCAGACTTTGACCTACTAAAATCTTTTACTTTTTTGAGTCCCTTGGCACCTGTTGCCTTGTTTTTTCCGAGACCAATGAGTCTTTTTTTCATTTTTGAGTGTCCGGTATGCATTTTGGACTGGAATTTACTCATCTCTTCCATCAAATTGTCATCAGCTATCATCTCGATCAGGTTTTTCAGATTCTGTGTGCAGCTTTCTTTGCACTTTTCTTCTACTTCGACCAGATCACCTACGAAATATTCAGTATTTTCTTGATCAAGTTGTATAATTTTTGGCAAATCGTCTGTACTATCATTCAGATAACCAATAAAGTAGTGAATATCCTCGGTGTTATTGTTAAAAGTAACAGCCCTTGTCTCCAAATACTGCGCTCTTACCAATACAAGCCCAGTTTCTTCACGAATTTCTCTAAAAAACGCATAGTTGGCAGTCTCTCCTTCTCTAAAATGACCACCAGGAGCATCCCATTCACCTGTATCAGAACGCTTGAGGATGATGTATTCACCACCCGAAGTGCATAACATACCCTTTGACACCTCATTGGTATCTTTGAGGCTCTCATCAGGGAATTTGACCACCATATTAAAGTCTGGATGCAGCTGTCTGAATGCAACAATGGCTTCATGCTCTAATTCGCAGTCATCATAGTGTATGGTAGACCCCAATTCATAGAGTTTCTTTGCCTTCGGTTCTCCATTTGTAAAGAAGATACCATCTACAGGCAACTCAAGCTTGTCTACTTGAGCCTGAACTGAGTCATCACCACCCTCCATAGACTGTTGTCTGGAGGTAACAATGAATACAGTATAGCCTTTAGCCTTAACTTTCTTGATTAAGTTAACGATATAACCATTTACACCACCATGAGCATATCCTTGGTTACCTTCTTCGTCGTGATTTTCGTGAGAAAAGACAATTGTGTTATCGAAATCAAAGGTAATGACCTTTCCATTCTTGCTTTCTTTTAATAATTTAATTTTATTTAACCAATTTTGCATAAGTTTTAACACCTTTGATATTAATATAACACATTTAAGTTATAAAGTCAAGTCATTTGAGTTATAAATTTAACCCATTTGAGTTATATGACTTTATTAAAGTTACCGAAGTCAATTATAACTACCTCTCCTGTATTGTCTTTAACCATAACATTTAAGCTATGGAGGTCTCTTGGGACCAATCCAACTTCATTTCGCAATGCAACAAAAGCTTTTTCGAGCGATTTCGCTGCTTCTGGCATATCTTGACGCTTCCCAGTCACAATATTATCTATAGTACTGGAATAATATCCTGTTGGTATGACTGTGAATCCTCTTGGGTACCGCACGGCATCTTCTATCATCATAATAACTTCGCTTGCCATGTCTTCTCTGTGTGGTAATCTACTAATCGTCTCGACAATAGAAGCAATTACTGCCATGACACCAAGTTTTGGAATCATTCTGTCCTTATAATCAGAGTTTATTACATTTTCCACTGATTCTAATGCTCTTTTTGCTGTTGGAAACAGCTTTAGAATGTTATTTTTCGCAGTATTGTACCTTGAGGTCATCGCTCTTTCAGAAATTCCGTCAATATTCACAAAATAATTGTAAAAAACACCCATTGCAGCGTCACGAAACCCTTGAGCAAGCTTAATTTGCTCAGGATTCATAGAACTCCAGTCTAATTCAGTCATTAGTCCTTGATATAATTCGGCAACCATGTCCTCTATTTGACCTTTACCGTGCAAAAACACATTTTCTGCTCTTCTGTCGATGCTAACTTCTCTGTCTTGCAGTTCTGGTTCATCTTTTAAAGCAAGTGGTTCATTAAAACCCATTTCATCTTGCTGTAAATAATATTCGAGACCAGCAAATAAGCTATTTACAACCTCTTGAGAATAAGGACTAGGCTTAATTAACTCCATAACGATATAACCAAGTACACCATCCTCAGTTCTCTTCATTCCAACATCATAAATTTTTGGAAAATGCTTTGCAACCTGATCATTTGCATCAACAGCAATTCCAATATTCTCATAATTGTCAATCTCTTTACGGATCTGATCAATATTAGCAGAACCTTTTACTTTTCCTGTCTCTGCACTTAGGAGCTTAACAGCAACTTCGCCTAGTTCTGGATGATTTGCTTTATATACGTTACCAAATTTACCGGAGGCAAGATACTCCATACCAGAAACGCCAATTAATTTTTCCAATTCCAAAGCAGAAAGCTCTTCAGAAATTATTTTATGCACCTTACCGTCGCCATAACCACCGCCATAAAACCATTTAGGCTCATTCCAATGGTAAGACTCAGCTTCGTTCTTAGCATAGCAGTCCTTAAATCCTTGAGACTTACAAGAAGCTTTCTGAGAGAAGCCCATTTCATCACAAGGAGTTGACTCGCAATAAGATTTCTTTGTTCTTTTCTTGACTTTTACTTTTTTCTTTTTAGATTTTTTCTCAACAACATGACGACCTTTTGGTACGTCAAGGTTTGAGTCCTCTGGATTACCAACAGTATGGATAAGGTTTTCCATTTCGCCCAAATTTTTTAAGCCTTGATGTTGCGCTCTTTCTTTTGTTCCTTCGTAATGATCTTCTCCGGATGTTTCTATTCTAGTACCAGGTTTGATTCCACGAGTTGAGAACATTTCCGAGAGATACTCATTCCATTTTTTATCTACGCTCATCTGAACTTCCACCATGCATAAGATTTTCTTCTCATAGTATAAACATCAGACATTTGGTGCTCGTAAGCTTCCCTCTCAAAAGGTATGTTTCGATAAGCCAACATTCTTTGTCTTTTAGATCCTTCATACTTCTTCATATTCTTCAGCCAGTAATAAACATACATAACATAGAATCCAATGATAAGAAGTTCCTCTTGTTGTTTAAGGTGAATTCTCTCATGGTTTAAAGTAATCTGGTCCATTGGCTCACGAGAAATAACGAATGGCCAAAGAGTAATAGCATCAATTTTAATAAAGATGGACAGCATGTCCAGAAACCTTGGGGCAACAAAAGCAAACATGTTAAAAATCCTCAAGATAAATAGTTCTTAAGAATATTAGCAACCCCATACCGCATACTCAATCTCAATGGTCTGCCCTTCCGTAGGTACATGTTCTGGGTCAAACTTCACAGCATTAACGGTAGAGTCATAAGCCCATTCGGTTACTATCTGTCCATTAACAGTAACTGTAATTGTATCCTCAATAGGGTTTTCATTCTCAAGAATATAGGTTGCTCTATTTGTCAGAGTATTTCCGAGATCCTGAAGTTGGCTACCCCAGTCAGGCGCACATAAAGAAAACCAGTCACCGCCATAGTGCTCAACGAGATGCCAATAGCCAGCACCAAACAAAATGTTGATTGGATAAATATGAGCATTCGATACACAACCAGAAGGATGATCGCCAATAACAGCATAAGGAATAAACTTACCGGCCTCCTTAAGATTATCGAAGAATGATGTATATCCTTGCCACGCCCCAGAATGATCAGGCTCATCAGAAACGAAAATCACAACAAGCGCAGCCTCGTCCCTAAAAAATTGTGATCCAGGACCAGCAATAGAAGGATCAGACAAAGCTTGATATGCCATCTCAATGCCCATTTCCATTCCACTACCAAAAACACCCACATTAACTAAACTAGCAAGATAAACTTCAGGACTATGCGTAGCATTTGTTATCATTCCATTTAAGGTTGGAAAAGTCGTTGTAATAACCGACATATGAAAATCGGGATTGTTTGCCAAAAATGCCGAGAAGAAAAAATTAATTTGATTTGCCAACATAACTTGATAAGGATTCATCGATCCAGAATCGTCAATAACCCATAGAACGTCAAGATAAGAAATAGGCTCTTGTTCATGCCTTTCACTATACCACCGCTCAACATCACCATTGCCTTCCTGCTCAATTGTTTCTTCAGGAAGTATTGGGTCATTTGACTCAATGACTATCTCACTGCGATCCCAGCCAATATCAGAAGGAATATAAGAAACAAGAAAGTCAACTTCGGTTTGAGGATCAATGGTCCAAGGAGGCGGAGGCAACGACCCAAATTCCATAAGGATGTCAATCGGACTGTTAACAAGTTGGGATACATTCTCGATAATTAAAGGCAAATTGCCTGCATTGCGAATTGTAATTCGCTCTTCATTATCGCAGCCGATTGATATATCGCCATAGTTAAGCTCAGACGGCGTTACGGACAATACCGGTGCATCACCATACCCTTCCAAAGAAACAAGCACCACAGGCTCATCAGGGTCATCGGAATGAATCTCAATATGCGCTCCATTGAACTCAAATGTCTGAGGATCATAGGACACGTCAAAAACGACATGCTCTCCGGGAGGAATGATCCATTCTTCTTCTTCAAATTCCCCAAGAGAAAATCTGTCATTTCCTGAAACCAATATCGGCGCATCTATTGTAAGGTTAACTTGTCCGGAGTTAATAACGGCAAATTCTTCCAATGCCGTTTCTTCACCGGAGGTGAGATGACCAAAGTCAATATGCTCAGGAAATGCCATGATATTTTGCACATCAGGTTTTGCGGTTATGGCAATGTCCGAACAAGCGAATAAAGATAACAGAATATATAACATAAAAAATCCTCCTATAGTTAAATAGAAGGACTTTTGCACATTTGTCAAAAAGATAAAGGAATTATTTGCCCTGACCCCTTGACCGCTTTTTATATAACTTTGATGGCGTTGAGCCATCGACGCCGCCACCTTTTGATCCATACTTCGTATGAGTGCTTTTGCCTTGACGGACCTTCTTTTTGATTTTAGGCTTTACTGCCTTTCTATTATCATTTGGTTTTGCCATTACACTTCTTCTCCTTCGATTTTATATAGTTCATAAAGATCATCTTTACGTCTTCTGAATTGCAAATTATACTTGTTCCGATATAATCCGTTAAACACCATTGTTCCATCCGGTAACTGATCAAATGGTTGCGTGGGCATTAGGGGCCGCAAATCTTCATGATCCAATAATTCTTGTCCGGTATAAAACTTTGTGAACGGATGAGATAGGGTGCTTTTCCAAGCCCTTTTCTTGCGGTATGCCTCAACAACGAATGCAATCTCTTCCTTTATAATTTCTTTAATTTCTTTCTTTGTAAAATTCACTCTTAAATCTCCAAAAATTTTTCCGCAATTTTTTTGACATTGCAATTATATTAAGTAGCTTCTCTGCACACAAAAAAAGGCTCTTAACCCAAATGAGTTAAAAACCTATGCAATTAGATAAAGTCCAAAATCTCGGAAATTTTGTCGGCGTAGTGAATGTACCACGCTTCGCTTTTCCGCCGACCACCCTTTGTCAAGTACTTATTTCGGTCTATATATGTCCGGCGGTGTGGGGGTGGGGGGAGGACCCCCCTTTGTTACGGTCTTTGTTACAAACCCGAACCGCTCGATGTTTTAGAGATCACCGAATGTTTCGTAGTCGCTCCACGCCTCTGCGAGTTCGCCCATCATCCATTCTGGACAAAAATCGTCCTTGACATTTTCGCGTTCTTGTGTTAGGGTATCAATGGCACGCTGGGCAGATCGTTGTCTCTTGCGTTCCAGTACAGGCACGGCAACCACGGGGTTATCGGTAGCAGGTCGGTCAACCACGATGACTTCAGGGTTTGCAGCATACCAGTTGTTACCATCGATGTACACGTAACTGTCAATAGCACGCTCGCAAACATCGGTATCACCGATAGCATCGCAAACCGCTGCAAGGGTCTCGCTGACATATCCCTCAATACCGTGCTTTCCGAGGAAACGGTTGCAACGTCCGGCTCTATCGCGGTCGATGTTCTTAGCTTGGAACACAACGACGTGAGAACCACCAACGGCACCTTCAAAGATAACGAAGCCCTCACCGAGAGATTGATGGTATGCAGGCAAAGCACCGTCTACTGCGGGATAGTTGCGAAGCTCTTCTACGTCCGCGCATTCGAGGGCATAGTTGCCAAGTTCGACACCAGCGTAAAGTGCATTAAGTTGAGAAGCGATGAAGGTTTCTACTGAGTTAGACATAATGTCTCCGGTGTTGTGGTTGATTATACTAATAATGTATCAGATGATTAAATGCTTGTCAAGGAAAAAATGATTTTTTTTTCACTTTTTTTCGATGGTCATTAGAATGGTCTCACAAGTGTACCAAAAACCTAACGCGCAAAACACCATAATGAAACAATCTACTAACGCCATGTTGATCTCCCTTGTTGGTTATACTCATAATGTAACAGATGAAATAACCCTTGTCAAGGAAAATAATCAACTTTTCTCACTTTTTTTTTGATCTTCGAAAATCCCCTTTTAACCTATGTTTTCACGATGTCGTTATCATACCCTCCCCTAAGAGAGATAAGAAAATAGTAGGCCCTGCGACTGTGCTGCCCGCAACATCAAAAATACACACAGCCACAGGACCATTCCGTTGCGCCGCACGGAACCACACGGTTTCACTCAATAGGAGATTATCATGAAAAAAAGTTTTGCAATAATGTCGGTGTTCTGGGGAGATTAGAATGTCTCAATACTACTTATGAAAATCGTGCTTGACATTATTCTAGAATGGACCAAGCTGTCACTATCATTCGAACACAAACAAAACACAGATAGCCCCTCATTCATCTAGAACCGCAACTATTGACTAACCAACCCTACACGGACCATCAAAGAAAGCTTATAACGACGTCTAACGGCTATAAGAAAAAAAAGCTTGTTGCATACTGAGCATACATGCGCTAGGCGCACGGGCATATAGGGTAGGTGTATAGGGCAGGTAGGCAGGAAGGGCAGGTAAGATAGAAGGCTACTTGGGGGCTGGGGATAAGTCAATAAAGATAAGGTCATCTAGGGAACATCTAACTTGCAATGGCGTCTCATCTTCATTAACGAGAAAGGCGTGCATTACTATAGCTGAACGGGTATCCACATTTGCATTCAGAAGGTAACCCCATAGTACTTCTTTAGTGTCTATCATTCTTGTTATCTTACTCACTACTGGTTGTCCTGCTCTTATTAGCTTCATCTCTTCCTCCCTCTCTATACTGGAGTAATGTAACCTATCTCTTCTTCGTTGTCAAATATTTTTTTTGTGTCTCGCAACTTTCATTCGATGACGGCTATATCGCTCTCGTGATACCAGCCCAAGCGACCATCCGGTTTCATAACTTGCACGTAGTCTTGTTCAATGTGGACAATGACCAGCACAGTGCTCCGGTGTTTTTCCGAACCCTTTAGGGGAACCACAAGGTCGCCTAGGCTAAACATGTTCATTCATCTCCCAATGTCGCCATATCGATGGCAATCAAACCAATGCAGGAAAAGAATACAACTCCAACTATTATTGCTTCAGCTATCATTTGATAACCGCGATGATTTGGTGGTCGTAACCCCATACGCCAAAGTGATGAGGAGCGGCACCGACCAGTGTTCCGGAAAAGCCGGACCTGCCGTTCTTGATGTCAACCTCCTTATTATCGACAAGGACATTTCGGA
>Ga0255768_10006238_pt1 | contig 11318 bp, 9 predicted proteins | sample 071ome_33_FD_179983 | JGI IMG/M metagenome (GOLD analysis project Ga0255768, IMG submission 179983) | Coastal salt marsh microbial communities from the Groves Creek Marsh, Skidaway Island, Georgia - 071412AT metaG (version 2) | ecosystem: Environmental > Aquatic > Marine > Intertidal zone > Salt...
GGAAATCAGGTTCTTCTCCGTCAGGCATGTAGCAGGCTTCGACACTGGCAAAGGGAGGGTGATTTCCCAGAAAATGATTGGTGTCGATATCCAGTCCCACGATAGTACCGGCGGCTCCCAGTTTCAGGACACAATAGTCGTATCCTTCAGTTCTTTTTCGGCGGGACTCCCAGCCATCCATCCATTTTCCGCGATCTGTATATTTGTCCTCAATGAAGACACCTCGTCCAGGTTTTATAAGGTTTTCCATTCCGGCAAAGAAATCATCCGTGCTGTAGAGAGTCACTCCGCCGAGTCTTTCCTGAGCCAAATCTACCCATTGGCTTGCAAACCGGGAATCAAAATTGGGGTCTTTCATCAAATTCATAATTTTCCTTTCCACAAGAGTTTACCCAGGGCAGAATCACTAAAGGTTTCCTCTTTGTACACAGCCTGGCCTCGCAGGTAAGTAGCCCGGACCTTGCCGTAGACTTCTTGATTTTCATAGGGTGTAATTTTGTGACGATGATGAATCATCTCAGCCTTGATGGCTTGTTTAAAGTCGGGATCAAAAACAATGATGTCTGCATCCTTGCCGGGAAAAAGTGAGCCTTTCCTGTGATCGATTCCAAGAAATCTCGCAGGATTTAGGCACATCCACTGGACCACTTGCTCTAAAGGGATTCCTCTTGAACGAGCTTTGGTCCAGACCAGTAAGAGACCCAGTTGCAGGGAGGCTATTCCACCCCAGGCTTTCTCCATATCGCCTGCATCCAGTAATTTTAACTCTGGTGTGCAGGGACTGTGATCGGAAACAACAAAGTCGATCACAGCATCCTGAAGTCCTTCCCAGAGTTTGTCCTGGTTTTCCTGCTCTCGAATAGGAGGGCAGCACTTGTACTGGGTTTGACCATTTTCTATAGTCTCACTTGCGAGAGTGAGATAGTGGGGACAGGTTTCTGCGCTGAACGGAAGAAGCTGTTGTTTGGCATTCTTGACCAGTTCAATAGCATCGCTGCTTGATAAATGGACCACATGAGTTTTACAGCCCGTTTTGGCACACAAATCAACAAGAATCTCAATTGCTTTGTTTTCAAAAGATCGTGGCCTGGAGTTCAGGAAAGTCCCATAGCTTTGGGCATCACCCTCATCATCACCTTCCCCGGTGTCATATTCGGCATGGACGAGGTAAGGCAGATCATTCTCTTTGAGAACAGTCATGGCCTCTTCAAGTTGCTCTACATTCAGTGGCGGGAATTCATCCAACCCCGAATCGATCATAAATGACTTCACTCCAAAGATGCCTGCTTCACAAAGTTCGGGAAGATCCTTCACTGAACCGGGAATCACTCCACCCCAAAAGCCAACATCAACAAAGGTTTTTCCCTGAATCTGACTGACTTTTTCTTCGAGTGCTGCCTTGGAAACAGTCACCGGGGAGCAATTCAGAGGCATGTCAATCAAGGTAGTGATTCCACCAGCTGCGGCTGAGCGTGTAGCGCTGAGAAAACCCTCCCATTCTGTTCTGCCGGGCTCATTAACGTGAACATGGGTGTCAACCAAAGCCGGAAGAAGCATCTGATCCCCAAAATCAAGGACTTCTCCCTCATAGTTTTGGGGTACTTGGCTCACAATCTCTGAGATGATCCCTTCTTCGGTGAGAATACTTCCTTTTGTGAAGCCACTTTCAGTGAGTATTTTTGAACTGGAAAAGGCAATTTTACTCAGGGCCGACCTCCTGGTTAAGGATTCACATAGCTTGAATTAGACTATGAGCATAACGCCGTGCTAGCCTCTTTTGCAAGGCTGAACATATCCGTCAAAAGCAGGAGATGAAATGTCCCCGAAATCAAGCAGTCCCAAAAGAAGCATAATTTTAGTAAGTACATTGGATGGATTCATTGGTAGGAATACCTCCGATCCAGTGGATTGGGGTTCAAAAGAAGATAAATTGCACCTGAGAAAGTCTCTGGATGAGTCGGATCTTTGTATTATTGGCCGCAACAGCTATGAGGTCAGTGAGTCCATTCTAAAGAATCGAAAAGTGGTTGTGATGACCAGCAAAGTTTCCAATTTGATTCAACAGAATGAAAATCTTTGGTTTTGGAATCCTGAGTCAGGAGAGTGCGAGCTTGAGAAGGAGTTCTGGGTCCAAAGGGTAGCTGTACTGGGTGGCTCGGGTGTAATTCAGTATTACCTGCAAAGGGATGCAATCCATGAAATCTACCTTACTATTGAGCCTCTGGTATTTGGTTCAGGAGTTCGCTGGATCGATTCTGACTCTCTAGATCCGCTCACATTTACCTTGATTCAATGCAGAGTTTTAAACGAGCAGGGGACTATTCTGTTGAAGTATCTGCGAACTGGAAGTTGATTGTTTTTGACGATTTTTCAGTGCTGAAATGAATTGCGAAATCCACTCAAAGGAGCATTGGAAGATTGTCTGGACAAGTGATATACTCAGCCGCCGGTTGACATCAGACACCGGGGATCTCCCCTTGCCGAGGAGCACAAATTGGCCAATCTGGATAATATTGCCATTCTTAAGTTGACTGACTTCCATTCAACAGACTCAAAAGTACGCGAAAAGTTCATCAAGGAACTGGGGGACAGCCTCAGGGAGTTTGGTTTTTTTGCCATTGGTGAACATGGCGTTGATCAGGATTTGATTGATAGAAACTACGACTTGATGAAGAAGTTTTTCGATCTTCCTACGGAAACCAAAGATAAATATGAGATGGAGGGTATGGCCGGACAGAGGGGTTTTACTTCCTTTGGAAAAGAGCATGCGAAAGACTCAACCCACGCAGATTTAAAAGAGTTTTATCATGTAGGTCGCGATGTGGAGCAAGACCATCCCTTCTTCTCCATCTACAAGGGTAATGTCTGGCCAGAAGAAGTTCCTGAATACAAGGAAGCTTCACTGGAGTTGATGAACCAGCTCGATTCCCTGGCTGTTTCCTTGCTTCGAGCTTTGGCCATCTATCTTGGGGAAAAAGAAGATTACTTTGATTATCTGGTAGAAGATGGAAACTCTGTCCTGCGAACAATCCATTACCCGGAAATCAGTGAGGATATGGACCCTTCCTCCATTCGTGCCGGAGCCCATGAGGATATCAATCTGATTACTATCTTGTGCGAGAGTACAGCTCCGGGTCTCGAACTGTTAAGAAGAGATGGAAGCTGGATGGCAGTTCATGGGCAAGACGGCTACCTCGTAGTGGACAGCGGCGATATGATTGCGAGAGTGACTAACGAAGTAATTCCGGCAACTACTCATCGAGTGGTAAATCCGGACAACTCAAGATCCAAGAGATACTCCATGCCCTATTTCGTGCATCCCAGACCGGATGCAGTTCTGAAGTGCCTGGAATCTTGTGACACGCCTGAGAATCCCCGCCGTTACGAAGACATCACAGCCCATGATTATCTTACGCAACGCCTAAAAGAAATTGGTTTAATCTAGGGCAATTTAAATTGTAAATGAATCTTTCGATTCATGAGGAGTTGAGAATGAATCCATCGGATTTTTTTCAGGCTGGAAATCTTCAATACCTTGAATCTGCCTATGCAGACTACAAAGAAGACCCGGAGAGTGTAGACCCCAGTTTACGCCATTTTTTCGCGGGCTTTGATGCGGCGAGAGAGCATGTTGAGGTGGACAAGAAAACCGGTGCTGTTACGAAGCATGTTCCAAATGAATTCATCGCTGATTTTGTATTTGGTGAATCTTCTTTCGACGGCAAAAATATGAATGACGACCAGGAGCGTGTATTTGAGCTGATTTCGGCCTACCGAAAATATGGTCACTTGCAGGCTCGCATCAATCCGATTGGAGAACCAGCGAAGACCAGATTTCTCGAGCTGAAAGAGCACGGACTCGGAGAGCATTTGCTGGACAAGGAATACTACACAGGTGCCTTGCCAGGACCCGAAAAGCGCAAACTCAGAGACATCATTCAGGTTTGTGAGGCGATCTACTGTTCAACCTTGAGCGTTGAATATGTGGGAATTGTTCAGGATGTTGATGAATTTCGCTGGATTCAAAAGACCTTGGAAAAGATGATCATTGAAGATACTGTGGGGGAGGAACAGCGCTACTGGATTTACAAGCATTTGTATCACGCTGCTGCTTTTGAGAACTTCCTGCACAAAAAGTATGTAGGCCAAAAACGATTTTCCCTGGAAGGCCTGGACTCCATGGTGCCTATGCTGCACGCTGCAATTGATGAGCTGGCCAAGCATGGAACTGAAGAAATTATGCTTGGGATGGCCCACAGGGGTCGGCTGAATGTGCTGACCAATGTAATGGGCAAACCACATGAATTAGTCATGGCAGAGTTTGAAGGCACTCAAGAGATGTGGAGCAAGGGTGATGGGGACGTGAAGTATCACATGGGTTACTTCAATGAACTCGAGACTCTAAGCGGTAAAAAAGTCAGCATGTACCTGAACCCGAACCCATCTCACCTTGAACTCGTGAATCCCGTGATTCAAGGGAAGGTCTATTCCCGACAGAAAGTCATTGGAGATGAGGCTAAGGAAAGAGTGGTTCCCATCTTGATTCACGGTGATGCGGCATTTGCTGGTCAGGGAATCAATATGGAGGTTCTGCAGATGTCTCAATTGAGGGGTTATGCAGTTGGAGGTACCATTCACATCATCGCGGACAACCAGATCGGTTTTACCGCCAACCCCCCTGAATCACGAACAACCCGATACCCGACAGATCTATTCAAAATGGCGGACTGTCCAGTATTTCACGCCAATGCAGATGATCCGGAAGCAGTGGTACAGGCTATGCGCTTTGCAGTGATGTACCGTCAGAAATTCAAGAAGGACGTGGGGGTACATTTATTGGGGTATCGTCGCTATGGTCACAATGAAGGAGATGAGCCGGCTTTTACACAGCCTATGATGTACAGGTTGATTCGAAAGCACCCATCCTGTTATAAAATCTATCGGGATGCACTTGAGCAACTGGATATGAATCTTCCGAGAATCGAAAGTATCGAAAGGGAATTCGACGATCATTTACAGATTCAGATCGACTCTATTCAGGCTAAGCAATTTAGCTGCGTTTCAACTAATGTTGAGCCGGGCTGGATGGATGTTTGGGAAGAAGATTTGCAAAAGCGCAAGACAGGAGTGCCTCTCGAAGTTTTGGAGAAGATCGTTCGCCAGATTTCGGTGCTTCCAGAGAGTCTGGCTGCGAATAAGAAAATTGCAAAGTTCGTGAACGCCAGGATCGAAAATTGGGCTAAGGACAAGATTGACTGGGCTTTTGCCGAGGCATTGTGTTTCGGATCGCTTCTTCTTGAAAATTACAGGGTTAGATTGTCAGGGCAAGATGCTCGACGAGGGACCTTTTCTCAAAGGAACCTGGTTGTTTACGACGAAAACAATGGAGAAGAATATATTCCTCTGAATCATATTCAGGATGGGCAGCAGACGATTTGTGTTTTCAACTCCTTGCTTTCCGAATTGGCAGTCCTTGGGTTTGAATATGGTTTTGCTCTTGGTAACCCTGAAACATTGGTCATGTGGGAAGCTCAGTTTGGTGATTTTGCCAACGGTGCCCAGGCTATGATGGATGTATTTATTGCCAGTGGAGAATCCAAGTGGCAGAGCAAGAACGGTATGGTCATGCTGCTTCCTCATGGATATGAAGGGCAGGGGCCTGAGCACTCTTCAGCCCGCCTGGAAAGATATTTGCAGCTCTGCGCAGACTACAATCTTCGGGTAGCTAACCCCACCACCCCGGCAAACTATTTTCATGTGTTACGTCGTCAGATCATGAAAAGAGACCGGCGCCCATTGATGCTGATGACTCCGAAAATGCTATTGAGATACAAGCATTGCATAAGCACTCGAGCGGATTTTGACAAGGAAGAAGTATTCAAAAAAGTAATCGTTGGGCAAGCTGGAAAATCCACAGACCCGGCTAGCGTAAAGCGAATCATTCTGTGCAGTGGGAAGGTCTACTACGATCTTCTTCAGTTTAGTGAGGAGAATGATTTGCAGGGTTATGAGTTTGTTCGCCTCGAGCAGATCTATCCCTTTCCATTCAAAACACTTCAGAGAGTTGTGGAGTCTTACCCGAATCTCAAGGAATTCTTCTGGGTTCAGGAAGAAAGAAAGAACATGGGAGCGTGGTCTTTTGTTGAGTCACGTCTGCGGGAATTACTGCAACCCTATGGTATTGAGCCTACATACATTGGTAGAAATGCTGGTTCTTCCCCTTGTTCCGGAAGTTCCAGAGTACACAAGCAAGAACAGGATAAACTGACCCAGGAAGCCTTCGCTTAGGCAACCAATCAGGAGTAATTATGGCCTATGATATTTTACTACCCAGTCCCGGTGAGTCTGTAACAGAAGCAGAAATCGCTACATGGCACAAGGAGGACGGGGAATATGTTGAGAAAGATGACGTAATCCTGGAGGTTGAAACAGACAAAGCTTCTTTGGAGATTTGTGCTGAACAATCAGGAATTCTCAAGATTGAGATTCAGGAAGGGGAAGTTGTTGAAGTCGGGGCACTGCTGGGGAAAATAGAAGATGGTGAAGCACCTGCGGGTAGCTCCCAGCAAAGTGAGCCAGCTCCCGAGCCAGCCAAAGAGAGCTCAAACGAGCAGCCTGCACAAAGTTCCTCTGCCAGTAGTATTGAAGCAAGTGGACCAGCTGTTCGCCGAATACTGGATGAGAAAGGAATTGACGGCTCCGGGATTCAGGCAAGTGGTAAGGATGGTCGCTTAACAAAAGGGGATGTACTCAATGCCCCTGTAGCGACATCAAGCTCACCCGCCCCGGCTCCAGCCGCTGCCGCCCCAGCACCGGTTTCCACCAAGGCCCAGTCCAAAAAGGCGGGCAAAGGTGATCCGGCTCCCGGGATTGATCCAATGTCTCCAGGGTACGAACGCACTGAAACTCTGGTTCCAATGAGTAGAATGCGTAAGAAAATCGCAGCCCGTCTTAAGGAAGTTCAAAATACTGCAGCTTCCTTGACCACTTTCAATGAAGTGGATTTGAGTGCAATCAAGAAGATGCGCGCGAAATACAAGGAGAGCTTCAAGGAAAACCACGGTGTAGGTTTAGGTTTCATGTCATTCTTCACAAAAGCAAGCGTGATGGCACTTCAAAAGTTTCCAGTGGTAAACAGTGAAATGCGCGACGAGGACTTCGCCTATAAAAACTACTGTGATGTTGGTATAGCCGTTGGAACAGATCGCGGTCTGGTAGTTCCGGTTCTTCGCAATGTGCAGTCCATGGGATTGGCCCAGATTGAGTCCGAGATTCTAAGACTGGCTTTAAAGGCCAGAGATGGAAAACTCGGTGTTGATGAAATGAGCGGTGGAACCTTCACTATTACCAATGGAGGAGTGTACGGAAGTATGCTTTCTACACCGATCTTGAATGCTCCTCAAACTGCGATTCTGGGAATGCACAATATTGTGGAACGTCCGGTTGTAGTCAATGGCCAAATCGAGATTCGGCCAATGATGTATCTGGCGTTGTCTTATGATCATCGAGTCATCGATGGAGCGGAAGCTGTACAATTTTTGGTAACGATTAAAAACTGCCTGGAAGATCCTGCAAGAATGCTGCTGGATTTGGGCTAGTAAAACCTGAGCAGGATTCAATATGTCTCAAGAAAAATATGATTTGGTTGTAATTGGTGCAGGTCCCGGGGGATATGTGGCGGCTATTCGAGCCGGTCAACTGGGTCTTAAAGTTGCCTGCATTGAGAAAGAGAAAGCCCTTGGTGGAACCTGTCTCAATGTTGGCTGTATTCCCAGCAAGGCCTTACTGGAGTCCAGTGAGCACTATCATCTGGCCCAAAGCGAATTCGCAGAGCATGGTATTCTCACTGATGTGACCCTGAATCTGGGTAAGATGATGGAGCGCAAAAGCAAGATTGTTTCCGGTTTGACTGATGGTATCCGTGGTCTTTTCAAGAAGAACAAGGTTGATTCCTATTATGGTCTTGGAAAAGTTTTGGATGCCAACACGGTTCAAGTTACAGATGCAGAAGGTAAGAGCCAAACTCTCAATACTGATAAAATTCTCCTGGCGACGGGGTCTACACCAGTAGATATCCCGGCCTTCCCTATCGATGAGAGAAGGATTGTAAGCTCCACAGGTGCTCTGTCTCTTCCGGAAGTGCCTAAGCATCTTGTGGTAATTGGCGGTGGAGTCATTGGACTGGAGTTGAGCTCAGTATGGAAGAAGCTCGGTTCCGAGGTTACTGTCATTGAATTTCAGGACAGAGTTTTGCCTCCAATGGATGCAGACCTTTCCAAGCAGATGCAGCAAATTCTAAAGAAGGAAAAGTATAACCTCCATCTTCAAACCGCAGTTCAATCAGTGAGCTACCTGGATGACAATACGCTAAAGGTAGTCGCAGAAGGAAAAAAAGGCGCTGTTGAAGTCGAATGTGATGTTGTTCTGGTGAGTGTAGGGAGAAGGCCATTCAGTGATGGTTTGGGTCTTGATGAAGCCGGGGTGAAGCGCAATGATCGTGGCTTCGTTGAGGTGGATGATAATTATCAAACCAATGTGCCTGGAATCTATGCCATTGGAGATCTTATTCCCGGACCAATGCTTGCTCACAAAGCTGAGGAAGATGGTGTCGCCTGTGTTGAGAGAATGTGCAATATAGCTGCTCACGTAGACTACAATCTGGTTCCCGGGGTTGTATACACTCATCCGGAAGTCGCTTCTGTTGGACTAACGGAAGCTCAGGTGAAAGAAAGTGGGAGGGCCTACAAGGTAGGTAAGTTTCCTTTCATGGCAAGCGGTAGGGCCAGAACTCTCAATGATACCCGTGGATTTATTAAAATCCTGGCAGACAAAGAGAGCGATCAGGTGCTGGGTGTTCATATGATTGGACCCAAAGTCAGTGAACTCATTGCAGAAGTAGTTCTTGCCATGGAGTTTCACGCCAGTGCCGAGGACATCGCCAGAACCTGTCATGCGCACCCAACCTTGTCTGAATCTGTTAAAGAAGCTGCCTTGGCGGTGGATGGTAATGCTCTGCATATGTAGGGTGGGAAAAGGAAGCTTCGGGATTTCGCGAGAGTTTAGATTATGGATTTAATACTATACGCGATTCCTGCGTTTCTTGGATCAACCACAGAACTTGTGATTCGAGAAACGAACAGTCCCTTGATCGCAGTAAAGAAGAAAGGTTCCGGTAATGAAATCGTGAATGCGGTCATGAAAGAGCTGGATGAAATCAAGTCTGTGATTGCCTGAGCTGAGGAGCTTTAGTTCATGGAGAAGCATGTCTGATCTGTCAAAACACTTGGCTGGCATACTGCGTTGCGAACCAATGCAACTTCTTAATCCGGCCAGGATTGTGATTCAGGACAATGAGTTTACGAAAGCCTTTCCCGATGGAGTCTTTTTGGTTCGAACGGAATTTGCTTCTGTCCTTTCACTGGGAGCCCGTCCTTACACCTTGCTTGCACCTGTTTTTCATAAGATGAAGCTGGGTTCCCGTCTAACATTGGCACATGTGAAGGAACTATTGAGTGATCGAAAGAAGACTGGAGCCCACTATGCCTTCAGTTATTCTGACTCGGCTTTGAATCCAGGCAAGGAGCATGAAATGCAAGCGCTTGGGAATGTTCAGTCGCAACAGGAATCCGATGGTGGATTGGCGTTGTTTCAGGAGAACATTTTGATCCACCAGGCTGTGTCCAAGTTATCAGGAGATGAGCTTAAGATTCCTGATTTTGACTTGCCCGATCATTGGGAAATCGGATGGAAAAAGGGACGGAAGTTTGAGTTGGGCAGCTATCAAAAAGAGGCTCTGGTTCAGTTTGAATTGGTGGACTTGTTATTATGAATCTATTGATAGTGTTTTACCTGCTTGCAGCGTTCATGTGCATCCTCGGTGCGAGTCAGGGCATCCCTGCGCTCGTTTACCTTACCAAGCCGCTATGTCTGATATTACTAATGCTTGCCAGCATAATGAACAGGGAAAAACTGTCTCAGTTTTTTCCCACTTTTTTCCTAGCTCTCTTCTTTAGCTTACTGGGAGACATCTTTCTCATGCTTCCCGGGGACATCTTTATTCCCGGTCTTCTTGCCTTTTTGACAGCACATGTTTTCTTTATTGTGTGTTTTTTTGGACTTGAAAAGGAAGAGCCTGCGGTAATCAATTTAGTCTTTTTGATTGGCTACGCTGCTCTGGTTGTACCCAGGGTGCTTGCAGCATCGGGTTCACTGAAAGTACCTGTCTTTGCGTATATGCTCTGTTTGCTGGTGATGGCTCAGGTGGCTTCGAGTAGAGCAAGTTCGAGAAAGAGGGGATCTGGGATGCTCGTCTGGGGTGCCTGGCTCTTCGTATTGTCCGACAGTTTACTGGGTTGGGACAAATTTGTTGGGACAATTCCCTTTCGGGATATTCTGGTTCTGGGGAGCTATTTTCTGGCCCAGTTGCTTTTATTTCTGGGTTTTCGCAATCGAATGTCCTAAGCTTCGACAAAAGTTGTTCGGCCAGCGACTTTTCACAGAAATGTATGCAACAATTTGTATGTTGTTTTCGTAGTACTTTCTGTCGCAAGGGGTAATTATGAAGCAAGCTTTGAGATCCTGTATTCTTGTTTTGGTGAGCAGTCTATGTTGGTTGCATCCTGTTCACGCTGCAGATCCACAATTTCGAACCATCGAAATGGGGGCAGGTAGCGGTTCGTCCAGTGCTGTCGTTCTAAGTGATGAACCCAACAAATACGCTCAGTGGCGAGAGCTGCTTCGATACGCCCATTACTGCAGACTGGTAGCTCAAAGCGACGCCGAGATTCTTAAGCAATTTCCAACCGCATACATCAGTGAAACCAAACACACCAAAGTGAAGTTCTTTGTAGTCAAGGATGATGAAAAGCGGGAGCAGTTGATTGTTGTTCGTGGTTCCAGCAATATCACCAACTGGATTGTGGATTTCATGTTCTGGAAGGTTAAGGACATGTGGTTGGATATCAAACTCCACAAAGGTTTTTATGAAGCTTCACGCGAGGTTTTCTGGGATGGGGTTTTCAACATCAATCCTGAATACAAAACCAAGATTACCGGACATTCGCTTGGAGGATCCATTGCACTGATTTTGGGGCTTTATCTTCAGGATTTTGGCCATAATAACCTTGAAGTAGTTAGTTTTGGGCAACCCAGAATCACCAATCGATCCGGAGCAAACAAGTTTGGAGATTATGACTACCGAAGAGTAGCGATTAGCAAGGACATTGTTCCTCACCTACCTCCCTGGTTCTTTGCCTATCGACATTTTGGCAAGCATGTGAAGCTTGTACCGAACGAGCAAGATCTGTCCTCCCAGGACA
>Ga0255768_10006240_pt1 | contig 11317 bp, 10 predicted proteins | sample 071ome_33_FD_179983 | JGI IMG/M metagenome (GOLD analysis project Ga0255768, IMG submission 179983) | Coastal salt marsh microbial communities from the Groves Creek Marsh, Skidaway Island, Georgia - 071412AT metaG (version 2) | ecosystem: Environmental > Aquatic > Marine > Intertidal zone >...
AGAGCGTTTGTGTCAGGCCATTCGTAATCTCAAAGTGAAGTACCTCGAACAATACATCCCGATGACCATCAGTATTGGTTTAGCCTGTACCTCTGAGATAGCCCATGCCACAGAACAAAGTTGTTTGGGCCAAGCCGACGAAGCGCTGTATGAAGCGAAGAGAAGTGGCCGTGATCAATGGGTTTGCAGTCATGATTAAATCAGGGGGGACAACCGTTCTAAGTCTTTTGGTTCTTAGCCTAACGGTTCTGTCTTTTTCTTCTTATGCCCGTTTTCCGAAATCAGACGCTTCACAGCTTGGAAAAACCTTAACTCCATTGGGAGCTGAACGAGCAGGTAGTCAAACGGGCATTCCCTCTTGGAGTGATACGCCGCCAAGCTCTGATGAACTGGCTGAGATTTATCAACAGAGTCCATTATTTGTTATTCGTCATGATAACTATGAGGCCCATAAATCCTTGCTTTCAGAAGGTCAGATCGCTTTGTTAGAAGCTTATCCTGAGACTTTCTTTATGCCTGTCTTCCAAAGTCATCGAACGCATCATGTTCCAGACTATATTTATGAGGCGACTCGAAAAAACGCCTCTGAAGCTCAGTTAATCGATGATGGCCATGGTATCTCCAATGTCTGGCAAGGTACGCCGTTTCCTATGCCTACGTCAGCCAAAGAAGTACTATGGAATCATCTCGTCTCCTGGCGGGGGTTGCTCTTGGAACTGAGATTCACTGAAGCCTTGGTTTATGCCAATAAAACGGCAACCTTGATTCACTCGGTGGCTGATATTTCTATGCCTTACTACGACCCATCCCGGGATGTTTACCAAGGCAATCATGTAAAAACCTATTATCTAACTCGCACTGTGTTTCCTCCGCAGTTAGCGGGTGGGGCTTTGTTGGTTCACGATACCTTAAATTTGCGTTCTGACCCCCGTCGAGCTTGGGCTTATATGGCGCAGCAACGCCGAGTGCGCAGAATGCCTTCCCTGGAGCATGACACGCCAAACCCTAATTCAGGGCACGTCCGAGTAGTTGACGAGGTTGATATTTTTAATGGCACACCCGAACGTTATGAGTGGACGTTGCTTGGCAAACAGGAAATGCTCATTCCTTACAATAATGAACACTTATCAAAGATAGAAAACAGTAGCCTGACTCAATTGCATCACATCAAAATGGATCAGACTCGATTTGAACGTCATAGGGTTTGGGTGATTGAGGGAAATCTAAAAATTTCTGAAAATCATTTGTATAAGCGCAGACGTTTATATATTGACGAAGACAGCTGGTTGGCCGTGATGGCAGAGCAGTTTGATCACAACAATACACTGTGGCGAGCCAGTTTGTCCTTTACCAAGTACTATCCGGATATGCCGGGTGTTTTAAAGGTTGTGGATGCCTATCATGACCTGAAGACCGGCGATCATTTTGCTCAGGCCATTATTGATTCTGAAAAGTCAGCCGTGATTTTTCATGATGGTTTGCCGAAGAAATCAGACTTTATGCCATCCCGGTTGCGCCAAATTGGTACTCGTTAGAATAAGCTCTGTATCTACTTAACCAGTTTAACGGCCTGCTTTGATGCGGTATCTGCCAGTTGAGTTGCTTGTCGAATTGAACTGTAGACCCCTCTGCTGATAGCGCTATGAATGGTATCTACTGTCTGAGCGACCGGACCCACAACAGGGATGCGATTTAGAATCGAAAAAGGCTCTTTGGCTATTTCCAGATGGGTTTTCTCAACGGTGTTAAGGGTTTGATCTATACCGGTTTTAACCAGGTCGATGCTGTCACTAATCACTTCTGAAGTTGAGTGTTCAGTTTCTGCTTGGTCATGATTAAGAAACGTTAAGGTCTCTCTTGCTACTGAGTATTGAGTGATTTCAGCTGACATCTCTAGTTCAGAAAACCAGCAGTGCAGTTGTCGATAAACTTCTTCAGAGTAGGCAAGAGGTAAGTGGGCAATGTGCTCAAAATGTTGGTGCTTGCTGTTGCTTGGAGCATCCTTTGGTTGAGCGCTGGACCGTCTTACCAAGCTGTCTCCTGCTACTTTAGTTAACCAGGATGTTTTGTTACTTGGTTCTTTTGATAAACCGCCGCTAATGAAGTGGTGGTTGGCCTGCGGATGATAGTCTATTGGTGATTGTTTCAAACCGTGTTTCAGATTCTGTATGCCTTCGCTTCGAATGTTTGCCCAATCTGCCCATTGATGGATATAGGGTTTTGGAAAACGGCTAATAGCCTGAGTTGCCAGGCTACCTAACTTTTCCAGTGGTGAGCCAGCATGGGGCGTTCCAATGTAAAAGCCATTAGTGAATTTTGAGATCCATTGATGGTTTTTCTGCGATGCATGCGCTTGTGCAATTCGGCTAATCAATCCACCCATACTGAAGCCGACGAGAGTGATTTGGCTTAGTTCTATCGGGTATCGCTCAATTACTGATTCCATCAATTCCGCAAAGGCGATGCCATTCTCATCAAGGCCTAAACCCGTGTTGTATCGAAGGTAAAGCGGCGTGTAGCCAAAGTGTTGTTGCAGACGACGGCCATAATCGTCATTGCTGTTTGCAAGACGCCAGATGTTTTCTGTGTTGGTTAGCCCGTGCAGAAAAATGACGAGGTGATTGCTGATATCCAACTGTTCCGGTTGTGAAAATTCCGAAGTTGCATGCAGGGACATTGGCACACTGAGTGAGCTGCCCTGTTGATTCAGGTAGTCGCCAATGACGCCATTGAGAATCGAACGGCCTGATAGGAAGTGTTCTTTTGTTAGTTGGAATGTCGGCTTGGTCATGGAATGAATCCCTGTATAAGGATTGAGCAGGAAAGGTGATGGTCTCATGGCTCTAAGTTAGCTCTATTGTTAGATGCTGCCATTTCTGTGTTCGTACTGGTATCTGTTCTTTGGTGTTTGATTAATTTGTGGACTAAGATTAATATTAGAGATATCTAATTAAGGGTGTTCTAAATTAGTATAATCTTAATTTATGCGAGTTGAATGGTGTGTCTATCTAACTGGGTGTCGCCTGTAACTAGAGAATGGGCTTGGTCGGTTGAGTGCCAGTCAGGCAAGAATTACTAAGAGGGAAATAGAATCATGATGGGTAAAAAAAGAGCCAAGGTAATCAAAGCCGCATTAATCAGCAGTCTGGTGGCTTCCAGTATTTCTTCGAGCGTCGTTCTAGCCGATGGTCATGGAAATACTGCCCAGGTAACTCATCTCGAAGTAATGACTATGGAAGCCAGAGCTAAAACCAAAGAGCTTGGTATGGCGCTTAAGAAAGTACTGAAGCAAGAGCTGAGTGCCAATGGTTTAGAAAGTGCCGTTCAGGTCTGCAATGTAAAGGCTCCGTTAATCGCTGATCAAACGAGCAAGGATGGCTGGTCGGTAAGCCGAACAGCACTGAAGGTTCGTAATTCAGACAATGCTCCCGATGCCTGGGAAACGGAAGTGCTTGAACGGTTTGAGCAAAAGTTAAGTGCCGGTGCTGACCCGAAAACGCTCGATGAAGCCACAATTAAAGACGGTAAGTTTCGTTATATGAAGGCCATTCCTACCGGGCAGGTTTGCTTGGCCTGTCATGGAAGCAGTGTTCAGCCTGAATTAAATGACCATATTCAAACCTTATATCCAAAGGATCAGGCCACTGGCTTTGAGTTAGGGCAGCTCAGGGGGGCGTTTAGTCTGACCAAATCTGCTAACTAAATATCAATAAAATAGATGTTTATTGTCAAATTATTATGTTTTTAATCAGTATGTTCGATAGCTAATATTATTCCTATCAAGTTAAGGCGCTCACTAAGTCATTAACGACAGAGCGAATAAATAACGATTGGGAGAGATGATATGAGCTTACTGAATAAAACAAAACTACAGGCGTTGTTGGCTTCTAATGCAGGCATGGCTGCGCTGACCTTACGAATTCCGGTTGGCATTATTCTTCTGGCGCACGGTGCGCAAAAACTGTTCGGTGCGTTCGGTGGTTACGGCTTGGAAGGCACAGGACAGTGGATGGCTTCCATTGGTCTTGAACCGGGTTACTTAATGGCCTTGTTAGCAGGTTCGGCTGAATTTTTCGGTGGCTTGGCATTGATTTTAGGTTTGTTGTCTAGACCTGCTGCATTGTTGGCGGCGTTCACCATGTTGGTGGCAATCGTTACGGTGCATTTAGAGAATGGATTATTCCTAAGCAATAACGGCTACGAGTTTGGCTTGGCGCTTCTGGCCGCGGCAGTCTCAATTGTTTTTGCCGGTGGTGGCAGTTTGTCAGTGGATAACGTGATTGCAAGGCGCATGGCTCATTAATAGCCAGTCCACTAATGCCTGACTTATGAATGTCTAGCTCATAAATATCAGGTATGACTTCTGGTGAGTTAAAGAGACGAATTTATAGTTAATGAATGTTGAGGTGAGTTATGGGCTTGTTAGTAGATGGAAAATGGGTTGATCAGTGGTACGACACCAAATCTTCCAACGGTAAGTTTGTTCGTGAGGCAAGTAAATTTCATAGCTGGATTACGGCTGATGGCTCTGCGGGCGAGACGGGTAATGCGGGATTCAAAGCTGAAAAAGGGCGCTATCATCTCTTCGTTTCATTGGCTTGCCCATGGGCTCATCGCACTTTGATCTTTCGTGCCATTAAGGGGCTGACGGACTATGTCGATGTAACGGTGGTAAGCCCGGATATGTTGACCGAAGGATGGGAGTTTAAGTCCTATCCTGAAGAGAAAAATAATGAGCCGCTGTATGGTTTTAACTTTGCTCATCAGCTGTATTCAAAAGCCAAGGCTGATTATACCGGCCGAGTAACAGTTCCTATTCTTTGGGATAAGAAAACAGAAACCATCGTCAGTAACGAATCGGCTGAAATTATTCGTATGTTTAATTCAGCGTTTAACGATTTGACCAATGATACGCAGGACTTTTACCCGGTTGCTCTTCGTTCAGAGATTGATGAGGTGAATGAGAAGGTATATCACAGCATCAATAACGGTGTGTATCGGGCCGGCTTTGCGACCACCCAGGAAGCTTATGAAGAAGCGTACCATGAGTTATTTGATAGCCTTGATTGGTTAGAGGCTCGTCTAAGTCAGCAGCGTTATCTGGTTGGTGATCAAATCACAGAGGCTGATTGGCGAGCGTTTACTACCTTGGTTCGTTTTGATGCGGTGTACTACGGTCACTTCAAGACTAATAAGAAACGTTTGGAGGAATATTCGAATATTTCAAATTACATTCGGGAGCTCTATCAGGTTCAAGGTGTTAAAGAGACTGTGAATATGGAGCATATCAAGCGTCATTATTACTACAGTCATCGCATGATTAATCCTACAGGCGTTGTGCCTATCGGCCCGGATCTCGATTTTGAGCGTCCACATAATCGTACTCGGTTCACTAAAGCGGTGGCTTAACGCGCGGATATAACAAAGCATGGGAGCAGAAGCCGTTTCTTAATCAGAAGCGGCTTTTTTATGCGTCGATATTTATGAATTCAATAAATGTGTAGAAACATTGATTTGGATCGTGTTGAGCAACAAAACTTAACTCAAACCGCCTATAGAATTCGGTAAGCTTTCGACCTTATTTGCAAACCTATCGCCAAGAGAAGAGTAATAAGAGGACGTTATGTTATCTATGTCTCTAGCCAAGAGAATCCAGTTGACCCTGATTTTAACGGCCGTCACTTTGCTGGTGTTCACCGTAGTGTTTTTCTATCAGGATGAAAAATCGCTCAGTGAAGAATTGGTAGAGCAGAATCTGGAGAGCATGGCGCTTAATTATTTTGATTCCATCAATGCCATGATGTTGACTGGCACCATAGGGAATCGAAAAATTATGCAGGATAAACTGCTTAGTCACGATTCCATTGTTGAAGCTCGAATTATTCGTGGTGAGGGCATTACCAAGGTCTTTGGCGCAGGCTTTTCTGATCAAAAAGCAAAGAATGAGGTTGAGAAGCAAGGGCTTAAAGGTGAGCGTGGTCTGGAAGTTTACACGGATGAAGGCAAGCGCTATATGTCTTTGGTTCTGCCAATTGAAGCCACCGATGATTACAGTGGAACGAACTGTTTGACCTGCCACCAGGTGGGTAATGGCGATGTGTTGGGTGCGGTCAAGCTGACTTACGATCTTTCAAGCGTTGACGAATCGATTGTTAGTTCAGTAACCAAAGCTGCGCTTATTCAGTTGGTATTGATTGCTGTTGGCTTTTCCGTTTTGGCGATTACCTTTAATCGTTTGGTGTTGTTCCGTTTGAAGCGTTTACGTAAAACCATTCGCACGGTAGAGAAGAATCTCGATTTGAATCAGGAAATTGTGGTTCATCATGACGATGAATTAGGTGCGGTAAGCCGGGCACTGAACAGTATGATGAAAACCTTCAAAGAGAGTTATTTGTTTGTAGCGGATTCAGCGAATCAATTAGTAACGGCGGCCAAAACCGTTGATGAAATTTCAGAGCTAACCAAAGATTCGATGATCAATAATAAGAAAGGTACCGACTCTGTTGCGGCTGCTATTGTTGAGTTGGACGCTTCTGCCACAGAAGTTCAGGACAATACAAAGGTGGCATCGGATAAGTCTGAATCGGCCAATCTGAAAGCCTCGGAAAGTTTGAAGTTAGTTGAAGAAGCGAAGTTTGGCATTAATCAACTCCGTGATCAGGTGATTGAAAATAAAGAAAAGATCACTGTGTTGAGCGAACGGACCAATGATGTTGGTAGCGTTTTGGAAGTGATTAATGGCATTGCAGAACAAACCAATCTGTTGGCCTTGAACGCGGCGATTGAAGCGGCGCGCGCTGGTGAGCAAGGTCGTGGTTTTGCGGTGGTAGCGGATGAAGTTCGCTCTCTGGCCACTCGAACCCGGGAATCCATCGATACCATTCAGCAGACCATTGCAGTGTTGCAATCGGATGCCAGTGATGCGGTAAATTCAATGAACTCCGTAAGCCAGCAAGCCAGTGAAAAAGCGGAAGACGTTAATGAAGTGGCGAATTTGTTGGTGGAAATCACCCGTCAGATTGAAGAGTTGGATGCTTTGAATTGCCAGATTGCCAGCGCGGCCGAACAACAGAATTTGGCGGCTGAGGAAATCAATCAGAGTACCGTTCGCATCAGCGAAGTGGCTGATGAATCCACTCAGGATGCTATTCGCGGTAAAGAGGTCAGCGAGCAGATGCTAGGCCTGGCTAATGAATTAAGTAAGCAGGTCGCTAAGTTTAAGCTATAAATTTTCTCGTTCTAAAGGCAGTGACGGGTGTTATTGAGGGCGTTTCTCACTGCCTTTTCTCCAATTGTTTGAAGCTAACTTTGGCGGATTATCCTTAACAATTGTTATTTCATCCTTTCCTAAAAGATATAGAATTCTGTTCGGTGTCCATTAAGCAGATAAGCATAGGCAGAGAAACAGATGATTACCGAGCTAGAACCCTGGTCATATCAAGTTCGTTCCGGTTTCAATTTACGTGGCTGGAAAACTGAGTTCACGGGTAAACCTATCATTCATTTCCTTCACGGCAATGGTTTTTGTGGTTTGACCTATCTTCCGATGCTTCAGCCTCTGCTCAACGATTTTGATTTGTTGATTACCGACATGCCGGGACACGGGGACAGTGATACCGGTGGTCGCTTTATGGGTTGGAATAAGTGTGCAAGCTTGGCCTTTGAAGTGCTGAATCATTTTACCAGTTTGTTACCTCAAGCAGTGCCTGTTTACGGGGTTGGTCACAGCTGGGGTGGGGTTCTGACTGCCTTGATGATGTCGAAAGATAAACACTGTTTTGATCAGTCAATTCTGATGGATCCAGTGATCTTCCCACCAGGTATGTTGCGCGTGATGGCGACCATTGATTTATTCGGTATGCTGCAACACACGCCTTTGGCAAGACAAGCGAAAGTACGTACTGAATCCTGGCCGTCGAAAGAAGCGGCCTTTGATTACTTTTATGAGCGCGGCACCTTTAAAGGCTGGAAGCGCGAATGTCTGCAATCCTATGTGGATTATGCGCTGCAAGATACAGCGGACGGTGTTAGCCTGAAATGCCCGCCTAAACGTGAAGCGGATATTTTTGGTTCTTACCCGAAGCGTTTGTGGCCATCGCTGAATCGTATCAAAACACCTACAGAGATTTGGGCTGCTGAGAAGACCTTTCCATTCATTGCTCGCTCAATTGAACGACTTCAAAATCAGCGTTTCTTCCACTCTGAAACAGTCGAAGGTGGGCATTGCTTTATGCAGGAGCGCCCAGAGGAAGTGGCTGAACGTTTAAGAAAACAGTTGCTGGGTTAGATCTTTTAGCAGAAAGATTTCTTACGTCACTTGGATAACTGAACTATCTTTAATGCATTGATGATTTCTTTAGGGGATGTCCATGTTAGTTAAGGATTATATGACGCGAGAAGTCGCTTCTGTTCAGGCCAATACCTCTCTTGCTCAGGCCCGCGAATTGATGGAATCTAAGCGCATTCGGCAGATTCCTGTGGTCGATGCTGAGGGTGTGGTGCAAGGGATCGTTTCCAAACGCGATATCTATGCGGCCAGCGTTTCAAATCTTACCGATAACTATGAGCGCAGTAAGGCGATGCTCGAAGGTCGGTTAACGGTGTCTGAAGTGATGACCTCGGATGTTAAAACCATTGACCAAGAGACGCCTTTGGCAAAGGCGGCCGTTCAATTGCAGGAACTACGAGTAGGTGCTCTGCCAGTCATAGAACAGGGCAAATTGGTCGGTATTATTTCCAGTTCTGATTTTCTCGGTATTGCAGTGATGTTGTTGGAGAAGTAATACTTCTCCAGCTGATTGGGGTATTGAGTTGACCACCTTTAAACATCAGAACGGGATTGTTCCATACCCCTAATCCGGATCTGTTCTCTGCTATCGAACAAAGAGGTTCGAAGTTCTTCAACCTGAAAATGAAGCTCTTCTTGTGTCACGCCTTCTGTACTCATGATTTGATCTTTTTGAGTCAGGTAGTCATCGACACGTGCTTTCCATTCAGCCCTTTGCTGATCGAGTGCTTTAAAGCGTTCTACCGCTTCTTCGCCAAACATGTTTCTGCGCATACTTTCAACGTCTTGCTCCGTTCCGCCTGAAGCGAGAATCGTGTTTGTTTTGTGTTTGATGGTGTCGGCCAGTTGAGCAGTCTCCAATTCTTGTCTGACGTCTTCTGGCAAGGTGTGTTGCAGCTGCTGAATCTGAATCGCTTTATCTTCAGGCGAAAGGGCTGTATCTGCATTGATGGTAAGACGTGAGAAGGTGTATTCGTCATAGGCCGCTTCGTCGCTAAAGAACGCATCATTCACTTCGGGGTCGAGGTGTTCAGCACGCAGTTGATTACGACGATCCAGTTGCAGTCGAAGAAGCTCAAGATAGGTCTGAGCTTTGTGTTCTTTAGAGGATGAGGCAAGTTGATCTGAGCGTGCCGTAAAGTGTTCAGCCATTTCTTGTTCAAATCCAATGAAGGATTTCTTCAGTGAGATGTATTGTTGCCAAATACTATTGGCTTTGCTCAATGCGGGTTCTTGCAATTGATGCGTAAGGTATTCTTTTACGCGCAAATCAATCAGATCAAAATTTTCTTCGGTAATGGTCGACAGGAAATAATCGAAAACAAGACGGATGCTGTCGCTAATAATGAGCTGGCCGTACTCATCGGTTTGAAGCCTTACATCCAGCTCTGTTCCTATCAATGAAGCGGGGAGATTACCGTATTTAGAGTTATAACCCAGTGCAGCTTCAGAGCTGGCCTTTGTCGTGTTGGCGGGGTCCGGAAAGCTGACACGTTCCGATTGTAAGGGTGTCGTTTTTTTGGGGGGAGCGGTTTCAGGCGGTTGCTGACTATGAGAGCTCAATACTGAGTGAAGGGTGCCCAAACCAAACAATACAATAATTGATAGACCTGCAATGACGTTCGTTTTAGTTATAGTTGCCATGGTAGTTCCTGATGAATCTTTGGGGATTGTAATAAGAAACCGAGCGGACCCGGTTTCTATTTTTCGCTATTACAGGCCTGCAGACTTAAGTCGTGAAGCTTGGTTTTTATAGAGCGTTAGCGGGTCTACTTCAAACAAATGATGCTTGCCAAAGATGTGGTTAATGGCATCTACATGGTTGATGTTGTAGGTTGTACCAATCACTTGTCCCCAATGCTGGTCACAACGCTCGACCAGTCCGTCGTTAGAACCATTGATGACGCTGCCTGTGAATTTCAGGAATGGATCAGAGATATCTGTGATGTTGGTGCCTTTAGCGTCACCACCCCATGAATAGTAACGCACACCATTCACTTTGCTTGCACCGCTTCCACAGCGAGAAGAAGGTTTGCCGTCTGGAAATAATGCGTTAAATTCAGCTGTACGTGGTGTCGTCATGAAGGTAGCTGCATCCATTGCATCTTGAGTGTACTCAGGGTTGCCGGACAGTGAATCAATGATGTCACCCATCAGGTTTAAAGCATCTTCAACGAAAGCCGCAGTTCCGCTTTCCACAGGAATGATTCCGAAGGCTACATCCGCTACATCCGAGCCAAAGTTTACTGCATTGACGGTTGCAACCGACGCAACCAAATCAGGACGAACACCGGCGGCATAACGAATAGTCGGTCCGCCCAAGCTGTGGCCAATCAAATTGAACTTTTGAGCGCCGGTAGCAGCTTTTAGATCATCAAGGTAGTCAACCAATTGCTCGCCACGATCATAGGCAGAGTCCCAAGCTGTCACGTTCGGTGCGTATACTGTTGCACCTTTGTTGGTTAGTGCGTTACGAACGCCATAGAAGTAATCCACTCCGAAGATGGAATTGAATCCAGCTACACCATGCACGAGTACAATCGGGTATTTGGTTTTGTAAGCGCTACAATTGCTCAAACATAGCGCATTAGCCGTAAGGCTATAGATGGAGGCAGTAGCAATAACTGCCGCCGCTAGAAAGCGGTTCAGAAGGTTTGTTTTCATAGTTATACCTGTAATTATTTTTATTTAATCGGGTTTTATGAATTGAGCGAGCTACTCGCGTATCAGGCTCGAAAAGATTCTTTCATGTGAGGATACCTAAAGGTACTCCTCAAACGGGTAGGATGTTCTTGTGTTGGTCAATGTTGCTATGTGACAAAGATTGGCTTGTTTCTGACGTTTTTCGGGGTTGAGTGTTTTTCGAGCTGAAAGAATGGCAGGGTACTGCGCGGATAACTTTGGGGTATAAAGAAAAGAGGGTAGGCCGCTAGTGTTAACGGCCTTTCGTCCTTCTTGAGCTCAGGGGGAGTCAATAGAAAGACGAAAGTACTTGGATAAATCGTATGCGGTATTTATTAAGACTTAGGA